>SDBT01008614.1_pt1 | contig 16641 bp, 16 predicted proteins | sample 2277101 | NCBI WGS metagenome assembly SDBT01 (sample SAMN10404973, study PRJNA504765) | marine sediment metagenome | isolation source: marine sediment core GS10_PC15, 103 cmbsf | place: Arctic Ocean: Southern Knipovich Ridge | collected 2010 | reverse complement strand
AGTTGACCATCCTCGAACTCGAGTCGCTCGCCCGGAACGTCGCCTACCAACATGCCAGAGCCCTGCGCAACCAGGGGCAATGTTACGACGCAGAGAGTCCCGACCGCGTGAACTCGCTCAACGTCAACTTCAAGCTTCTCAAGCTTCTGCAGCACCTCGGGCACCCCTGCACGCGGCACGATTTCTACATTCTCAAGACCGCCGTCAAGTGGTGCGAGCACGAAAATAAATGGGAGGAGATTCGCGTCAAAAAAGGGTGGGACTACACGCCGACCGTGTGGTGAGGGGGATTTTCTGGTCCTGGAGTGTTCGACGGGAACAATGTGGCACCGACGATTCTTTTCCCCTCTGCGGGGGAAGAGAAACAAAACGGACTCACGGAGATCGTCGACACCCTGTTCATTTCCACACAGTTCGTCGAGAGAATACCCCGCTGGAAACGGAAATTGTTCCGTGTTCACGTGGATTTGCCGTTTCTGGACCCCGCCGAAATCGAACCCGCGCCCGTGGAAGAAGTCTCGCCTGTCGCGCCGAAACACCACCCCGCCGTTGTATGTAGTAGGGTGCCGCCAGACCGTGGATGCAGGCGCGGTGCTCCGGGGGCAGCTCGCCGTATTTTTCGCGCAGACGGTCCACCACACTCCAACACGAAACGATCTGAAATGAACAAATGATTTTACGTCGTGTTGTGTGTGTCTCGATTTGTGATTTCATCAACAATTTTTCGAATTTCCGCGACGTTTGAGCGAAGAAACATGTAAAACCCCCAATCACTGCCAAAAGGATGTTTCTCATCGCGATCACCACGGACTGTCATGTATTGGTCGACGGCCTTTGTTGCTGTTATACCCGTGATTCCGACTTCTGTAAGCTCATTCACATACACGACGCGTGCTTCTTCCCACGAAGGTCCAGTTCTTTGCCATGGTGAATCCCCCATGCCTGCTTACTCGTAATTAACGACGACAGGCGCTTTTAACAAATCTGTCTCCGGCGCACCGGCCGCGCCAGTGGATACCACGTATTCAACCAGTTCGTCTAGTTCTGAGAAGGCGAAACGCTCCAAGCGCTCGATGAAGAATTTCACGCTGTCGTCGTCGTAGTGAAACAGCCGACACGTTTCGAACGTGCCGCTGTTCTCTCCAATCATCCGGAGCGTTGTCGCAGGACCGGGTTACGACCTCGAAAGGTCCACCACGAATCGCGGGTCTTTGTGCCCGAAGACCACGTCCATCACACAAGAAGGGGCGGCGCTGCGGAGCGCCCCGATGACGTAATAGTCGTCGTGCCACACGTACCCGCTCTTGACCAAACGTTGTAACATGTCCATCTTTCCAAGAGGCCGCGGCGCGTTAACGCGGTGCAGTCCTGGACGGAATCGGGCCGTTCTGCACCAGGCGTTCGCGGACCCCACCGCCGGGGACAACGGCGGGCCTCTCAGTCCGTTGAGTGCGCGTACGGGCCGACCTTCGCCCAATCGAATCGCGTTTCGTCGGTGGGGTCGCCGCAGTCCCCGCCGTGGAGCGTGATGAGCCACCGGTCTGGGCGGATCGGGAGTCCGCCCGGGAGGGCGGGGTGTTTCACGAACGTGAGCTTTATTTTGAGGTCGTGCCACCGGAGGAAATGATTGAACGGGATTGCGATGTCAATCGTTTTCGTTTCGATGCGGGCGGGGGTGGCGCCCAGCCCCTCGCCGGGGGCAGAGGCCATGACCTCCTCGTTTCCGAGTATTTCGATTTTGTGGAGCTTGTCGGTCCACGAGAGGTCCGTCGGGTGTGCCATCTGCTGAAGAGACACTCCGACGACGTCGAGCTGCGTGAGGACTTCGAACGGGACCATTTCGCGGCTCACGTGGATTTCCTTGGTGTAGAACCCCGGCAGGCCGTCTGCGACGGGCGCGCGCGAGCCGAACATCCTCTGGCTCCCGTCCAGCGGGTTGGGGACGACTTGGACTTTGTCGCGGACGAAATTCTCGTGCGTCTTCTCGAGCCACGGCGCCAGTTGCATCCTTTGCTGCGAATCTGCGGTGCGTTTTAACTAATTTGCGGCATATTTCTCGCGGCATATCAACAAATGGCAACGCTGGTCGACCGGTGCCTGCAGATGGCCGAGGAGAAGTCGAGCAAGACCGTCGGCGAGATTGTCGCCGCGGTCGCCGGGCGCAGCCCGCGGTTTCGCACGCTGCGGGCAACGCTCGCCGGAAAGTTCAAGCCGGGCAATTTGCGCGTCGGCGGGGCGACTCTCCGCCCGAGGAAGTACGCGTTTTGCGCGGGGTTCCAGCCGATCCCGGTGATTTCCCTGGGGGCCGCGCCGTGGAAAAGCTTGTCGCCCTTCTTCCTCGGGCCCGTCGCGGACGCTGGCAACGTCGAGAACTACTGGCAGTTCCACAAAGTGTGGGCCGACGTCGCCCGCCAGCGCCAGATCAAGCGGCCCAAGAACAAACCGGTGAGAACCATCTGGGTCTGGCCCCGCGAGACGCACGTCTCTGCGTCTGGCGAGATCCTGCCCGCGTACTGGCGCTGGAGAGCGGCCGGCTTCGCGAACGCAGAGCCGGTCCGGCGGCCCAACGGGCGGCAAATCCCCTTGTTTTCGCTGTTCCGCGGCAAGAAACTCGGGCTCGTCGAAGCTCGCGAACAGGTCTACATCCCGGCCTACCGGGCGGCCGCCAGCCGGTCGCCCGTGTTTCACCGGCTCCTCGCCAAGCTCCGGGCAGGCGAACGGCTTGTCTTGATCGATCTTGACGGCCCGAAACTGGACCTTCACCCCGAGGGAGCAGTGGCCGATCCGTCCCGGCTGCAGGCTTGGGTCGCGCGCGACGCGGACGAAAAAGGAAGGTACTTCCCGTACGGGCACGGGTACGTGCTGGCCGCGCTCTTGCTCGAGTACCTGGGGGCGTGATCACCGGCGCGGCCGGGACAAACTCCGCCGCTGAAGGGTTCAGCCCCCTTCGGGCCTTGCCGTACAGGCGCCCCCCGGCTTGTCCGTTTGGACGACGACGGTTTGGCGCGGCTTGCGCAGACCTTCCACGAAGGGCGGTTCACCACGACAACTCTCCGCCGCGTCGACCTCGCGGCAGCCGAAATTCTCCGCGAGATCGAAACGTTCGGCCAAACGTGGCCGACCCACGCGCGCTCAAAAAAATTGATACCCGCCGGCGAGTAAAAAGACCGAGTCGCCAAACCTCATGGACCAGAAACAAAAAGATTGTCGAAAAAAGGGGACCCAGACCATGATGAACGGCCATCTCCGGATTTGGTCTGGAAAAGAGTGGTGGTGCGAGCACCGAAGGCGTCGTTCGCAGTGCAAGCCGTGCGGCGGGTCGCAAATCTGCGGCCACGAAAAAATCCGGGCGTCGTGCATGCGGTGCCGCGAAACAGGGACGCCCGCGCGCCGCGCGCCGCGGCGCTGCGCCCACGGCCGCGCCCGCGCGACGTGCGTCGACTGCCGCGGGTCGCGCATCTGCGTCCACTTGAGGCAAAAGTCGACGTGCAAACCGTGCGGCGGGTCGCAGATTTGCTCGCACGACCGCATCCGCGCCCAGTGCATCCCGTGCAAAGGGTCCCAGATTTGCACGCACGACAGGCGCAGGTCGACCTGCGTCCCCTGCAAAGGGTCCCAGATTTGCACGCACGACCGCATGCGCGCCCAGTGCAAACCGTGCGGCGGGAAGCGCCTCTGCCGCCACCTGCGCCAGAAGCACCTTTGCGGACCCTGCGGCGGCTCGCACATTTGCGCGCACGACAAACAGCGGGCGTCGTGCAAAGACTGCCGCGCCGACGCACACACGCCGCCGCCTCGCCCGACGACCAACGACCAAGACGTGACGACCAACACGTGACTGTTCCGCGCCGCAGTCGGGGACGGCGCCGACCGGAAAATTGAAACCGCCTCCCCCGCCGGTGCGACGCACGCACACACCGCGCCCGTGCAAATGTCCACCACGTTGAAGCCCCGCGTCACCGTGCACGTTGAACCCGAAGTCGCGTGGCACGCGACGGACAAATCGTCGATCCTCGACGCCATCACGGGCTACAGAACACTGTACAGGGTCGGCAGCAAAGACGAGGTGCGGTTTTGGAAGGTGCGCGTCGCCACCACTCGCGACCAGAATACGTATTTTTTCACATCGCCCGAAGCACACGAGAGGTCGACCGGCGTCACGATCGACGCGGAAACGAAATCCCTTTGGCGCCTCCGGCGGAGCGACTTCCTCAACGCAAACCAAAAGCACCCGGAAGAACACGCGGAGAGCGCGCCCATCCAAACCGACAACGATTTTTACCTGTAGGCATTTTTCGCGTTTCCTCTGCCGGGCAGAGGAAATTGATGCTTTATTTGCGTCCCGGCCCACCAGTGCTTGTTTCGAGAAATGGTTCGACGTACAAACGGACCGCGGCCACCTTATTTGCCGCCGCGTCGACGTAAAAACGAGCCGCGATCGCTGATTTTTTTTCTTCACCGGGGTGAAGAAAAACACGGGTTTTTACGAGTCGAGTACCTCTTCTGAGCGTGGCGCTGGCGTCAGACTCGAGAACTGCTTGCTGAGCGCCGGAACAGCGGCGCCAACGGCGAGAACCATGTGCGTGAAAATGTTTGCCCACGCGTAGTCGGACAGCATCTGCGCCATCTGGCACAATTTCAAGAGCATCGAACACAGGGGGCTCGACGTCAGCCCGAGGACGCGCCCCCAAGCCCAGAGATCAAACACATCGGCCAATCCGATCCCGCACGCGTTGCCGTATATCCGGGCGACGACCCCGTTGCAGATGACAGCGATCGCGACGAGTGCAACGTACGACGACGCGAACTGACGGGCGGCAGGCGCGAGACGTTTCAATCCCTCCATGGCGCGCATCCCAGAAGTGGTGGACTCCGCCAAGATGGCGTCGCTCAGAATCAGTTTTGAGCCTGCGGGTTAAAGACGTCCCCGAGGTGGGGAAATGGCGATGCCAACCGAACCCGAGGCCACATCAAGCGAAGCCAGGCCCGAAAGCCCGCCGTGGATGATCCCCGACTACCCTCCGCTGAAAGGGACAGCGCTCCGAGAGGCGCTCTCTGCCCAGACCATCCGGTACCCCATGGTGACGCGAGGCCTGCGTGACCCTCCGATCCCAAACCAAGCGTATTCCAACGTCTCGTTCATGTTCCTCGACACGCCTGGCGTCCTGAAATCGGGCAAGAAGATCTACGGGTTCTACAACCCGCGAGGGAACTGGCCGACCGACGGCACCGCGACGGCAGACTGCGAGCGCATCATCCGCGAAGTCGACTCGCGGTACCCGGTCCGCATCGGGCCGGTCGGCGCCTGGCTGCCGATCACGCCGGACGACGCGGTCGTGGCCGACCACCTCGACGTCCGGATGGGAAAGAGCGAACACCACCTGCGCGACCGCGCGGCGAAAGACGCCGCGGCAAAGCAGCGCACAATCCAGCGCGAGCTCCGCGAGCGCGAGCGCGAGCTCCAAGAAGAGGTCGACATCAACGACGACAAGGACGACATCAGGTACTACACGATGCGGCGCTACACAGACATGAAGCTCCACGAGGCGATTGTCGGCGCGCGCAAGAAGATCGCCGACATGCGCTACAACCTGCTCAAATGCCGCGTCGAGCTGAAACGGCTCGAGCTGAAACACCCGACCCATTCCGGCGAGTGGCTCGACGTTTACAACGCCGAGCGGGCAAAAACCGGTATCGGCGCGTACGTCCCGGGCGAACACGAGTTCGACGACTACGAGGCGGCGACCCTCGACGCAATGGAGCCCGAGTTCGACGAAATGGTGGCTGCTCGGAACGCCGAACCCTAAAAATTGACGTTTTTGTGGGCATTTTTTTTGGCCTTTTTGCGGCCTGCAACATGTCAACCTCGATCCACTTCTTCGCGAAAAAGGCACACTCTTCAGAAATTAGGTTCGCAATCGCAAACGGGTCGACGACATTTGCATTGTCCCTCGAGCAAATAGAGGGAAAGCTGTACCTCGCTGACGACGAAGAAACCGCAGATATCCTCTGTTTCTTTGAAAGTATCGTCGGCAACACCGAATATAGATATTCTGGTCGCACGTTAGTCCTGGATTACGGGGACAACATGTTGACCGTATCCGTTGATGCGGGCGTGCGCGAGTCGTGCAGGTCCGTAGGCAGGGCGGCGCTCAGCTTCCAATTTGACGACACCCTGAGAAACCAAATAACAACATTCTTGGCTCGAGTCAAATGCCTCGCGCGGCTGGACGAGCTGAGCGAAAACGCCCCAAGATACAGGAATCCCTAATTTGTGCGGTTTTCCTCTCTTCCGAGAGGAAACAAATCGTCCCTTGTTTGCGTCAGTGGCGGTCCAAAAAATCGATGATTTCGCGTTGCCCACTTTCGCGTGCCTGTTTGACGGCGCTGTGATACTTGTCGTGGCGCCCAAGGAACAAATTGAGGTTCTCGGGCGGGCAGCAGTCGACCAAGAACTGGCAATACGCAATGTTTGGCCGGGTGGCGTCTTTGGCGAGGGCGGCGACGTGGTACGACAAAGCAGTTTGGGTGTTGAAATGCTTGCTGTCTGTGTGGAAGCCGCTGACAATTTCGCTGGCGCAGTCAGCCCCGGCAACGTCGAGCCCCTGGTCGACCAGGAACGCCACCAGGTGCGTCGCGTCGCCGATCTGGAACTCTCCCTTTTTCACGGCATCCACGACGGTAGCGTTGATGCTGTGCCACAGCGGGCGGTACATATCGAACAGGCCGCCCACGTCGCCGAGAGACACCCGCAACACGTCCATGACAAGCTTGTACTTTTCGACTTTCAGCGTGCTTTTGCTGACGGCCAGGAGCCAATCAGCGCCCGTCACTGTGTGAGCACGCCCGCCGCAGGTGTAGGTGATCTGGAATCCGAGAAGGATCGCCTTGAGCACGTCGCAGGGCATCGTTTCGATGACCCCTTCCAGAGCGAATCCCGCATCCATTCCGCTTTTGAAGTGGAGCGTGGCGGGCATTCCGAGGCGCCACAACAGCTGCAATTTGTCGAGGCACAAGTATTCCCAGCACAAAATGTTTTCGATGGCCTGGTTGCCAAAAATCGCGCCGCGGTCGACGAGGAACGTCAGGTCCTCCGTCGAGAAATTTGGAAGACCTTCGCATCCGATCACCCCGCCCCCCAAACCTTCTTCAAGCGCCCGAAGCGCGTTTGGATTTTCGGTGAGGCAGGCTTTCCACAATCGCGTCTGTCCAAGGACGAACAAGGCGAAGGCGAAAGGCGAACAGTCGAGTATGTCGCGGACGTCGTCGGGAATAGCACTGCCCCGGATCACATCGGTCGCCTTCCCCTCGACTGCCTGGACATAGGCGTGTTCAACGGCGCTTGGCGTCAAAGCCGGAGCGGCTTCCTGAAAAGAATCACCGGTGGCGGCGTAACACGTCGCAATCCAAATCCGCAGCATGTCGATTGTGACGGCGGCGGTCGGCCGTGCCTTTTGCATCGACTGAACAGCGTCGAGAAACTTCTCCACCTGAATTTGGTCCATCTCCTTACCCTTTGTTTTTTTTCCTCTAAACCCAGAGGAAAATCCTGCGCGGGCACGGGTTATTCGTACTGGACGGGCGTGTCTTCGCGCAGCTGGCGCGCATACGCGACCGCGGCCTCGTCGGCGAAAATCGAGTCGACGGTGAAATCGATCAGAAACAAGCTGTTGTAGTTGACGACGCGGCTGAGCGCGACATACGCCTGGCCGTACGCGAAAATCGCCGACCCGAGCCGCACGATCGCAAAGTTGATCGTGCACGACTGCGATTTGTGGATCGTAAAGGCCCACGCGAGGATGAGGGGGATTTGGCTCCGACTGGCCGTCGTCTCGCTGGGGTCGGCGGTTTTCGCTTCCGGGTCGGCGGCGGCCTTCGCGCGCCGCCGGCGTCTCTCCACGTGTTCCCAGCAGTGCGGGGCGATGTTGGCTTCTTTCCCGTCGAGGAACCGCACGAGAACCCATTCTGGGCCCAAGTCGACGACGACCCCGCGGCTCCCGTTCGTGAGGCCCGCGGCGACGTCCAAATTCGCGCGGAGCATGACCTGCGCGCCGACGCGCAGGTCGATGCGCGCGGGAATGATTTTGTCGAGCTGGTCCAGCGTCGCCTGGCGGGCGCGGGGGTGGACGTTGACGACGTCGGCCGCGGCGTAGGTCCGGACGGGCGTGTCCAGCTCGGCGAGCTTGCCGCTGTTGTGGATGTCGGCGTCGCGGTTCGTCGGAAACAGCAGAGTCGGTTTTACCGACTCTGCCCTCCCCGGCTGCGCCTCTTCTTCCGACAAGTAGTCGCGGTAGGCCTGGTCGCGCGCCGCGAGCCGGCGCGCGTCGTCGGCGGTCAGCTTTCCGACGCGGGCGCGCAGCAGCATCGCGAAGAAGGCGGGGTCGTCGTACCGCTTCCCGACCCCATCCTCGAAAATGTACGGCACGAGGTCAAGCTCGGCCCATCGGCGGCTCGTAAACACCCACTCGTCGTCGACCGGCGGCAGCTGGAGGAAGTCGCCGCTCAGGACGAGTTGGATCCCCCCAAACGGCTTTCTCATCGTCCGGACGCTCCGCGCAATGTAGTCGAATTTTTCGAACAGCTCTTTGCCGAGCATCGAGATCTCGTCGACAAACAGAATGTCTGTGGTTCTCCACCGATCCAGTGCCTCTCGGTTGCGGTACAGCTTGCGGACGAGCTGGTCGGCGGGCCCATGGGCGAGCTGCACCCCCGCCCAGCGGTGAAGTGTCTGGGCGTCGACCGGGATCGAGCCGCGCAAATTCGCGGCGGCGACGCCGGTCAGCGCCGTGCATGCGATGACCGCGTCGGGGTTGGCGATCGTCAGGGCGTTGATTAGTTTGGCGATTGTATACGTCTTCCCGCACCCCCCTGGCCCGTGGAGAAGGATGTTCCACTTGTTGTGGATCGCTTCGAGCACGCACTCGTACTGCGAGAAAAACATTGTTGGGGACAAGGGGGGCGACAAGCCCTGCGAAGGTTCAGTTTTTATTTCCTCGCACCCTTGCGAGGAAATTTTCCGCTGCAGCGCTGAAAACGGACACCTTTCTTCTTTTGGGGAAAAGCCACAGAGAAAAACGGTCCCATTCTGGTTTTTGTCGCACCGGTTAAGTCCCCTTCGAGCGAATCGATGCTCGCTGAGCGCGTAGGTCCACGCCAAGAGGCCGCGCGGCGAGCGCCGCCGCCGTTTTTTCCCTTCAGGGAAGGGAAAATTAGCCGTCACCGGACGGTGCCGGGAGGCATCGGCAAAAGCGGTCAGCTAACGACGGTGGCCGCCACAAGTCGCTTTGTGCGTTTTGCGTTTGCACTGCTTTCCGGATTTGGTTTTGGCGCCGCAGCGATGAGCTCTTTTCTTGTGTTTGGGAGATTTGGAGCGAGGCATTTGATCCTACGCAAGGAAATATTTTTCGTTTTTTTCACGTTTTTTCGTTTTCTGGTCTTACGGCCACAGGAACGACATCGGAAACGGAAAATAAGTCTTCGTTTGGCGCGTCCTACTGCTTAGCGGGGCGATTACGTGGACCGAAAACTCGATCGGGGTGAGGAGGGTCGCTGACTACGGGGCTGCGACCGAGGACTGACCCCTTTGGGCAGCGTTTTTGGTTTCTTCTCCGGGGAGAAGAAATCAAGACACCGGGCTAGTTGCCCGTGGTCGATTTGTTTTGCCGGCGACGCACTCGTTTGATGTGGAATTTTTTCATCAGGGCATCGCTGTTGTCGAGCATGTGTTGCGCGAGCCCTTCTTCAATGTCCATGGCTTGGGCAAGTCGCGGCATTTCGACGGTCCCCTCTCTGTTCTTTTGGGCACGATAGGCCTTTCGAAACGCCTTGAAGACGGCTTTCGTTGCGCTCTTGTGGTCCGACGAGGCCACCGCCGGGACGAGTTCGGGCGTTTTCGTCGACGCGGGCTCGAAGTGCACAGTCACCTCCCTGCGGAGATCGTCGATCAGGTCGGTCTCTGGAGCCGGCGACGCTGCCGGCTCCAAAGCGGGCAGCGGTTTTACTGGCTCGAGCTGCGGGTCCGGAGGACTCGCGGGCCTGGGACTCGCGGGCCTGGGACTCGCGGGCCTGGGAGACCGCGGGTCCGGAGGCGGCTCGAACTGCGCGGACGCACGGGGCTGGGTAGCAACTGCAGCGGTCTGAAACGAAGAATCGAAACGAATGCGCCTTGGGAGGTCCGCGAGGACGCCGGGCAGGTCGTCCGCAAGGTCGTCGGGTTGGTTGGGCTGGTTGGGCTGATCGTTGGGCTGGTTGGGCTGATCGTTGGGCTGGTCGGGTTGATCGTTGGGCTGGTCGGGTTGGTCGGGTTGGTCGACGGGTTGGTCGACAACGTGAGGGTTCTGGAGAACAACGACGACATCCTCAAGAGGGGATTTCTCCCGGAGGGTGTTCTGCGGAGGCGTCGAGGGCGGCGCCTCGTGCCCAACCACGTTTTCGCTTGCCAGGTTGAGCGACCCCAGGATGGAGGAAAATTTGTCGACCTTGCCCTTGTCGAGGCACACGCGGAGCATGCCGTCGACGTAGAACACTTTCGTCTGCCGCATTTTGGTCGACGCCCCGCTGATAATGCGTTTGGTCCCGAGGTGGACGAACGGCTCTTTTGTTTTTCGGGCCGTTTTCGTGTCGAGTTTGCCCAGAATGGTGGCGCGGTCGAGCACGACCTTCCCTTTTTTCGTGCTCGTTTTCGGCGCGCGCGGGCCGCCCAACGCTACCTTTCCGCCCCCTGCGATGATGCGGCGAGTCGTTTCTTCGGCGATTGCGTCGACCATCGCTTCGAAGGTGGCGAGCATCGAGGCTCGGACCGCCTTCTGGACATCGGCGGCCGAGAACACGGTTTCCGGCGATTTGTTTTCCGGCGAGTGTGCCATGGCGTGTGGAAGTGGCCCCCGGCAAGAACGAGGCGCCCAAAAATTTCAGTTTTGGTTGCCAGCGCCTTTTCCTCGCGAGCCCTGCGCGAGGAACCCGGAGCGCGCTTAGGGCGTGTCGTCGCGCTTCGCCGACTTTTTGAGGAAGGCGCCGTACTCGGCGGCAAACTTGTCGAGGTCGCGCCGCCACAGGTCTTTCGCGTTGGTCGCGCGAAGATCGGCGATCGCGCCCCGGATTTTGACGGCCTTGGCGTCGAGTTCGTCGGCCTTGGCCTTCGCCGTGACGTGCCGAATCGGCATGCCGTGCAAGTACTGGAACGATCCGTCGACGTGCGAGAGGCCGAGGCGGAGGAGGTTGTCTTCGAGGGCCTTTTCCTCTTGGACCATGGCGACCTGGCCGCTGACGACGGCGCGGACGTAGCGGCACCGGTTTTCGGCGACGCGGAGCTCTTTCGCGCGCGCGGCGAGAAAGTGCTCCCGCCGCGCCTCGTACATCCGGAGCCGGGGCGGGCAGAAGGCCCGCAGAATGTCTTCAGGGGCGTCGTATCGCGTCGGGCGACCGTTCTCGTTGAGCGCGACCATGTTTTTGAGGGAGTGCGATTTGCGAAGGATGCTCATGTTCCCGGCGGTGTCGACGTCGGGGACAAAGTTCTTCGCGGCGCGAAACCGAAATTTAACGGTGTTGAGGGTGCAGTAGGACGACAAGGACGTGATGCCGCCCTTCGTCGACGCGAACGCCTCGAGGTGTTCCTTGAAGGTGTCGATCCACACCCCGATCGGGAGCTCGGTGACAGCCCAGCTTCCTCCGGAAGCGCGGGAGCTTCCCCCGGAGGCCTGCTTACCGACCCGCTCTAGAACGCCCTCCGACACCCAGCCCTTCGCGGGACCGCTGGCCGCCGGGGCCAGTGCGATCCGCCCCGTGAACCCGCGGTACCACGGCACCAGCGGCGGCAGCTGCGCAGCAGCGCGGGGGTCGCCGAGCCACGCGCGGATCCACGCGACGAGGTCGGCCGGGTTGTACGCCGGGATCGTGGTCGAAAACCCCGACCCGATCCCGTTCGCGCCGTTCGCAAGGATGACGGGGAGAACTGGAAAGTAAAACGTCGGCTCGACAACGGCGCCGTCTTCGACGACGCGGCCCAGGAGAGAAAAGTCGCCAGCGTGAAACGTGGCCGCGGTCAACGGCTCGAGCGCGGTGAAAAGGTACCGCGCGGCGGCCGCGTCGCTGCCGCCTGTCCGGCGGCTCCCGAACTGACCCTTGTTTTGGAGGAACGGGATGTTGTTCGAGCCGACGAACCCCTGCGCCATTTTGACAAGCGCGTTCTGGAGCGAGACCTCGCCGTGGTGGTACCCGGCGGTCTCCGAGATGGAGCCCGCCAGCTGCACGACCTTCACCGGGTCGGCTTTCTTGGCGAACTTGAGGAAGCACCCGTACAAAATCTTTCTCTGCGACACTTTCAGGCCGTCGAAAAGCGACGGGATGGCGCGCGGGACCGCGACGCAGTGGTAAATGATCAAGTGCTTGTCGACAAACTCGGACAGTGTCATCGTCCCCTCGTACTGGACGTCCGCGGGGCCGTCCGCGGCGCGCCGGTCGAGTTCGCGGCAGATCATGTCTTTTCGGGTCGTGCTGTGCGCTTTGTCGAAGCCGACCTGCATGCGCAGGTCTTCGTCGGCCGTGTGCTCGGCGATGTACGTGATCGTCTTCGGGTCCCGGAACTCGCGTCGCGCCTGGGCCGGCTGCATCGTCCCGAGCCCCTTGATGTACAGGACGCTGCGCACGTCGCTTCCGCGGGCCGCTTGGAACTTGTCGTACGCCGCCATCGAGTAGAAGTACAGCGGCTCGGTCTGCCCCTTCACCCGGACTTCGGTGACCGGCGTGCTCATCGAGTCGAAGAAGGGCAGGTCGGTCTTCCACAGCGACGGAAACTCGGCCTTGAAGAAATTGGAGATGAGCCCGCGGATGTGGATCCCGTCCCAATCGGCGTCGGCCAGGACGTTGACCTTCCCGTACCGGAGCCGCGCAAAGTTGGCGGGGTCGCCGTAGTCGCGGCCGCGCTCGAGCCCGAGGATCTTGATGAGCGCCTGGACCTCCTTGTTCTCGCGGACCGCGCGGGCCGTGTTGTTCGTGACGTTGATGAACTTGCCCTTGACCGCGAAGGCGCCGTACCGGTCAGCCCCGTTCGCGACGGACGCAATCCCGCCGACCGCGAACGTTTTCGCCGACTGCCCTTCCGTGATAAAGAGCGTGCACTGCGCGCTCCGCTTCGTGCCGGCCCAGTTCGCGTCGTCGGCCTTCGAGCCGAAGCCGAGAATCCGCTTGCCGACGGTGTCGCACCGACTGCGCCTGTTCTCCTTGTCGGCGAGGTTGGCCGCGAGCCGGGCGACAAAGGCCCACTTGCTCATTTTGTCGAACCCCTTCTTGTCGAGCTTGACCGTCTCGGGGACCGGCGACGTCAGGAGGTCTTTCGTCGGGCTGCCGAATGCCGGGTTCGTGACCTCGCACCGCACGAACAGCGCCAGGAACGGGTACACGTCGCGCGCGCTCGTCTTCGCGGTTTTCGCGGGTTTCGCTTTGCGGTTGTACAGCTTCACGTACTCGGCGATGTACGCGTTCTGCCACGCCTTCACGTGGACGCCGCCTGCCTGCGTGTGGATGCCGTTCACGAACGAGACGTGCTGCACCTCGGTCGAGGTGGCGTCGTCGGGGTCGGCGCCCGTGTCGACGAGCACCGCTTCGTCGCCCCCCTCCGTGGCGTGCCGCAGCATGCTCGCCCCGGGGTAGTAAAAGGCCGCGTAGTGCTCGAGCGTCCGGACTTCGATCTTGGCGCCGTTGTACGCCACCTTCAGGCCGGTGATCATCGCGGTGTCGTGCGCGAGCTTCGCGAGGACGCTCTCGAAGGCGCTGTCCAGGCCCGGGTAGCCGAAATAGGCGTAGTCCGGCACGAACGAGACTTTGGTGTAGCCCGTCGCCTTGCGGTAAGCTTTTACGGTTGGGGGGAAGCGCGTTTTGGCGTTCTCCGCGTAGCGGAGCACGAGCTTTGTCTTCGACGCCGGGCACGCGTGCTCGACCGTGAACTGTTTGGAGAACACGTTCGCGGCCTTCGCGCCCATCCCGTTCCTCCCCGACGTTTTGCGGTCTTCGGTGTCGTCGTAGTTCGTCCCGGCGAGCATGTAGCCGAAGTACAGCTCGGCGGGGTACAGGTCCGACGTCGTCACCTCCTGCGTGACTGGGTCGGTGTAGTCGTAGGTCCGCCGCTCTGCGGAGATGGGCGCCCCGTCGTTCCACACCGCGATTTCGCCCGTCTCCCGGTCGGCCGTGAGGCCTATTTTGGTCATGCGGGGGGCTCCGGCGGTTTGTTCCGAGCGCCACTTGTTGTCGATCGCGTTCGACAGGATTTCAACGACGATCCGGACCAGCCCGGGGTTGTATCCGATCTCTTTCTGGACGATTTTGCGCTCGGCGCCGTCGTAGACCCATTCTTCAGACGTTCGCGTTTTGACAGAGCCAATGTAGACTTCAGGGCGCTTCAGCGCGTGTTGAAAGGCGTTTAGGCGTTGTCCAGACATTTTTGGTGGTTTGGCGGCGGGGAGGGGTACATGACTTTCTTTTTTTTTTAACCCCGTCGACGCAAAATTGAACGCGCCTCATGTGTCTCCGCACCAGGGACTGGCACCTCACGATGAACATCCGCGCTTACACACCAGATAGTTTTTGGGCGGTGCAGCGCGAGGCCGGGACGGCCTACGACGGCGAAGTGGTTATCGGCCGGTGCTCGACGCTGAGCGAGGCCCTCGGGGCCGTCGCCCAGGTGATCGGCCCCGTGTCTTTCCAATGCCAATGCGAGGGCTTCCGCGGGTGGCACGACGACAATCGGGCGTGGTGGTACGCCGACTCGCCCGTCGTCGCGTCGACGGGGGTCGCGGATTTTGTGCCGGTCTGCGAGATCTCCGGGGACGTGTTTTACGTCTACCTGGCCGCGCCGAACGCCGATTCCGACACGGACGACGGTTCCGACACGGACGACGTCCCCGAGCTGATCGGCACGTGGACGGCCGCCCCCGAGCTGATCGACCTGGAGTCCGACACGGACGACGTCCCCGAGCTGATCGACCTGGAGTCCGACACGGACGACGCCCCCGAGCTGATCGACCTGGATTCCGACACGAGCGCCGTCGAACACCCCGAGGCGCTCGCGAACATCCGCGGGCGCAGACTTTGCACGTTTCCCGACCTCGAGGAAGGCAAAACGATTGATGTCGGCGTTCTTATGGAACTCACCGGAAGCGATAGGTTTTTTTCGCGGTCCCTCTACCGAGAGCCGTCTTCTGGCGGCCACGATACGATCTCTGTGCAGGCCCTCTATCGAGAGTTGGCATGCGACGCGTGCGAATGCCACCCGTGCAACTGCAAGTCTGAAAAGGCCCCGCTCGAGCGTGGCTTGTTCGGTCGGACCGTGGCCGGTGACCACTACTGCGGCCAATGATCGGTTGTCGTTTCCTTTCCCCCGAAAGGAAAAGCTATAAACGCTGCGACGCGCCCATACACCTCGAAAATGCCTATTTTGATTGGGTTCCTTCTTTTTCTGGCGGCGTCACGGGGGCAAGCCCCCCCCGAGGGGGTCGACTTCGTCCGAGATTGCGGCGACTGCCTCGTCGCCCACTCCCAGCCGAGCTGCACCGTCCCCGCAGTCGCTGACTGCGTGTGCGTGTTTGATTTTTTTTGCTGCTCGATCTCGTGGAGCGTCGGATGTGTCAGCGAGGTCACGTCATTTGGCTGCGTCCAATTCTGCCCGCCGCCCACACCAACGCCCACACCAACGCCCACGCCTCCGCCTCCGAGCTCGGGCCTCGGCGCAGGCTGGATTTTCACGATTGTCGTGCTCGTGCCCCTTGCCGCGTACTGCATCGCCGGCGCCGCGTACAAAATACGCGCGAAAGGAGCGTCGGGCGCCGAGGCGATCCCCCATGTCGAGTTTTGGCGGGGTCTTCCCGGCCTCGTGCGCGACGGATGTTCCACGGTCGCGGCGGCGTCGACCTTTGAGCGTCCCGACGAAGAGCGTCGGCGCCTCGGGCCGGACAGGGCCGCGTACTCGTGAAATTGATTTTTTTGGGACAGCGTTCTGACTCTGGAGAGCACATTGCAAAACATTTGCTTTTTGCAGGATGGCTCAACTTGTTCTGGTTCGTGCGCACGCTCTCGACAACTGCGACGAGAACTCTCACGACGAGGTCTACGAGTTGGTCATGGAAGATCTGCTCTTCCAAAGCCTGCTCGGTCGCGCCAAAAACGCTGATACTTGGCTTACCACCTGTGTGTCGACTGTTTCCGAATGGAAGCAGTGTCTCGAGAAAAAGTCTGCTGCGTATGATGGACTCGCACTCGACACGCACTGGAAGGACTGGAAGTACAGGGTTAGCATCGCCGTCACGTACACGCACAACAAGAAGCTCATCGACGCCTTTCTTTTGCTGCGCCCGCCCTCCCGAGACGACGCACGCGTCCGCGCATGCGACCCCGCCCCTGACCGGTTCTTTGAACTCTTTGAAGATTGAAGCCGCCCTTTGTTTCCTCTCTCCGCAGAGAGGAAAGACCACCACATATTGATTTTAGGTTCAGCGTTTTGTACTTTTCTTGCGTGATTTCGGCATAAAACGCCGACTTGAAAATGCGCAATTTCGTTTGGTGCACTGTCATCCCATTTGTCGACGTGGACTCTTTATTCGTTTCGAGGTCCGTTTCTCGAGAGTGGGAGTATTATATTCGTTTGTTTGCTCG
>SDBT01008613.1_pt1 | contig 16641 bp, 16 predicted proteins | sample 2277101 | NCBI WGS metagenome assembly SDBT01 (sample SAMN10404973, study PRJNA504765) | marine sediment metagenome | isolation source: marine sediment core GS10_PC15, 103 cmbsf | place: Arctic Ocean: Southern Knipovich Ridge | collected 2010 | reverse complement strand
ATGTGTGGGGTTTTCGGCGGTTTAGCTTCCGAAGGCGCCCTTGGCCTTACCGGCCCCGAAGCCGACTAGACCGGACAATAGCCCGATCACGTACCCGATGGTTACAAGGGGTAGCACGGCCGTCACTCCGACATATTCGGGCCTCACTTCATATGTGGCGTTGGTTGAGGCGACGAAAGTTGTAACGGTTCCAATCAGGATAAGCCCGACCAAAATCGTTACAAATTCGGTAATCTTGAATTGACCGCTAAGACCGGCGCGACCGCCAAGGAAGCTACCGAACACCGTTGATGTGATGATTCCCATAACGAACAAGAACGGAACAATCTGGATGATTCCAACCGCATCATCGTCGATATCTTCGGTACGGTGAACGACGGTGATATCCTGCGTGGTTGTGCCAGTCAAAGCGCCAGCTAGAAACGTGATACCGTTCCTATCCGCATCAACGGTGCTTGACGCGTTGTTAAGAGCGCCGTCGACTGAGCCCGTAATGGTCATGTTGGTTCGGTCGGTGAAATAGTTCTGCAAACCGAGAGCCAAAGTTCCAGCACCACGCCCAGGGCCGCCACCCGTGGAAACGACGCTAGTTACTTGGGTACGTTCGTCCGTGGTCGCGTCGTCAAGACTCGTTGACGCAATATCCACGAAAAGCATTCCCACAACAACCGCAAGAATCACGAAGATTAAACGATTCATTGTCTGTTTTCCTTTCTACTTTTAGGGACTGGAAATGCTCGACCTTGCGCGGGTGCGCGCATTTCCTTATTAGGCCCGTTTCCTCTGAAGCGCATGTTAGACTGGTAAAGCAAAGATTGTCTAGTCGCTGTATAATATACAGGCTGTGAGTAAAAACGGTTGGTGGTGTAACCTATGACGACAATTGAAGAACGAGACATTTGGCGTGCTAGGGCATCGGACGTTCTTAATGATGTACAGACAAGGCTTGAACTTTCAAGCCGTCGTTTGATGCAACTTTTGGGAATAGATCATGGAAACTTTTATAAAGTCAAAAGAGGCGATGCGAATCTAACATCGAGACAACTCGTGTTGTTGATGGTAAAAGCCCGTGAGAATGGCTTAGGCGATTGGTTGATAGATAGGCTAGCTGGATGCGAAAGTTCTTCCGATACCTCGGAGCAATTGGAATCGCTGCAATTACGGCAAGCATTATTGCGACGGCGTTCGCGGATCACGGCCACGCGTCACTAGCGGTTCCAGAATGTCAAGCATATATCAACGTTTTGGAAACGTTGGATCAACTCTATTTCTGCCGAGCAACCGCGGTCGAATTAAACCATCCCGATCCCGCCGACGAAATAGGTTCTGCTAGTGCGGTCATGGTACTGCGTAGCGCGGACACAATTCTACGAACGGTTGCGCTTCCCAATGCCGGTTTTGGTTTGACCGCCATTTACTTCGAAGCATCTGCCGCCGACATTCCAATATATAACTCCTCAACTACCATCGTACACTTATCGGAAAATCCCGCTCTATTCCTTTCCCCTGCAACTTCAACAAACGTTTTTCCTGAGTTTAACGCCAACATTAGTTTAGATTCAACGGCCACTGAATTGACGTCTGATATTCCGAAGATAATGCTTCGGCTTCAAACGGACGCCAATTTGCCCGAAGAAACCTATGTCCTGGGTACACACGTCACCGACGTTGGTAAAACCGTTGTAACGGACGCCTACGCGCCATTAGGGATACTGGCCGCAGGGGCGTTCGGTCTTCAAATAGACGATTCGGGCGGCATTTTCACCAACCCTTCCGATCCCACACTTTTGGTTGGGCTTCAACAAGCGGGGCGGGCTTCTCAGTGGGCGCAAGATTTAGAAGCAACAGGGGATCAACTCGGCTTCCCTTATCCCGCAACAATAATGATGCTAATGTTGGGGATATTGTTTTTCATCACATTCATGGTGTGGAAAACATCAGGACAAACAGACACTATTTACATATGGGTTTTTCCGATTCTTTGGATTGGTGGAACGCTTGGTGGCTGGCCGCTAGCTGTTCCGGTTGCGGTAGCTGCGTTAACGGCGGCGGTGGGAATGTCCCTATATGTTAGAGATTGGATCAGCAGTTAAAACTATGCAAGAATTCAAAACGAATTTCGCAAAGGGATTTTCAAATCAATTCAAAGGAAAACCGTTAATTTTGAACATATTGATGGGTGTGGTAATAGGAATATCATGGGTGGGAATAATTTGGTGGATTTAATGAAAAATCTCCAGTGTAGGAACTGTAGAATTTGGATTTATCTCGCCCCGAATTCAAGAAATTTAACATGAAATTTATTTCCAACATTGCATCAACCTTGATAGCTCTTTTGATTTCCAAGGCAATTGGAATCATAATAGCCGCAGCGGTTTTGTTAGTGGCAATCAAGGTTATTTCAGCCGCCGAACCTGGGGATTTCAACTTTGTAACAGATTTGGAAGTTGATAATATTGGATCGGCTAATTCTTCGGAAAGAATGGTACGCGTTCCCGTAAATCTTTCGAACTACGTTGCTTCTAACTTGATAACGGCGGTGTGTAACGACCGAATTTTCGAAACTGCCAATGGGTTAGCCACAACATCGGGTTTCACCCAGGATTGCAACGTAAACGCTGCGGGCGTTTGGGTGTGGGCTACATCGACGCCTTCAACGGTAGAAACGCCCAAGATGTATCATGGTGGTTTAGACGCCGATGATGGGTTCCCCTTAGTAGGCGGAAACAACGACGGCGATGGTGCGGCAGCGGGCGGTCATTCACCACTGAGAGCCACGTCAACCGCCGCAATAGAAATCGCTGATCTGCTAGACATTCGCATTGACATTTCTGCCGAAATTCCTTGCGGAACGATGGTTTATAAAGTAGGGACACAGATTCAGGACAATGTTACAGGATATGGTTTGTGGGCGTTAGGTAAGATTTCAACCGCAAGCGTAACAACAGGCGGCGGAGCAACTGGTAACTCAGCAATTTATTTAGAAATAACCGCTCTACAATCTGATATGTGGCTATGCACAGTCGGCAGCTTTTCGGCGTTTACTGACTGGACGCAAACAACCGCGCACAGTATAGAGGTAATAGAAATCGGCGGTTCACGAATTTGTTTATCTGATGATTTTATTCCGGTAGAATACCCAGAATATATTTCAATGTCGGCCGCCAATATCATGGCGGCAATGTTCAACAGTCCTTGCCTTATACGACAAAATATTCCGGTAAGAATAATTGTCAACGGCCTTGATCTAGCTGACAGCATTTCAACGATAAATGCCACGTCAACGGACGGTCTAATTCACTTTGATACTAGCGGGGTTCATGTTGGCGGTGCGGGGCCGTGGCGATCCGGCGCGGGACAAACCTTGCATATAACGGCAATAGAAGATCGTTTTGTTGCGGGCGGAATTTCAAGAACGGGAACATCGACCCAAACAGCTATCCTTTCAATGGTTGATAATGATTGGGATACCCCAGGATCAACGGTTACTTGGGACGGTGAACGCACGACATGGCAAATCGACTACACCGATCCCGATTTCGATATCCTTAAAAACGGCGTTGTTGTTGACACCATTGCCGAAGCGGGCGGGATAACAACTTCCTCATTTGATTTAGAAATCGGACGGGGGTTCTACAGGGGAACCCTTTATAATTACGAAATGGACGCGGGCGTCACAACCGTAATGGATTTCGATTTTGACGGCGACGACATTTTTGAAGCCACGCAAGGCAATTCGTCAAACGCGTTCCAATGGACGGGCTTGATAAACAACGAAGGAACGGCGACGACAACACCACTGGAATACATCCTAACTTTCGACGATACGAACATCAACACATCCGTTACGGGTTTTATGGACAACCCAACGGTTACACCTGTTGGTGGGGGTTTCTCAACTTCAACGGCCTTAACCGGCAACCCAAGCATCAACCCACTTTTCACGCCCTTTCCCACATCATCAGGGGGCGGGATGATAATGGGGCCATTATTAACGGCGGCAAACGCATCAACCCTACCGGCACAAACTTGGTGGGTTTTAGTCTCAACAATTTTCTTTGCGGTAATTCTTGCATTCGTTCACAAATTTTTCCCTAACAGGGTAATTTTTGCTGCGATGGCTGTAATGATGTTCGCTATCGCTTCAATCGCAATTGGCGCGGCAATGCCGATGTGGCTAGTGGGAATGTTCGCTCTTTGGGCCTTCGGATCAACAACCATTCTAATCAAAGGAAACCGCTGATGTTTCGACGGCGCACCGGAGAAACGTTGCACAACCAAGGAATGCCATGGTATTCCGCGTTATGCGGCAGTTTAATCGGGATAACTATCGGTTCATTATTATTGTGGTGGCTGTTCTAAACATGACAGTTAAATTCTACGGTTCCACATTCGCAATCATAATGATATTCGCCATCATCGATACATGGATGGCTTCCGCGTCGGGCGATTTCAGCGATTTCAACAATATGATTACGTTCGATCTAATAGACTGGAAAGAATTCCTTATCGTTAAAATTCCCGTGCTAGATTTGGACTGGTTTGTTAGTGTAGGAAACGTTCTATCGCTGAACTACTTTTTCTTTGCCGGTGAGTGGGGCGGCCAGTGGATAAGGTTAATCAGTTTGTTATGGATTGGCGCGGCCTATTTGTGGGCCTTCGTGACGATCTTATTGCCCATACTAATCGAACTGGTAAAGGCAACCGCGAACGCCTTCCAAGCCATCAACCCATTCGGTTAGGAGTTTTTAATAACATCATTAATTGGTGGAAGCATAAAGGCCCGCGAAGCCCGCAAAGCCCGCGAAGCCCGCGAGGAAGAATTCAGGGAGAAACGAGAATGACAACCGATCCGCAACAAGCCGAGTTTGAACGTCGCCATAATTGGCGTCTTTCTAGAAAAGTTTCCACGGATGCTGAAGCTGTGAGAATTGGTATTGCTCAGGCAGAAAAATTCAGCGGTTCCGAAGTTCGCGATTATGATCGGGTGATATTCGGATCAGCAGCGTTAGCACAACATCGAGGAATCGATGTGACTCCGAAACAGGTTCATCAGTATGCTTTGGGCAGTTTTACGCTCAGTCTCAAACCTGATCAGATTACAGTTGAGAATCTCAAACTCAACGTGATGCAAGACTTAAAGCGTTCATTCCAAACAAATAGACCAACTTGGGACAACGCGCAACGTTTCTCCACGTATTGGTTTCCAACATATAACCCCAAGTTTGGTGAACAGAGTGCCGAGCAAGAGTTTTTACAATTTTTGAAAGACAATAAGATTCGTCGGAACACTAAACGCGCTAATGAAGCTGCCGAGAGGAATAAAATCAAGCTCGCGGCATTTGTTATTTCGAGTCAAAAAGCCCACGCCGATCAACACCTAAGTGAAATCAGACGCGGAATAGATAGAAATCGCCCAATCGCCGAGAGTCAATTAAGAGATGCAAACACAGTGTTAATAGCCGCATCAATGGCGAAAAAATTAGGCGCTACCGATGATGACATTGGGGACATTGTTACTGGCGCAAACCTCGCAAAAGAGCGAGCAACTAACCACCTCGATTTTCTCAACAACGCAATTGTTGAGAGAGAAAAAATAGTGGCCGATCTTAGTGGTGATAAAAGACCCGTTGAGTCGCGGCCCTCACCTGATCAAAAACCTATAACTGATGCTGAAGCTAACGCTGCGGGTATGGCAGCATTTGAAGCCGGTCAATCTCGCAAGCCTGGGGATCATCCTACATTCATGAAACGAGTGCAAGATACTGGATTTAGCACAGTGGTGAAAACTCAACGGTTGAAGCAATTTGGATTCGGTTTTGATCGTGCTTCGATAGAAAAAGAAAAGGAAGTAACCACAAAAGAAAATGTAACCCTTAGATCAAGATCATCACGCGTTAACGTAATTGCTCATGATCGAAGTTTTCCGAAAACCGGAAGTACAACCCAACGTAGCCTAGATCGGGGATAACCTCCATGCGGTGACGGTCGCAACCGGAACCGCGTTGCATAAAAAGGATAAGACTTGGCAACTAGAAAACGCAAGCCCATAACGAAAAAACTTCCGGCCCGAACGGCTGACACAATGTCGGAAGCTATTGCGCTTTCATCACCAAGCGGGAAAATGTCAAAGACCGCCCGAGAGCGTGCTAACAAAAGACTTTCGAAATCTCTATTCGGCGAAGAGGGATTACAACGCCCACAAACACCACAACCGAGCGAAGAGTTAGTTCTAAGGCGTCAAGCGGTACAATTACGTGATCTTGCGGATCGTGGCATGAGCCCGAGGAAAAACCGCGCGGCAGCTACCAAATTAGAAGAACGCGCATCAACACTAAGTCAGCGCCAACTAGATAGGAGCTAATTAAATGGCAATACTTGAACGACGCGGAAGCCTTAATATAGAGTCTAGTGGTGATAACTTCATTATCAAAAATAGAAACAAAAAAGGGGTAATCCGAACGTTCAAATCGGTGGGATCGGCCCGAACTTATCTACGCGGACTTAGTTCGAAATCAATTGTTCACGCAAGCGAAGTTTCGCGGGGCGTTCCCAAACGTGAACAATTTCCAGTATCCCGTCGGGATAAAAACCAAGTAACTCAGAAAAGCCTAGACCGGAGCTAAACCTATGCGGTGACGGTCGCAACCGGAAGCGCGTTGCATACCATGTTTCGACGGCGCACCGGAAGCGCGTTGCATAACCAGGAGTAAATCATGGTTTTAGCATTAGCAACCATCGGCATAATCGGCGGATCAATAACCAGGAAGAAAGAAAGGAAAAGGAAACGGAAAATGCCAAAACACGAAAACGGAACGAAGGGGTCGCGCAGCAATCTTTACGGCGTTTTTGTTGGTGACATGCGGACTTCGCGTTGGGTAATGACCCGAAACCGTAAGCGCGCAATTAAAATTGCGCGTGAACATGGGGGATTCGTTAGAGTCAGAAAAGATGATCCCGACATTTCATCATTTGACCGAACAACATTCATCGCAACTTCGGAAGTTATCAAAAGTGCCGACTTCCGAAATAAATCGAAACGTACGGGACTGAAAAGTGGGCGACAAATGACCCAAAAAAACAATGGATCTCGCGTAGCTCATGCGGTGACGGGCGCAACCGGAACCGCGTTGCACAACTCAGCCAACGCGTTGCATAACCGGGAGTAAATCATGGTTTTAGCCTTAGCGACCATCGGCATAATCGGGGGATCAATCATACCAAGGAAAGGAAGAAAGAAAATGTCAATGTCAACACGACGAAAAGGTTCCGCAGGGGGAATTCAACGAAGGGGAACAAAGCGTTTTCCAAGGGGGCGATTGGTTATTGGGCCTGGGAAGGGCGTTAGTAGTTTGAGTGTTGTTGTAGGTTCGGAAAAAGTCGGATCACGTACCGAAATTGCAACATCTTTGGGATCAGGAAAAGCCAGCGACGTTGAGCTTTTCCGTTCATCAGAAATTTCACCCGTTGTGATCCGTCGATCCGTTGCGGGTTTGAAGGGAAAGGGATCAATCAAACCGCGCGTCAAAGGCCCGATAACCGAAGCGAAAATCAAAACGTTACGAACAACTACCCAGGCAACACTAAACCGCGCGGGCGGCTAACGTCTCATGCGTTGACGGCGCAACCGAAACCACGTTGCATATCATGTTTCGACGGCGTACCGGAGAAACGTTGCACAACCATGTTTCGACGGTCGCAACCGGAGAAACGTTGCACAACAAAGGGCTAAAATAATGGCAGTCAAATCAACAACCGATACCGGAACGGGTGGAACGGGCGGCATTCCCCAGGTTGTTCCCGCAAGTGGGATCACGACGGCCCCACGCCAAGATACAGCCGCGTCCGCATCGCAACCGGCCCCTGATACCACGCCGAAGCCTGTACGCGCCCCTACGCCTGTTTCGGATCGGGAACGCACGACGCAGCGGGCTATCGGGAACGCGCGTGAGCGCGACCGTATATTAGGCCCAAAGAAAAGCAAGGTTGTGCGAAGTTGGAATTGGAACGGTGTTGAACACTTCGAACTGAACAACGGTCGTGTGGCAAAGCGAACATCAAAGGGCGGAACCGTTTTATTAAGTGAGCGTCAGACCGAAACTTCATTACGTTTACGTCCAACCGTTGAAGCCTTCAATCGTGGAGAAAATCCAGTTCAGGGGATAGTACAGGAAAATCAAAAATCAGCCAAAACATTTTTCAAAAATATAGGCGTTAGTGCTGCTGAAATATTTGTTCCTGGGGTATGGATCAAAGATTGGAACGAACTTTCAAACACGCAACGGGCATTGAACATCTCATTGGACATGTTAATTTTCGTTCCGATAGTGGGAATATCGGCGCGAGTTTCAACCCGTGCCGCTAAGGCTGTAATCACGAAGGCCATTCGCGCGGGGTCATCTGTACCCGAAGCAAAGAAAGTCAAGCGGGCTCTAAACAAGTTGGAAAATGGAATCATTCTTGGCGACGGTCAAGCAATCAGGGAAGCAACCGTTATCATTCGTGAATCCGCCCGAAAAGCTGGACAGAATCTAGACAATATCACGCGGGAAGTAAACCGAAAATCAGATAGTATAGCTGGATTAGCGAAAACGTCAAAACCTAACGTTACACCCGACTTAAAGCGAAATTTGATTCAACAGAATAGAATAGTATCGGGAATAGCCAACGCGATAAAATCCATAAAAGGAAGACCATCAAAGCCACAAATATTAGACCTTGGGGCGGGTGATAGACCACTAAAGAACGCAACACACGCAATCGATGCACAATCGAAGTCTGATCTTTTAGATTTAAGAGGCGGAAAGAAATTCCGCAGAGGACTGGATTTTGTTTTCGATAGTGATTTTACGGATAAGTTACCATTTGCAGATAGCCAATTTGATAAGATTGCAAGCAACTTTGCCATCGATACATTTGGAACACAGCGAACGTTTAATGAAGCGGCGCGTATATTGCGGGAAGGTGGCGAATTCGTTGTAACTACTGGGGATCGTGCTAGATTTGAACGCGTTGTAAAAGCGTTAAATAGGGCAGGATTCGGTAAGATTAAAGTTAAACGAATCGATCCATCAAAAGACTTGACCAAACCTGGAAAAGACGGACTAGTAACATTCAAAGGATTCAAAACTTTAAAGGAAGCGGAATCAGGAATTGAATTTATACCATCGTTTTCTAATCATCAAATAATAAAACAAGGGCCAAATAAATTCATAATTAAGGCCAAACCTTCGCGGGATTTCCTAGACGCTTTAGCTGGCGATTTTCAAATAACCGCAATAAAGGGCGCACCAAAAACAGGAAAGATACAGAAATTTATATTCGGTCAAAGGGGATCATTAGGTGATCTAACCGACGATGCTGAAAAGTTTATTGAGGCAGCGGATTCTGGGGGTATACCCGCGTTCATTTCCAAAAACTTACGTAGAATTGCAAATGATAATGATGTAGCGATAACAAAATCTATGACTCCAAACGATGTGATCGCTGCGTTGAAGGCTAAAAAAGCGCAAATAAAAAAGGCAAAAGCCGAAGCGAAAAAGTCCGATGAAAAACCCGATACAAAAATTGAAAGAAATGGTGGCGGTGATAAACCTGTTGACCGCCCGAAAACGCGTCCACGTTCTGGAAATGGAAACGGAAGCGGAACCGCTAGTAAAGAACAGTTCGACAAATCGTCCGGTGTAGCCGTCGCCGCTGCCGCAGGGGAAGCCCGTAAAGCGGCATCGTTACGTGAGATATTGGAAACTACGCGACCGTTGCGCCCCAGGCGTCTACGGCCCAAACGGACGCCATCCAAGGCGAAGGAACGGAAGCCGATAACCAAGCGGAAGCCCGCAGCGGCCCCTAAGACGGGAGCAAGCCCGAAGGCAGCTACAAAGCCCGCAGACGCCCCGAAGACGGCGGCACAGCCTAAAGCCGCCGCGTTGCCCCGTACACAGCCACAGACGGCACCCGCGACCGCTACGGCCCCGAAGCCAGCGGAAGCGGCCCCAAGGGCGGAACCGGCCACGGGTGTAAGGACAAGACCGGCATTAGGAACGGGAACCCGAACCGGAACGGGCGAACGTACTATTCCAGAAGGGGCGGTGATACCAAAAGTCGATACGGTAAATGGAACAGCCGCACCACCAAAAGTTCCACCGAAAATATCGAAGGCGATTGCGCCAATAACGGACGATGATCCAATCACCGATGATAAGGATTTCAACTTCAAACTTAAACGCGGCCAGTTCGCTAAAAAGGTTGTCTTCCGTTTGGGCGCGTTCTTCGTAACGCAGGACTTAGTTACCGGCGAAAGAATATTTGTCCGAACACGTCCACCAAAAGCCCGAAGGGGATCGACACCGAAGCAAACCTTTGCGGTAATAGAACTATCGACACGGCGACCAACGCAAAGAACCTTCGATCAAGGCAATGTCCGAATTAGGGTAAGCGGCGCGGGTGTCCGCTTCACGGGAATCTAATATGCCCATGTTTCGACGTGCCGAAAGGCCGGAGAAACGTTGCACAACTCGGCACCGGAGAAACGTTGCACAACTCGGCACCGGAGAAACGCGTTACACAACACGGGAGGTTTAAGAAAATGGCAAACACGCGGCCTAGTTCATTCAGTCCACGTTCACGAAGAAAAACTTCCGCAACATCACCGAAAAAAGACGGTGACAAAAACTCGTCTTCCGTCAAAGACGCAGTAAAACAATTGACGGCACAATTTCGCGGTGAAATAACGCCAGAAAAAGCAGAATTTGCGGCGGGTAATGTTTGGTTCAATTCAGAAGATGCGAAGAAACAATTTAGATCGAGAACAGCTTTTCAAGCCGCCGTGGGAAACGCGGTATCTTCAAATCAACCAAAATCATCAAGACCAAATTCCAGCACCCTAACCCAAGCAAAATTCGATAAAGCGTAATCAAACGTTGCACAACCAAAGCCGGAAACGCGTTGCACAATTTGGGAGGTTTTAGAAATGGCAAACAAACGAGTTAACGGGCGTCCGATAATGCCAAGGCAATTCAGAAAAGCCTCGGTGCATGTCATCCCCCTAGAAAATGCGTGGCGCATAGAACAAAGACGCGGCAAAAATATTATTCAAACCGCTATACGAAAAACCAAAGCCGAAGCCATCATTGTAGCAAGGGAAGCCGCTACAAGTTTGGGGATCAAGACCAAAAATATAAAGGTTGGAGAAAGACCAAAACCATCAAAGCCAAAATCCAGTTCCTTAACCCAAGCAAAATTCGATAAAGCGTAATCATGCGTTGACGCGATAGCGGAAGCGCGTTGCATAACTCGGGGCGCACCGGAGAAATGTTGCACAACTAGGAAAGGGAAAAGAAATAATGACACGTACACGCAAATCATTAACAAAAAGCTCCAGTAAAAAAGAGATTCGTTTTAGTGATCTACCGCAGGATGAACAAATTAAAATTCGTGACGCTTGGGCGCGGGGTTTTCAGGGAATAAGTTTTTCTGAATTTCTTCAAAGTAATAAAGGGGCGCAAGTTGTAGCGCGAATACGCGCTAACAATCAATCAAAATCATCAAGACCAAATTCCAGTCCCCTAACCCAAGCAAAATTCGATAAAGCATAAAGCGGGCGGGCGGCTACCGCTTCGAAGGGATTTGATATGGTAAGGAATATCTTCATTTGTCCACCTTGTAAAAATAATTCACATCGATGCAATAGTTTGATGTGTAAATGTCCACAATGCAACGCAAAAATGATGCGACGTTTTTATCATGATTGCGATAACATTATTCATACAGAATGTCGCGGCTTTCATTATGTCAAACGAAACCCCCATGTTTCGACGGTCGCAACCGAAGAAACGTTGCAGAACAAAGGTCAATAAATGCAAGCTAGAACGCAAATCGGAAACGCGTGTGAATGCACATTATGTGAGGATATTAAGGTGCTGCGTGATTCCCTAATGATTAGTATATTTCGACGTGTCCGCAGACCGGAGAAATGTTGCACAATTCAGGATAAAATAAATGCAAGCTAGAACACAAATCGGAATATTCGCAATCATCGCCGTGGCGATCCTTACGTTATTCATTGTAAACGCCGTTGGCGTTTTCGTTGACGGTTCCCATATTGGAACCGAGGAAAACATCGATTTCGTCGCCGGTGCCAACATGACCATAACCGGAACGGAAAACCCAGGAACAGACACGGTTACAATAACCTTTGCCTCGGCCCCAGGAACATCAACGCCTTCCGGCGCTGTAACTTCAACCATATTTGATCTATCGGACGTATTCGAAACCGCCCCAACGTCAAGCGGTCAGATAATCGTAATGGGCGCGGCACAGTTTACGAACGTGAGTGTAAGCGCCGACGGGACATTAGCGGCTTCCGGCGCGTTGACCGTGGGAACGTCAACGCGTTTGCGGGCCGATCCTTCGGACTGCGGCGCGGGTGATTTCGCAAACGCCATTGACGCCGTTGGTGACTTGACATGCGCCACGCCAGCGGGTAGCGGGGGCGGGGCGGTAATAGTTACGGAAGAAAACAATTCCGTAGTTTTAGCAACAACAACCACGTATGATTTTCAAGATCCTTTTGACGTAACTGATGCGGGCGGTTTTGAAGCTGACATATCAATAGATTTTACCGAAGTAGCAACAACAACGTTTAGCTCCGGGGTTGATTTGGAATGGACATTCAATACGGGAACAACGAGCACACGTATTAGTTTTGGTGAGGCTCGAATATCTTTTGACCGTCTTACCGGCATAGACATAAATCATAGTCAAGGAAGTTTATCCGGAATAACACTTAAAACACCCAACAATGAACATCAAGTAACAGGTTTCAAAGATGCTGACGTTTACGGTGATATTGGTGCCGCAAGTGGCAATGCCGGATTATTGATTTTCGGGATCAATTCTTCAACATCAACAATAACCGGAAGCCCAGGAATTAGCCTTGACGCGGGTTCAGTTGCATTTACAAGCAAAACTTCCCCATTAGCTACGGTAGAAATTCGAACATTCGAAAACGACGGCCCGAACAAATCCGATTTACCTGCAAATAGCAACCTATTTTTGGTCGCAAATCTATTAAACGAAGTGTTCATATTAGACGCCGAGGGAACAATACATTTATATCCAGGATCAGATACGAATGTTGATCTTATAAATGTACAAGTTACCGGCGATCCAATAATAGGATGGGACGAAACAAACGATAGGTTCACATTCAATCAAGACATTAACATTACAGACGGTGGATTTCTTACCGAGGGTGCAAATCCTATATCATCAATTATTTTTGACGAAGGCGTTGCTGTTATAAGACGCAAAAACTTAGATTTCACCGGCGCGGGCGTAACATGTACCGATAATGCGGGCGCAACATCAACCGTGTGTAACATTCCAGGCGGTGGCGGTGGTGGTTCGGTTTCTACTGAGGAAGACAACGCATTAGTTTTAGCAACCACAACAACATACGATTTCGGAAGTTGTTTCGACGCAACCGACGCGGGAGGAAACGAAGCGGATATAACATTTGATTTCACCGAATCATGTGGAGAATTAACTGATCTAACGGACGTCAATTTATCAGCCACATCGTCAGCACAAATACTATTATCAGATGGACAATGGATAAACGTCACGTTATCCGGCGATGCCAGTCTTGCCACTTCGGGCGTTTTAACAGTGGGAACATCAACACGTTTACGGGCCGATCCTACGGATTGCGGAGCAAACACTTTTGCAACGTCAATTGATCCCGAAGGCGATTTAACTTGCACATCGATTGACATATCGGATGATACCAATTTAGCGGTATCAGGAACGTTACTTGATTTAACGGGCGATACGCTATCAATCAATGAGGGAACCTTAACCGATAATAACCTATGCGATTTTGAATCAACCGGATCGCAACTAGAATGCACCACCAACACGAAGGCTGAACTAGAAGGAATCATAACCGACGTTGCCGATTTCGCTGAAGCCGATGGGGACACGTTTACCGGCGTACATGACTTTGGGGGCGCAACCTCGCTAGAACTGCCGCTGTGTGGCACCACGAGCCTTGACGGGCAAGTCTGTTCGGGTACGGCAACATCAACGGCGCAGCTTGTTTGGTTCCACGGCGAACAACATGTGTTATCAGCCACCACATCAAAAGGCTTACTGTTATTCGCGGCCACATCAACAGACGATTTCGCTTTATGGAATACCGATCAGAACATCATCGTAACAAAGGCGTGTTTTCTTTCGGAAGGTGGTGTATGGGTTGGTGATCTTTCGTTCTTCGATGTTAACGGCAATTCAGGCGCTACGTTAATGTCGGGGGATATCACGACCGTTGCGGGTACGCGTGGTTGCACGGGGGGAACGGGTGAGCCCACAATGAGCGAATCAACTATTCAAGCACAAAGTTGGGTTGGAATAGATACAACGTCAAGCGCAACGAACGACCGTCTCCACATCACATTTTGGTACAAGCTAATTCTATGAGAATCGCCATCGGACTATTAGCAACATTTTTGGTAATGGCGGCAATTTCAGCCGCGCCGGTATGGGCGTTCATTATCGCACCGATTACAGACCATACGGCGACGGTCGCCACCGAAGCCGTGTTGTATAATACACCCGCAACCGGAGAAACGTTGCACAATCAAGCCGAAACATTGCAAAACTCGGCGATCAACCAAGCCCTACAGGCCGAACCACTAACCACATATGAAATAGACCTAAAGCTAGTCTTAAACATTTCAACTACCCGAACCACATCACAAATACAAAACGCGTTCAACACCGTAGAAACATCCGCAAAAGATTTCATCGATCTAATAATTGATAGTGATCAACAAACAACACGTGAACCTTTCGAATACCGATTAAAGGTTATCAAATCCAACACAAATATGATACAAATATATCCTGATCTTGTTTTAACCATACACACCACCCAATCAAAATTTGCGATAGATGGGGTGTTAGATAATTTTTTCGGTTTCATGAAAGAGGAAATTAGAATCTTAGCAGCAAGCGATACACAAACCACAATAACTGATTGGCATTTTCATTTCTCAACGGGATCAGTGGACGAATTAGAATGAAAATTGTATTACCAGTTTTCTTAGTTATAACAGCTTTAATTCTCTATCAATTTCCTTTTTCAAACGTGGATGCGGGCGCCGGCCCAATCGAAACGATATATGGCGAAGAAACAACCGAACAAACCCATACAGGAGACTCATTATTTGTCGATGTTTTAACCGTTGCTTCTAGTTCTTGGACGGCTAACGCCACTTATATTTTAATAGCAACGGCTGATACAGGTGGAAATAGTAGCAATAATCTTTTTGAAACACGACTTGTAAGCGGTGATTCCGAAGATGTGTTTACTGATTCGCATTCGATAATAGAGCCAGAAAGTAGTTCATCGTTCCAATCCAGTTATTATTATGTAACTAAATACACAGCTCCTACCACACCACAAGACATTAGAATACAACACAGTACAGCCAATTCAGCAAGTACCGTCGAAACAGAAACCATTGTTTTATTAGCAATTCGCCTTGACGAAGATTTAACAGAAAACGAAGATTGGTTTTTTGCTACAACAACAAACCAAATAACCAACACAACATCATTTATCGATCACGCTTCGTCTACTTTTACCCCTCTAAATAATAATGATGATTGGCTTGTGTTTGGTAATATAACATGGTACGTTAATAACGCAGCAAAAAATTTCGAAACTAGAATTCGATTAGACGGAACAGAAGCCGCCCCATTTGATGATGCCCCTTTTATATCAGAAGAGGGTGAGGACGGTTTAGAGCAACGCGTTAGAACAATGACACGCGTATTTACGCTTTCAAACTCGGAACACACATTCACAATTCAAACGCGTGATAGTTCAAGCGCGGGATCTGATAATGATCACAAACGAAGTGCAATAGTAGGATTAAGACTTAACGCTTTTGAGGATCATTTATTCGGATGGGAAGAGGAAGGATTTCTACCAAGTTTTGGAAGCATTGAAGATCCCGACATCGGCGATCAAGCCTTTACACCTTCAACGGCGGGCGATTTTATTTTCACCGCATTTGGAGTTAGTGATGCTTCTTCAACCGCATCGTCTTATAGACGTAGAATACAAATAGGCGGAACAACTCACCCAACAGGAATCAACGATTATAATGAGGGCAGAGCGCACGACGCTAGGGATGAAACGCCTATACCAATATTATTTAGACAAAGTCTCGCGGCATCAGCACAAGACATTGATTTCGATTGGGATGACCAAGGCGATGCCCATAATATCGAAGACCGTTCAATAGCAATTTTTTCGGTAGAACTAGCAGATGCGGAAGCTCCCGCACCTGCCGACGAAAGACGACGCCCGACGTTGATCGGTTGGATCGCACCACAAACAATAAGAACGCGCAAACATATTTCGACGGCGCACCGGAGAAATGTTGCACAATCAAGAAAGGCATAACATGAATTTAGACCATACAACGCGAACAATATACAAGGTATTTATTTCCGCTATAGTATGGGGATATTTACTGGGATCATTTTTCGGTCATTACAGCGGATTTCAAAGCATGGATTTAGTTCAATCAATTCGTCTAGGCGGTTTCCTTGTGTTCCTAATCGCGTTCA
>SDBT01008612.1_pt1 | contig 16642 bp, 13 predicted proteins | sample 2277101 | NCBI WGS metagenome assembly SDBT01 (sample SAMN10404973, study PRJNA504765) | marine sediment metagenome | isolation source: marine sediment core GS10_PC15, 103 cmbsf | place: Arctic Ocean: Southern Knipovich Ridge | collected 2010 | reverse complement strand
ACCCCACCACGGTGGAGACTTGGTTCACCAGCACCAAATCGGGAGAACACCTGGGCCTAAGCGGGCGGGGAACGGCTTTCATCTCCGCGGCGCATTCTCCGCGGCAGACTCGCCGAAGGATATCCTTGGACAGAAGCAGCAGCTTCCATCGATCTTTTGCGGGATCCAACCGGCTGGCCACGAGGGCCATCGAGTGGCCCGAAATGCATTCGAAATTGGGTGCTTCCTGCATGAATTCGCTTTTTTTTCCGTGTAGCCGGATGAATCGGTTGACGAATGATGTAGCGACAACGCGCCTATTAAAATAAGTCCCCGTGAGGTGTCTATTTGTGACTTGTGCTGTTTTCAGGTTGCAGATATTTTCGGGCCGTATATCCCATAATTAAATTTTCGGATCAGAGTGAGGGGTACAAAAAGGTCGGTCGTCCGGTCATTCGACAACACACATCAGGCCGAATTGATAGACGTCGATTGCCGATATTTTTTGGCCTTTTTTTCTACAGACAAAACGGCGAGGTCATGGCGGAGAAAACCGCTTCTTCCGTCTCCGTCCCGGGGTAGTCCCAGACGAACTCGTCCTTCTTTTTCAGGACGAAGCGCCGGTTCTCCTTCATCCTCCCTTTGGTATCCACCGGATCCGGATGGTACACCATATCCAACCCGGTCACGTAGTATTCTCCCCTGTCCTCCCATAGTTCCGTTTCCCGTCGGACCAGCACGCGCACCGTATCCTCTCCACCGATGAGGCCGTACAGCCTGGCCTGATCCGTTCCTTTCGCAGGAAACGTCCACTTCACCGAGGTGCCCTCGTCTTCTTCCAGAACGCACTCCTTGGTACCGACCTTCCGGTTCAACACCACCACCGGAGACTTCCCGTCTTTGGAAAAAGAACACCTGCCGTAGCCGTCGCCGAATATCTCTCTCTTCCGATACTGATCCGCGGGGACTCCCGCGTAATCCCGGGAATAGGGGTGAAAACGACGGGTTTCGACCGGCGGATTCATCTCGGTTCGTCTCTGGTATTTGAGAATTTTTTCCTTTTCCGACTCCAAGGCCACCCGCTTTTATTTTATTGTTGGATCCAAAAATAACCGAACCCAAAAATAGATCTTTTGTTTCATAAAAGGGGGTGAAACCGTTTTCCATTTGCAAAAAAAAACTTCATTCGCCTCTCGCTTTACGGAAAAAAACCTTTCCAATGACCCGCTCCAAAATAACCACGAAATCCCCTTCCCACAAAGAGAACCGCCACCCCCTTCCATTTTCTCCCTCCTTTCCGCTGAAGCATCACGATCTGAACGTCCTACCGCATTCACCCATTCTCAGAAGATCTAGGATCCGCTTGCTGTCGAAATGGAACCGCGAGATGACAAAGGCGGAGGGCGTCGGGTCGAATATTCTCGACAAGCTGAAGCGGACCGACAGTAAAGCGGTGTTGACGCGGCTATCCCGATGCAACTCTACTTTGTCCCTGAGGAGCCTTCTGGCCGATTTCTTCTTCCTCGACAAGGAATGGGACACCAACGAAGCCATCTACCTGAAAAATCTGATGAAAGAGTGAGTTTTTTTAAATCGACCAATCGCCCCTCTTACATTTCCTATTTCCTATTTTCTAATTGCATTATCTCATTCTTCTCTTCTTCTTCTTCAGGAGATTGCTGGTGCTCGTGATGCAGGAGGAACACAACAATCTGTGTCCAGAATAGCGCGAGTCAAAAAATAGCCGAAGTGGAGAAGATAACCTCTCGGTGTTATAAAAAATCTTCATCTTTTGGGTTTAGGCGTGCATCAAACGTTCGATAAAGTAACCCTCTAGGGGTTTTTTCCCCAAGAATCTTTGATATCTGTTTTGTTTCTTTACCCCGCGGGTATGAGTTCTATCGATTCCGCCAAGGGAGACGAGGGCGATCGCATGGTCCTGCACGAGGTACGCACCTACGCTGAGGATGACGGCACGGTCCGGCAGGGGATACGTGCTTGCGCTGGGGATGACCGCACGGTCCGGCAGGAGATACGTGCTTGCGCTGAGGATGACCGCACGTTCCCGGTGATGACGAGAGGAATTGGAAATTTCCCCAATAACGGTCCGTACACAATCTCTTGCGCGGATCCACTGGCCCCATGGGATCCAACGCACCGAATCCGAATGCGAAGCTTTGCAGGCCTGAACCAAGAATTATGCATCGAGGCTAAGAGACGAGCGGCCCTCTCCAGGGAGTCAGACGCACCGTGACGCACACTCAACCGGATTTGCATCTACTACGGCGTACGTTTTTCACTGATAAATTCAAAATACCTCATTCACTAGCTTCAATAAACCCTAAACCCTAAAAAACATCTTTCGGCCAATTATGCACGCGTCAGGAACGAACGGGCTTTAGTTTAAGAGACGAACCGAACGATGGGCGAAAGGAGGGGGAAATAGTTAAGGCAATTCTTTTTGGTTTGCGCCAAAAAATTTCCTGTTGTATCGGCCACCCACCCAAAAAAAAACTCCTTACCAACAAAAAATCACTTCGTCCTTCAAAGTTTCAACGCACCCCTCTGACGTCAGTTCTAGATGGTATACATCGTTGGGGTCGCCTCCGAAATTCAAGTGCACTTTTGTCCCGCGTTTGAATTTGCCTTTGTACGTGAACATGTACTTGTAGTAGTATTCAAAGTGGAGAATAGGATCTTCGCCGACCATCTCCACAAAGCTCTGGTAGACCTCCCAGGTTTTCTGATCGTTAACTGATATTCTCCCGCCATCTTCTGCGTCGTAATTGTCCGCGCCGAACCAACCAACCAAAACCCCGTCTGTAAAACGATCGGTGGCGCGTTCCATCTGCTTACATATCCGGCAAAAGCCCAGCAATTTGTCTTTTGTTGTCCGCGAGGATCCGAGTATTTATGACCACCAGCGCCAATTATTTTTTTTTGTATTTATAAGCGCAAATACTACACGCCATAAAAAAACTCTGTGCGTTGCCGTTTTCCGCAGCTATTTATTGACAACTTCTAATTTGGTCCGATTTTCCCTTCAAAATCTCTAAATGGATCCAAAGCGACACTGGAAGGCGCAATTTACACTTTTTTTTTTGGTTTGTTTGTTTTGAGATTCGAAAAATGGGCATCCACGGGAAATCCAAGACGGACCTCCGCGGACGTTTTCCCGGTTGCTGGACCAGAAGGCCCCCCACCGACCGCGTGGAGGTGGTGATAGACGATCTGATGTGTTGCCTCCACTCCATCGTACCCAAGTGCAAGACCGTGGGGGACATCCGACGATACTTGGACCGGCGCCTGGACAAGCTGACGGCGAACAGCGGGGAGTTCCGCGGAAGGATAAAGCTCGTGCTGGGACTTGACGAGATAGACTCCGTTCCCGCCGCCAAGTACGCGGAAAACGAGAAGAGGGACGAGGGAAGGGGCAAGAAGAGGAAGCACGACGCGCGAGACGAGAAGGGGGACTCGCTCAAGGACAAGAGGAAGAAGAAGAAGAGCAAGATCGACGAGATACGCGAGTCCTGGGAGAGGGGAGAAATAGACCGGGAGATCTTCCACGCCAAGATGGGCACGATCGACCGGTCGAAGCGCAGGTGCACCTATCGAACGCTGTGCAGGATCCTGGGGGATTCTCTGAAGGCCGGGTTCGCGCGTGGATCGGCCGAGGTGGAGAAGGCTATCCTCCCGGGATTCATGCCGCCCGCGGACGGGGCGTTCCACAGGATAGACGACGAGAGATCGGCGGAGCAGTCGGGCGAGACGACGCAGTGCCGCGCGACGCTCTTTCCGGCGCCGGGAGGGAGGACCAGGTGCCTCCTCGAGAACGGGGACGAGATTGGAGAGATGGACCTGGGGGTGCCTTGCGCCGTGTCGGGCCTGCTGGATCCCCCGTCGGGAGGCGGTTCCATAACGGGGGACATCCTGGTGAGAAACCAGGACACCGACCTGCTGATGATACTCCTCCTGAACTACACCTCGTGGATACGTACGGGCGAGGAGCATCCCCCCTTTCGAATGTACCTGGACATGCGAGACACGGAGGAGAGGATGGCGCGCGAAAGGGAGAAGAAGGTCAGGGAGAAAGAGGAGAAGGAGTCCGATAGGCGAAGTATACTTCGCCTCGAAGAAGAAGACGACGAGGTGGATCTTCCCGTCCATCGCAGGGAACACGAGTCCGGTCCGCCCGACGAGCACCCCAACGGCGTCTTCAGGACCGCCAACGGGGTCACGTCGGCCGACGTGGGAAGCGTGTGCTGCATCAACGCCCTGTGGAAGGAGGTGGTGGTGCACGTCAGGAATTCCTGCAGCGCGCGTCATCCCGTCCACACGTTCGCCCTGGTGACCGCCATGATAAAGAACGACTTTGCTCCCCTGATCGCCGACGGTACGGTCCTCAAGGGAGTGGGCGCGGAAAGGATCTGGGAGGCGTTCTTCAATCGTCCGGGGAGCGATATCATGAAGGGGGCGATAGTATCCGACCAGGACGTGTTCGGAAGAGTTCCGACCGATCTGAACGTAAACGAGGCGAGGGTGTACGACTTTATGCTGCTCCTCTACCAGAAGAAACTCGAACCCTGGATCCGGAAATACGCTCCCGCCGACGAAAGGAATTTCCGCGCCCACTCTCTCCTTCCGGAGAAACTGCTGCGCGGCATGTCCGAAATTGCGGTTGTCACAGACGCCAAGGGAATCGACTACGAGGTCCGCAAGGAGGACATGCGCATCCCGAACGGGAACGTCATGTACGTCTGCATCAGGCAGCTCACTTTCACGCTGCTGTACTGGTGCAGCGGAGGAAATAGGGATCTGAAGATCGACAGCCTCGAGAGGGATGCGCAGAGCGGACTGTCCAAGTGGGGATGGGAGAGGATCGTAGGAAAAGACGGGAAATACGAGGTTCGTAGCGCCTCGTCCGTGTACAGGGAAGTGCTAAAGTCGTCGGGAGAAACACTCCAAACAAAAAAAAAATTTTGAAAAAAAATAAACGAATAATTTTATTTTTTTTTGCACACACACGCTCCTCCCCCCCCCCGGGCGCTCTCGAACTATTCTGCTTTCTGTCTCTTCAAAAGACCCAGGCTGAAAAAATCGATCCCATACGCCCGGACCGACACCTCTCGTTTCGATTCTTCGCAGTCCCTGCGGGAATTCACTACTTCGCAATCCGCGAGACAGTCCGAGCCCCTCTTGTTGCGATTCGGCGTGCCCAACAACGCATCCGCGGCCATACGGCACAACTCGTCGTATCCCCTCAGCAAGATGCTGGCGCCAGAAGGAAACACCTCCATGGCTTCTTGCAAGAACTTCTTGCACGTAGGGAGCTCGGGAGTCCACTGCGTACGTAAGGGAGTCTGGACCCAAGATTCCGGATCCATATCGATGTCCGCGGTCAGCGGGATTGCGCGCGGGTGCTGCTGCTCGTACGCTTCCATCTCGTTCGGGTGGGGTGGGGAGTGGAGATGTCTCCCGGATAAAACCTTTGCACGCGTTCGGGGATCGTTCGTAGTAACGCTCGATTTATTTCTTATATACTCATCCCCCCCCCCCCGCTCTTCGACCGAATCGGTGAGGGGATCAACAGGGACAGGAGACGTAAAAGTGACACGCCAACGTCGCCTTGAGTCTCTTGAATTCTTCCCGCAGGGACGGTCCGACTCTCGCTCCCGTCGCCCCGGATTTCGCGGGTCCCTCCGAAAACAGGGCGTCCATGTGCACCATCCTCAAGACGGGAGGAACCGAAGAGGAGGAGGAAGAAGAAGAAGAAGAAGACGAAACCTTGCCGAGGTAGTCCGGATTCTCGTCCGCGGTCTCTTCCATCATCCGTCGCACCAAGGAGGAGAACTCCTTCGGGGACTCCGCGCGGAACACGTCGCAACAGTAGTACCTGCAGGTGACGTTCATGGGAAACACGCAACCGATCAGTCCCCTCTCCCCGGATTCTTCCACCGCCAGCCCGTGGAGTCCCACGTGAACGAATTCCATCATCGCGTTCAGGAAATCCCCCAGCAGAAACGAACCGCACCCGGTCCTCGAGGACGCATCCATCACCGAACGGATGCTGAGGAAGCTTTCGTGAAGTTCGTAACTCTCCAACCGACACAGGCAGATCCTCTTCCACTTGTTCAACCTCCGCATGGGATCCTCCGCCGATTCCGGAAGTTCCCCTCCCATCGCCGGATTCCTGGTATGCCTCAGGTGGAGGGCCGCGTACAGGGACTGGTCCAACATCCTCCTCTCGGACTCTTCGCCGCCCAGGGTTTCCAGGGACACCCTTCCGTGGCCGCGCTTTTTCACGTAGTCCAGGCTCGCCCGGAACTTTCCCTGCACCGATCCGGGAAGATCGTGAAAGGCCTTCACCTCCTCCTGCTCCACTCTGGGTCCTCCCCTTGCCACCGCCCTTCGCGGTCTCACCCCCTCGGGAAATCGGTACTCTTCGTCCGAGTCGCGATCGTCTCCCGGTCCCCCCCCCGTCCACGCTGCCGAATGGGACCTCCAACGTTTGCCCCTCGAGACGGAAGTTTCGCCGCCCTCGTCGGGGACCGTCCCTCCGCGATCGATCGATCTCTTGGACATCTAATCCGTTTGCGAGATTTTATTTGCTTTTTTTTTTATTTTAAAAAAAAAATTCGTCCTCCTCCTCGTTTATCGGTCCGCAGAGGGAAAGTAGGGATGGGAATTTAAAAGCACGGGGGGGGGAGAGAGAGAGAGAGAGAATTTATTATTTTTTTTGCTTTCTATCGCTCCGTCGGGACGGGTCCCCTCCTCCTTCTCTCTGGCGCCGCATCGGCTTTTACCGAAACGCGTGCGATGCACCGCTGGCAGAAGATTTCGAAATGCGAGTTCCATTTCTTCTTGCGCTCGGCCTCGTCCGAGATCTTCATGCACTCCGTACACAGGGATTTCAGGTGTTTCCTCGCGCGCGACTCGAGCATCTGCAGGGCCCGGCCACCCCTTCGACGGGCGGGATCCTTTTCGCCGGCCAGGTCCCCCCCGTACCTGGAGAGCAGACTCACCAGAGCATCGAGCCTGGACTCCAGACTCACCAGGGCATTGGGCATGGGCTCCGGGTTTCTGGGCGGAACCATGCACGGCCCCAGAAGCTTTCTGGCCGTTTCCAACCCGCAACAGATCAGGATCAACGGCCTGTCCAGTGCATCCTCCAGCTCCCACCCGAGAGAATACTGCGTGTACCTTACGCTGCGCTCTCCCTCCTTCTTCGCCGACCTGAATTCTATCCTGGATCTCTCCAGGATCCATCCGTCTAGATCGTCTCCGAAATCTTCCAGACTCGCGCAGAAATCCCTCACCCCCCTGAAGAAGGAGATGCCTCCGATGAACGAGTCCTCCCTTTCCCCGGTCTCTCGGTTGGGCTTCTTGTCCCTCGTGGCGGACATTTCCAAGACGGGATTATGCGTGCCGATCACCGTGAACAACTGCGTCGCCAGTTCGGTTAGTCTCTCCGTGGTGAGGCCTTGCGGGATCCCCAGCTTCTCTCCCCAGTAGTTCTGGGCCATGAGCCTCAGGCTGTCCGGGTTTCTCAGGAGTTTCGCCACGGGAGAGAAGTTTCGGCTATATTCGGTCGTTTTCCCTTCGATATCCTTCGCCATCGGGTGGGTGGATTGGTTTTAAAAAAAGGAATGTTAACAGATACCAATTTTCCGACGTGTATTTCTTTTTCAGTACTGCAACAAATCGAAAATTTATCGTAAATTTCGCATTTTTCTATTCTTCTACCATTTCTTCTTCTTCTTCTTCCTCTTCTTCTTCTTTCTCCCGCAGTCGATCTTCGCATAGGTCGCACTTGTCCAGCCCTTCGTCGTCGTCGTCGTCGTACGGGTCGTGCACTTGGTCGTCTAGCTCTTGTTCGCATACGCAGCACCGGGTTTGTTCCCACAAATGAAAACTGACCGTACGGCCGGACTTGTCTTGAACCGGGATGGGCACTTTGGTGTCAATCAGGTAACATGTATGGCCGCAATCGACGCACTGGTGGGACCGGTCCCACCGCGATATGCAGCCCTCGCACATCGTAGATCTATAGCTGCATACGCAACACTCTCGATCCAAGGTGCTGCATTCGTTGCTGCATCTTTCGCACTTCATGGTGGCTTTGGTGTGACGGTGAGAATACGAGTGTTTGTTCCCCCCTTTATGGGCTTGCGCGTCTATAAATGTCATCCGCCAAAAATAGACTCTCGAAACCGTAAAGACCCGCGGTTATTTCCAAAAGTCTTTTACAGACGTATGCTTCCGCGGTGGAAATTACCGTACTTTGCTTTGTTGAGGAAGAACATGGGACGGAACAGCAGGTTCAGCTGGAGCGCCACCGCCAGGTCGTCCTTGTTTCCTCCCGCCTTTCCCGAGTACTTCATCTTGGGCGGATTTCCGGCCACCTCCTTGTTGTAGGTCCTGAGCTGTTCCACGATCATCCCCTTGAGGTCCGTTCCCGTCTCGGTCTCGGTGATCGACCTGAAATCGTGGTGAAAACACACCCGTCCGTCCTCCAACTTGGAAAAGAGCGTCACGGCCATCTGTTCCTTCACGGATTCCGTGGTCCGAACCCCGGGTTTTCCGTTGTCTTCGTCCATGAAGCACAATCGCTCGGTGGGATGCTTCCTCATCTTCTGCTTCAGCCACGCGGCCTCGTTGCCCAGGTTGCACTCTGCGATAACCACGACCGTGGCGTTCTCCAAGCTTCTGATCCTTCGTATCGCGCATATGTGTTGCAGCACGAAATTGGGTCCGCCGGTGTCAATTATCTTGGTGGATTCGGCCCCCACGATCTTTTTTTTTTTTGTGCGTGTGCGTGGGAATACGAAAACAAAAAAGAACAAATCAACGAGGGGGGGGAAAAAAAGACGTAAAAACATTTTTTTTTTTTTTTTTTTGCACGCGAGAGAGATATCTCTCGCTCTCTCGCCACACCCCCTCCCATCTTTCGAGGCGGCGGGAGGAAAAAAAGAAAAGTAGCGAAAAAGGATGCAGATATCCCGAAACTCGGGACCTCCTCCCAATTTTTGGGCACATCCCGCGTCCGACCGCGATTTCTACCGAAGGGCTTCCCTTCTTCCTCCGGGCGCGTTCGGCAGGTTGGGAAGGGCGCTGTGCCTTCTGGACGTGGAAATCGCGGATTCCCTGCTCGGAGAAGCCGAGGAGGAATTTCTGAGAAACATTCCCCTGGCGCGAATGGGCTCGGGGAAATTCTCCTTCCCCGAGCCCATTCGCGAATACTACGGGAAAGTCGTGCGGGACAAGATATCCGAATCCGAGAGCAGGGCCGACGGGATCATGGAATACGTCCTCGTCGTCACCGTCCCGTACCGCTCGGAGATGCACCGAGAAAGGTGGCTCTCGGGGGAGCCGTCTCTCGAGAGAAAAGAGGACCGGGACGGGTTCTTTCTGAAGCTGAAGGAATTCACGGATCATTACGATGACAACACTTCCGAAGACCTGAAATCGGAGACGGACTACCTGTCGGCGGTCGCCGTCGCGCTGGTGGAATACGCCGAAAAAAAAAATGTCGAGGTCGCCGAACCGAAAAAAAAACGACAACAATGACCCCCTCCCACCCCCGACCGGTTCTCTCACCACCATCCTTCCGTCGGAATCGTAGATGCAGCTGACTATGGCGTAGTCCGATTTCTGTCCCCCGCAGTGCGGATCCACGCTCACGAACACGTGATGGTGTAGGAACGGATCCCGGTAGACGTTGGCGGCCATCTGGTCCAGGTGCTCCCTGCGGAAGACCGGGATGAGCTGTCCGTCCGAGGCCATCCCCATGACCTCGGACAGGAAGACGTCCTCGGGAATCATCTGTCGCAACTTCTCGCGCTGCTTTCTGCTGTGCCAGACGGGGATCTCTCCCATCTTGTGCGTGCAGCTCGTCTCCAATCCTGTGATGCGCCGAAAAAAATTACCCATCGTTACTTTTGCTCCCCTTTCGGTGCCATGTATATATATCCACCAACGAGGGGGAAAAAACCACAAACTTGCCGTTCATCTTGCAGTCGTCGCACACAAAGTCGAACTCGAGCGTGCGGATGATCCTGGTTCCGTCCGGATAGCACGCTTGGCACATCTTGGCGGCAAAGTTGAGCTTGCTCTCGTGGGACGAGAGCATGATGAGCACGACGTTCTTCTTGACCAGTATCGGAGCTATGATGCTGAAGAACAGCTTGATGTCCATGAAGAAGATCTCCTCGCATATAACGATCCCGCTGATCTCCTTGTTTCCCGTCCCCCTCAGCTTGTTCCCGCTGGCCGGGTAGGACTTGATCTTGTTCAGGTGTCCGGTCTTGGAATAGACGGCGAGGACCTCCTGGTTGCAGTACTTGACTCTACGCGGATCCGGAATCAGGTGCGGAATCATGTCTATGCAGTTGTCTAGCAGGGACTTGGACGCGCGTTCCCCGGTACTGTAGATGAGCACGTCGACGCCGGGCTGCGTGGCCACCACGGCCGTGGCGAACATGCTGGTGCTCACCGTCTTTCCCGTTCGCCTGGGCCACAGTCCCAGGACGTCGGTCCGGAGCTCCGAGATGCCCCTCTCCCTCATCAGGCGCGGGAGGTTGGCGTGCAGCTCCTCGCCGTACATCTGCCCCAGACACGCGTTTATGCATTCGTCGTTCATCTCCTTCTGCCAGGCGGAGCGCCCCGTCGACCTCCCGTTCTCGTCCAGCAGGTACTTTTGGTCCAGGACGGACAGAGCGTCCACCAGGTCGCCGAGCCTCTGGTCTCCGCGGCAGACGCGGGGCACCCTGTCGGCGTATCCGGGAGCGTACCTCTCCCACATGGGCACGGGAAGCATGGACGCCCTCCTTACTTTCTCCTTGTCCACCTGGATCCTTCCCCATTCCTTCAGTCGGCGCGTGGGGACGTAGTGACGCAGGCGGGTGTACCGTCCCTCTTCTGCTCCTTCGTGCGGGGCCGCCGAACGGCGGCTTCGGCTCGCGGCCCCGATTGCGGTTGCCGTCGGAGGCCGCGTTCCGAGCATTTCGGAGTTCCAATTGCGAAAATTTTTTTTCCCCCCGAAAGACCGCCATCTTCGAGGGGGAAGAAATACGAACGGTAGACCGACCGCAAAAAAAAATCCAAAGGAAAAAAAAAGGAGGACGAGGACGTATTTTGCCGTTAGTATTAGGAGGATCTGCACGTCGCATACGCCAGAGATAACGAGGGACGTTTTTTTTCTACCGAAAAGGAAGATCGAAGGAAACGACCCGCGCAACGCCATGAGCGTAGACGTAGGCGAAAATCTCAGGCACGAGGCTTTCTTTGCAATATGGAAGGCCTTGAACCGCGACGGCGATACCATCTTTTCAGAAGGTAGTGAGGTCAAGCTCGATGCGGAAACCATCCGAGATTGGTACAAAAATCCCGAGCGGAATGGTTTGAAGACGGCTAAAACTGCAAACTACTGGTTGCGCATCACCTGGCCGTTGCACAGTGAAACGGGTGGGCTGGCAGATAAATTGAACGAAGACAAGAACTTGCGGGCCAACCTATCGCACGAAGCGGTTCGTTGGGCGGCCATGGCGATCGGTAGCAACGGCAAAAAGTTCGACTGGTTGTCGCGGGCAACGGAGCCCAACGAGACGCTGGTGCGGGGAGCCGTTCGAGGCGATACGCTTGGCGCCGTATTGGAGGCGCATCCGCTTCTGGACTCCACGAAAGATATCACGGGTATCAAGTCGGATGATGCGGACGGACTGACGGCGGAAAAGCTGTCGTACCTGGCGCAGCTGGTGGCGATGGAGACGTTCTTTCACAAGGGCGTTCAGTTGTTCGACGGCCGTCCCTCAAGGTTCTCTGCGCGCACGATGGTAGGGATAGCCAACGGGATACCCAGGGAGGAAGAGCTGGGAGATTTGACGTCGCGGTTGAAACCGTCGCGTGCGCTGATGGACCACTTCATGCCGGGATACATGCAGAAGGAACGCCGGGCGGTGCGACCCGGGGCCTCGGCGGGCGAACGGGATCTGGGGGAGTCCTGGCTGGGGGATTTCAAGAAAAACGTGCTCCCGTGGACGATAAATGGGAAAGACGATCCTTCGTTTCGAGACTTGACCGGAGCGGTGCACAACGTCATTGCGGCCAGGTTCGACGGCAAAGAAGGGGAGTCGGTAGCGGAACTAAATGCGCAGATCACAGCGCTTACCATCGAAAGGGAGGATCTTCGGCAGGATCTGCAAGACACGGAGGATGATTTGACCGCATGCCAAAAAGAGTCGCGAGAAAACAAGCAAACACTAAGCAACCTTCAAACAGACATAACCAATTTCATGGCACAATTTAGGAAAAAGTGAGGGTACGGAAAATGCGCCACAGTTAAAAAAACAAAACCTTTGCACGCAAGAAACCGCATTTATTTTACTTTCGTCTGTACAGTATAAATCAATCGAACCATTTCCGCCGTCGAAACCGTGCACGGGAGCCGTTCGTTTTCGGCATGGACCCTTTGGCAGAAGTGAAAGCGCTTCTCGGCCAGCCTATCAGCAAGGCGGGTCTGCTGAAAAAGGTCCACGCTTGGAAGATACTGCACTGTAATTTCCGTGAGAACGAAGTCAACGCGTTGGAAGGCCGGAAATTCGCCGGTGCCAGCAACCGGAAAGATTTCGTCTACCTGCGAGCCAAGGGGGACGGCGAAAATACGAAAAAGGGACAGATCTGGATCGTGCGCAACTTGCAGTTCGGCGACGCGGAAAAGGTTGTGGCGAGGGTCGGGATGGTTCTCAACTCCAAAGGTCTGTTCAAACCGGAAGAACCTCCGCGGGCGAATAGGTTGAATCTGGCGTCGAAGGAAGAGTTGGCTGCGATCTTCGAAAAAACAGACAACCTCGAGGGGATGATAGACGACGCCAGCAATCCAGAAGGGAACGTGTTGCGACTGTTGCTCTCCGGTTTCAAGATCGTAATAGGGACGCAAATGATTTACTATGTGGACGCCGATGGTCCGAAGCGGTGGAATCCCAACTACGATATAATGGGCCGGAAAATCGATTGGGATGAGAAAAAGAAGCTGCTCACGCTTCGTCCGTACCGACGCGGACCGGTGATGGTTACCGATGCCAACGCCCGCGACGTGTTGGATCCGTTGGCCGGAGATCTGACGACGATCAGCGAAGTAACCACGAATGCACTGCAGGGCCGCCTGGAGAAGATGGCCGTGGTTTCTGCCAGCGACAAAGACGCCGTTGTATCCGCGGTCAGGGTGGACCCAAAAACGGCCGGTTTCTTGGTTACATTCGCTGGTTCGAGGTCGCGCGTGCCTTGGGAGAAGGTGGTGCTGCGGGACGGGGAATCGATGTTGAGCTCCCAGGCAGACGAGCTGCTGATTCTGACGAAAGAACTTCCGACGTCGGACGAGTTGAAGAATTCGCTGCTGGTGCTACAGGCTCATCTGGCCGTCGGCAGAGATATTACCATGGCACACGTGATTGAGGCGCACGCCGAATTCGCACGGCGCAACGATTTGGTATCGGCTGCCGATAAAGCGGAGAAACCATCCGAGGAGGCCAAACGGAAGCAGAGGGAAGCGGAAGAGAGGAGGCTCCGCGAAGAGACCGAACGGAAGCAGGGGGAAGAGGAAGAGAGGAGGCTCCGCGAAGAGACCGAACGGAAGCAGGGGGAAGAGGAAGAGAGGAGGCTCCGCGAAGAGACCGAACGGAAGCAGAGGGAAGAGGCGGAGAGAACACGACTCGTGCAAGAGGCCGAACGGAAGCAGAGGGAAGAGGCGGAGAGAACACGACTCGCGCAAGAGGCCGAACGGACGCAGAGGGAAGAGGAGGCGAGGGAGCGACGCGAGGAGACTGCCGCAGCTGAGAAAACCGAAGACCCCGAGACCTTGAAGGATTTGCTGAGCAAGCGGGACGCAACGATAGGCGAGAAGGACGATGTGATAAGGCAGAAAAATGCGGAAATTCTGACATTGGGAACCGATCTGACGAAAGCCGAAGAAGCTCAAAAAGCCCTGAATTTTTCGCTGACGAATGAGCTGCAGGTGTCGAATTCGTTGATGGCTGAGGTCACCAAACAACAGGCTGCGGTGCGGACGGAACAGGAAAACATCAGGGCAATGCGAATCGAACGCACCCAAGTGGAGACGGATCGGGACAAAGAAAAAAACAGGGCCGACACACTCCAGATCCAACTTGACACCGAGAAGACCCGTTCTGGAAACCTGGAAAAGGATCTGACGAAAGCCTCCGAAGATAAAAAAGATCTAAATGCGGCGGTGATCTCGGCGCAGAATCAGTCGAGTATGTTGAGGGCTGAGGGCATCAAAGACCTGCAGAGGGCAACCACAGCCGAGTCCAAACTAGCGACAAAAACGACGGAACTGATCAATGCCGAGGCTGCGGTCGCCAGATGGATTACCGAGAATGATCGCCTCAAGGTCGATCTCGGGGCGGAACGGAAGGAACTTTCCCGGGTGAAACGGGAGAACACCGAGTTGCTGGCAAGACTGGCATCAACCCCCGCTGGTGCTGCCGAAGGAGCGGAAAAGCTCGCGGATCAGCTACGAAAATCCCGAGAAAAGAGCGACCAGCTGATCCTTGACAGAGGGGAGTTACGGGAGACGCTGTTAAACCTCAACGAACGGATTGACGCGCTCGAGTCCAACGAGGAGATGCTAAAGAATCTGAGGATGGACCTGCTGGGACAAATCGCGGACCTGAAGACCCGGCTCGCCGCGACACCGACACCGATCCCTCCCGCCGCCGTTCCTCCTCCTCCTCCGACTCCGACTCCGACGCCCAAGCCCAAGCCCGCGAAGGAGATCGAGCCGGTCGAGCCCAACATCATGCAGTTCGCCACGCCCGGCTCCAGCGCAAGGAAAAACTTCTTCGATACATTTCTCCCCTGCATGAAGAAACCCGTGGTGAACGCCGGGGACCTCTGGAAGGTTACGTTCCTGGTAGAGGGAGGACTGCTGCGATGGGCGTGGTCCGCGGCCTCATCCGGATGCGTCGATCTTCCAAACCGGTATCTGGCGTATTTCGACGACCCGAAGGATAAGGTGTCCGGTTACGAGACCGCGGTACAACTACGCAAGATCGACTCTCCGGCGGGAGGACCTCCGACCGAGATGCCCGACCGCGCGGTCGTAAGCGTCTCCGTAAGTGGAAGGGTGGGAGGAACCGACAAATCCTACATGACCGTCGCAAAGTACGCGCGTCGAAACCGGTCCCCGGTTTCCGACGGACAACTGCTTCTGTTCCAGACGCTGGAGAGGAAGGACGAGATCACCGGAAAGATATCGGAGCCCCAGGTGGACTTCATCCTGAAATCGGACTCGAGCAAGGAATCGGGCCTGACCTTCCACGGTCTGGTGTTTTATTTCCCGCAGACGTAAAAAACCACAATAAACACCGTTCATTTTGGGCTCGGCCTAAATTTGGCATTCGCCGGCGCATATAATGGTGTCGACAACAAGAGTCATTTTATCCGCGGCAGGTTGCTTTTTTTTTTGGCCGTTCGAAAAAAAATGACCCGATGCATGACAAACGGTTGCTCGGAAAGGCCGGAAGTAGGGGAGAAGAGAGGCGCCGACCCCTCCATGGGGTCGGACGCGGGGATTTCCTCCAAGAAGAGCAAGTTTTTCGAGGATATCGAAAAGGCAAGGAAAGCCGAGGCCCCTTCCGGCGTTTCCATTGGACGTTGGATTGACCTGTGCTTCCCCGGGAATCCGTCGGATGCCGGCGCGGGTACGGAACCGGTTCCGGTTCCGGTTCCGGTTCCGGTTTGGCCGGACGGATACGCGCTCGTTCCGGATCCCGACCCCTTTCGGGGACGAAAACCGATCCTCGTGGACGACGAGGCCTTTCCCGAGGATAGCATGTGCCCCGTGTGCTGGGAGGTGCCGTTCGACGCCGTCCAATTTCCCTACTGCCCTCACGGACTGTGCGGAGCGTGCATGAAGAGGATCGTGGGAACGGCCAAGTCCGTATTGTGTCCGCTGTGCAGAAAAAGGCAGACCCTCACCTTCTGGAGGAAGAAGAACGGCGGGGGGTTTCCCATCGACCTGGAACTACGCGCCAAGGTGGACGAGCTGTGGGTGTTCTGCCCGCGCGCCTCCGAGGGATCGTCCGGGGAGAAGGAGGGCCCCAAGTGCGACGCCGCGTTTCCGCTCGGGAAACTGCGGGACCATCTCCGGGTGTGTCCGCACAGCACCGTGAGATGCAACGCCGCGGAGGGGGAGGAATGGGGAGAAAAGTGCAACCACGTGGGATTGCTCAAGGATCTCGCGGATCACAGGAGGAACGATTGCGACTTCATCCGCCGCAAATGCAGCCGGTGCGACTGCGGCGTAACGCCGCGGAGGATGAAACTCCACCTGGAACGCCACTGCGATCGCAAGAGTCCCTGTCCCCAGTGCGGACGGAGCGTCCTGGAGAGGTCGACGGAACGCCACCTGCGCGACGAATGCGATTTCAAGCTTCCGTGCCCGGAGTGCGATCTGGACGTCCCGAAGAGGTCGATGGAACACCACATGTTCCGAGAGTGTTCCGAAAGGCAGTGCCTGTGTCCGAACCGGGGGTGCGAGTGGTCGGGAAAGATCTACGACGTGGACGACCACCGGGAAACGTGCGAGTTTGCGGACATCGAGTGTCCGCTGTCCGAGTGCACCTGGAGGGGATCTCCGCTCGATTTG
>SDBT01008611.1_pt1 | contig 16643 bp, 18 predicted proteins | sample 2277101 | NCBI WGS metagenome assembly SDBT01 (sample SAMN10404973, study PRJNA504765) | marine sediment metagenome | isolation source: marine sediment core GS10_PC15, 103 cmbsf | place: Arctic Ocean: Southern Knipovich Ridge | collected 2010 | reverse complement strand
AGCATTTCTCGATGGTGGGCTGGCGTTTGTGGGCTTCCAGCACCTGGTAGGGAGTGAGTGATTGATCGTTGGTAATCAGCGGGTACATGCCATCGCTCTTGTGATCGTAGGCGATGGCCTCCTTATCCAGCTGCCACGTGATCTTCCACTTCCGTTTCGTCTTTCTGACGTACTTCGTGTTCGGCCCCGGCCGGCCCGGACGCTCCTGCCGGTAGGAGTGTTCGGGGATGGATTTGAGAGAGACCTTGATGTAACGCTTGACGCGCTGATGTTCAAGGATATCAGTGATCTGTTTCCACACCTCGTGCCTGGCTCGTTTCCGGGGCCGGGTCCCCAGGTGGGTCTCGGCCAGATCCTTGAGCTTCTGCTCCGCCCGAGCGATCCGCTCCCAGCGGGACTGAAAGTGTTTTGAGCGCAACAGGGAACTCATAACCCAGATCACGGGCCATCCCTCTCCGGAGGGGAGACGGTATGTCCACACATACCACCGGTCCCGGGGCCCTCCCTTGCGTCGCGGGTTCGGCTGATCCCACGCCTTTTCCCATGGTGGCTCGTTGTCCTGGATCCATGTGCGGAACTCCCGATCCTCAATCCGGGTTCTTGGCAGTACCGTCACGAACCGACCGCCCCGCCGGTCGATATACTCCATGGCTTCGCCATTGCAGAGCTTGTTGTCTGCTACGTACAAAAGTCCTTTTGACCTGCCACCCGACACAACGCTTCCCAGCTCTCCTCGTGGGTGCGTGAGTCGTTCTGGTTGCCCGCCTCACATCGGAACTGCACCGGCACACCCCCGTCCCGGGTGGCGGTCATGATGAACAGGAGCTGTTTCAAATCGTGCCTATGGTCCTTCGAAAAGCCATACGTGATGAAAGGCGCCTTCTTGCCCCGCAGGCTCCGGCCGCTGGCTTGGCTGTACTGGCCGGTGAACTTCACCGTGGTGGAGTCGTTGTGCAGTTCATCCAGAACGAGATCGAACTCCTCTGCGGCCGCCAGCTGTCCCCCCGAAAAATCCCGTCTGCATTGAACCGTAACGAGTTACACGTATTCCGCCTCTTCTGTTTCAAGCTCCTATTTACCTGTCGTTCGCCAATACTCCTTCCAGGTAGTTTTGACGGTATAGAACGTAGCGGGCCCCCGCTACCATCTATACCGTCAAAACCCTAGTCGGGAGAAATCCTGACCAGGGTTTTGTCTTATAGGACATGGGACAGATATCCTATACTCTGCTTCAGTAGCTATCATGCAACGCACTAAATAAATAGTAATACCTGGTATTCAATTCAGGAACCGCTATGACACCACCAGATATCCTCTACAAATATGTTGGATGCGAAGTTCACCATTTGCATATACTAAGTGAGTTACATATCCGGTTCACCCAACCTGACGACCTAAACGATCCCTTTGATTTCATACCGGCTCTGTTGCCACCGGTTGATGTAGAACAATTCGTTGACGACACGATTGCACGCAATCGTGCGGCTATAAACCTAGCTGGCCTGAATCCAGAACAGATTTATAGCGCTCGCGACATATTAATTTCGAGCTACACACAGAATCCCGATGAGTTGTTAAAGCGATTTACTCAGATTGTTAAAGAAAACTTTAACGAGCTTGGGGTGTTATCCTTAGCAGCACGTAACGATAACCTTCCTATGTGGGCGCACTATGCTAATAATCATTCTGGTTTTGTTATTGGTTTTCGGACTGACTGTTCCCCACTTGCCAAACGATCAACTGACCAGATCACTGAGGGGGAGCTTCGACCTGTCATTTACAGGGTAGGTCGAGTTAGCAGCCCTTGCGATCCGTTTACCCTGGACCCTGATATACTTTTTATCAAATTGGATGACTGGTCCTACGAGGAAGAGTGGCGAATCGTAAGAAGGCTGTCCTCTTGTGATCGTGTGCTCAATGACTTGGCAGGCGAACCCAGATATTACCAATGCAAGATCGACCCATCAGCGATAGTACAAATTAATATTGGAATGAATATGGCTCCCGCAATCCGTAACCAACTTATTGCGCTAACAGCCCCAGGAACTCCCCTTGAGAATGTTATGCTTTTTCAATCAGAACTAACACCAGGCGGGGGCTCAATACGTTTTCACTCCATGGGGAATCCATGATGGCTTACGTCTACAGGGCTGAGGTGAGATTAGAGGTGGGCCCCATCCTTCGGACAGTTCGGCGACCGGTTTAAGGTGGACTCTCGGTGCCTGATCATGCCGCCATTCTCTCAGTGTAGACCTCCAGCGGGGGTTTGTCTGATGTGGGGAAAGCGGTGGATTTGCCCCCAAGAGGCCCGATCGGGGGCTGAGGCATATATCATCACACCTGGACCGATTCCCGACGTTTACCGACGCGATACGACTGCAGTCTGCCGTTGAAGAACCGTGGCCGGGGGGATACACTGGTCGGCATATTCAAAGTTAGGCAGAGAGAGGCAAATCGAGAATGGATGAGTTGTGGTTCTTATTACTCGGCTGGCTTCTAGGTATACTTGCGCCGGGCATTGTCTACTACATCCACCGGAAATATTTCCAAAAAGAGATTATTGCCAGTTCCCTGGCTGAGCTTAAAGAGCTTCAGCACACAATGGCGATGCTAGCCTACATGATTCGTTTGTACTTCTCAGATTTAACTGATGAATTCATGAATTGGTTACATCCAATAGTGGCTGAGTATGATGGGCCTGAGGCACGCCCTGAGTTAATCGAGACCCTCGCGAGGACAAAGGAGCTAGATGAGGAAACAAGGGCACACTTCTATACGCAGAAGAGGCGACCGAGCGCTGCTCTAAGCCTCATTGAATACACTCTTCCATTTATCGAGGCTTCTTCAGCGCTGATTACTTCCTGTCCCATTGATTTCCAAAGGCGCCTTTCGCGAATCCGTGCGCATGTAGAGATCTATAACCAGAAGGCTGCTAATTCACGGACGCTCTTCTACATGACTTTCGACGCATCAATTATTGATAATAGCAGGCAATCCTTGAACACGAATCTCGACGATGAGTACAAATACCTACAGGACCGAGCAGAGATTATTGTGAAGGCGATCTCTAATATCAGGGACAGGTATGAATAATCACTCCTGCCTAACAAGCACATGCAGCGGTCAGCGGCGGTTAATGACTGATCCAACTTGGTATCCTGTACTCTGCCTCTGCAACTGACGCGTAGGATATTGGACGAACTTTCCATTTCTATATGAGAGGACAGGATAATGGATGACAGTCTCACCGGGCTTCTCAATCGAGAGACGTTCGACCGGCAAATTATCGAGGCAGTTGACTCAGCGTCAGAGCGCTCATCTGAGCTAGCCATGGTATTTATGGATCTCGATCATTTCAAGAGGGTCAATGACACATATGGTCATCAGAAGGGCGATGACGTACTGCGCGAAGTTGGATCTCTGCTCAGAAGAGTCATTGAGGGCAAGGGGCATGTATATCGATATGGTGGGGAGGAGATTGCGATTATCCTGCCGAATAGCACTATTGAAGAAGCTATTGCGACAGCAGAAAGGATTCGGCGGACAATCGAATCCTCAAGACCTGCTGATCTCGAACTTACGGCTAGCTTTGGTATCGCTGTTTTCCCCGAACATGCGAGTGATTCGGGTACATTAATCAGAGCAGCGGATCAGGCTCTCTATGATGCCAAGAACAAGGGAAGGAACCTTGTTCGTGTCTATGGTGAGCCAGAGCCACCCACAGAATCTACGAGAATTCCTGAGAGGCGTGAACCAACACCAGGCGCTTTGACAGAGGAACAGAAGCACCATCTCTATCTCTCTTACTTTCGCGGTTTCCGCACAACATGCCCACTGGATGGTGCCCTTCTGGAAGTTATTGACGTTACTGGGATGGGTGACCGATCCAGAACTCTATCCATTCACTGTCCGGTCTGTGGCTTAGATGAGGTATTACTTGCCCAAGATAGGTGACCCGGGTGAATAAAAGTCGTCTAACAAGCCAATGAATCTGACTCGTGGAGGTCGCAAGTTATCAGCAGGATGTTAGACAGAAATACATGAGATTTCGGAGTTACAAGTGACGCGAAACATTGAACAGGATTGGCAGAGTCGACGTGAGGTTCCGGACCGCCAAATCAGGGGTGCAGCTGACCAGTATGAGGAAGCTCGAAAACTACTGAATCAATTGCCGCCTGGATCCGGTGTCGTGTTGCCATTAATAAATACTGCAACAATGGCAATTGAACTCTATCTGAAGTGTCTATGCGCCGAGACAATCCACATTCCTATCAATAATGGTACGGGGGTCTCATTGGTGCACTCCGAGCCGGTTCAGAGGGGTCACAAACTCGTGCAACTCCTTGACACGATTGACGGTGAATTGCAGACCGAGTTAAATCAGGTATGGCAGGAATCTGACCTGGCTTCTGCGAATGGTCTCCGATCAGATCTTGAGCAGATGGATGGAGCCTTCGCAGCATCACGGTACCCGTTCGGACCTGATTCTGATCCGTCGGACTACAATCTGAGTATCCTCATGGCACTCTCGAGTTTTCTGAGCGCATTTGTCGCCGGTCTCAAGCCTAGTGAGACAATAGTGTGGGAGGATGGTACGGAATAATGAGCGCTTACAGCTGACATCGGCAGTCAATGATCAACCCTGCCCGGTGTTGTATACTCTGCCCCTGCAGTAGATGCATAGAATGTTCAACACCATGAGAGAGCTATGAAATCATTCATGCCAGTTATCGTCATACTATCCCTGATTGTAGTCGGCCTCGTTCTCAATAGCTTCACATGGTTCCAGGATTGGCTCAAGGCCAACAATGCCTTCCTCGACTTCATAAGCATCATTGGTGTAGTGGGCCTTATCGTGTCTCTTGCCCTAACGGTTTCTCAGTTTCGATCTGTCCAAGAGAGGGAACATCGCCAGCGACGGCAGGCTTTCGTATCTCGTATGATGGTTCTAGAGACAGAGTTCAAGGTTAACGCCCATGTTTGCTCAGAAGAGTTGCTTGGGCCATACGCAACTCAGCAAGAGGAGACGGCACTTCCCGTACCCGAGAGTCGTTTTCACGTTGCAATCCTTGAACATGCTCTTGCTTCTGGAGACATTCAAGATTCAGAAACTCGGATGCTGCTATGGAATCTCTACCGTCTCATGTCGATTACGAACAGCTTACTATCTCAAGCTTTGACGGTAAGACATACTGAGCATATAGCAGATCCGCGCGACCTGATGCTAATAAACGGCAGGCGACAAGAAGTCAATAATCTCGTTCGAGCTGCAATGGAGCAGGCAACGAACGCGAGTAAGAACCTGATTTCAGCAATTCAGAAGGTGTCTGAGTTGGCAGAATGCACGACGTCAGATTGATAGGAACAAGGGACAATAATCAGACTGATATGGTGAGGATACTAAATGATGAACAACGGCCTGTACTGGGCTAACTATGCTAGGCGAATCTGGATTCCTGAGATAGAGGTGCTTCAGGAGACCATAGAGAAGCGTGTAGTACCCTCATTTTCACACATTGAGCAGGAGTCGGAGGCGGCAAGGGAAGCCGAACGGATTCGACTGAATCCATTAGTTGGTCCTGATACTGATCCAGGAGATATAGCGGAGGCTATACATGAAGCTGGCATCTACTATTACATCATGCGCGATAAAGCCAAACAGGCAGTGATAAATCTTTTCGCAGTAGCATTACACCACCTTGTTGAACAGCAGCTATTAGTATTACTGAGGCATGAGCTACTCCCGAAATCTGATGAAGATGATTATCGCCTACTGAAGCGAAAAGAATTAATATCTGCCTTTGCATCGAGGAGTATTGATTTATCAACATTTGATAGCTGGGCGAAGATTGAGGAACTTAGGCTCCTTGCTAATACCGTAAAACACGCCGATGGGGACTCGGCAGATGAACTTGCCGATCTTCGTCCTGATCTCTTCACACCGCCTATCATGAAGGATGATGAATCAAGCCCTCTGTATGGATTAGTTAGACGAGTGTTTACTCCATTAGCTGGTAACGACCTTTACCTGACTGAGCAGGACCTTACCGGGTACTTCAGCAATGCAGTGGATTTTTGGCTTGAATTGATGACTGCTATGGTAGTAGAGGAAGAGTCGATGTAGCAATTGACTCACACGTGTCCACGAAATCTTTGGTAGTCAATGTGAATACTACCCACCCTGAGTATCTCAATCCAATTCCCCGCTATATCTCCGAGCACAGGGAACATATATCCGAGGCCCTCGAGCAGGTTGAGGGGTATCTGAACACCCCTAGAACGCTCACCTGTCTCCCGTGGCCTTCCGTGAAGTGATGCAGTTATTCAACACTGGGCGGTGGGTATGGACGCTGAAATTCTTTTATGTATATAAGTTCGCTAGTTTCTTTTTTCGTTTCCTTATCCGCAAGCCCTCGATAATACAATACTGCGAACAGGCGCACTTCCTCCAGACTATCTGAAGGTGGATGCTTATCTGCCTGCCAATCTGAATTTACCAAATGGAATTTAACAATCCGTGGGTTATTGGGAGGTAATTTACTTGGCCAGACGTCATCCTCAGCTGGAACATTCGTAATGACTTTATCCCCTTCTTCATCTATCCAGTATGCATAGAGTACTACATCTTCGAAGTAGAAAGGGTGATCGCCAAGGTTGTTATACTTCACCTCTAGGTCAACAAATTCCACCAAGGGTGCAGGAACCGGTACTGCTACTACTACCAATTTTATTGAAGGAACTGGTTCGTATGAGAGCTGAGCTATCTCAACCATCTTGCGTGAAACGTCAGCATGATGGAGTGTCACAAATACAAGCGCCACCGTGGCGATAGCGACAACAAATGCCGAGATGCCTGATGCTATTGACTCGTTCTCCCAAGGCATTAAGGCCAGTAGAACGACCAATCCCAATACCACCAATACTAAAGCTCTAGTTCGATTTACTGGCATGTTACCAAGCTCTAAGTTGTAGTTCGATTAACGCCAGTGCACTACTGGTCATCATAAGCCTTCAATTGGGGCAAGAAGGCCTGTTTAAATTTATCTGCTATATCAGCATACCAGGGGAAAATATTTACCCATTGATTCCTATCTGTCGGATCCAGATTCTTGCGAGCTATGATTCGGCTCGATTTTCCTTCTGGCAGTTTTTTCCATTCGAGTTTAACACCGATTTGCTTTTCAATCGGGTCTCTATTCGTCTCGAAGAAGTCAAACATCTCCTTCGCATCATCACAATTAAGGGTTAACTCACATCCAATATCCTTGTGGTTCGTTCTGAGTGTCAGCGTAAAGTAAAACCCTCCACGACCAAGTGCGATATTGTACCAATGCTGAGCACTGGGTTTACGGGTGCGGATATTCACATTGTTGCTTTGGTTGTATTCGATGAAAGCGGTCCAGTATTCGAGCTTCAGAGTATCACCTTCTGTCATGTCCTGACGTTGAGCACGTAGGGTTCTAGTCCACTCATTTGGTTTGCAGACGAGTTTGAAATTTGCTGCTAATGGGGAATCTCCTATCTGGAGTAGCTCAACTTCGAATCCGAAGAAGTCGACCTTCTTCACAGTAATCTCATTGAACCAGTTAATCGCTTGACGGTGTTCTTCTCTGATTGTTTGGGCGATCCATACAATTGTCTGAGCATCGAATGAGGCAGCATATGTAAAGAGCTTCCCTATATGGTCATGGTTTGTGGATGATAACTGGTTCTCGATGACCACGTTCTGCTCACTAAGGATGTCCTTTGCCACTACATCAGCCCGATAATTACCAACGTATACTTCGGTATCCACTAACTCCAATTCCATACCCAGTGACTCTCCCAACAGAGCCAGTCCCTCATTACTTCCAAGCCAGGGAGTGAAATTCTTAGCTTCATCTGCCCATTCTTCACGCAGATCGACTCGTTCAAGTTTGCTCAGCATTGTGAGTGCTCCAGATGGTTGGTCTATAGATTTCGACTCAGTAACTACTGAATCAGATTAGCATGTCGGTGGGGTCCCATGATATCTCAATCACCATTCCTGATATATCTCCGAGCACAGAGAAGGTATCACGAAGGCCCGCGAGCCATCTGAGGGGCACCTGAATACCCCTGGAACGCTCACGTGTCTCCCATAACCTTCCATTAAGTCGATACCGCAAGAGTACACACACACCCTCTCGCCTCTATCGTCAACGCAGCAGCTCGCTATATGTGTCAGAAATGCAACAGCGGTGGGTGGGTACTACTCGGTGGTTGCTGCGATTTCCTCCAGCGCCTTCGGATCGGAACCGGGCACCTTGAACATGGTCACATCGATATCTTCGGTCTCGGGATCGACCTCAATCTTCTCGACGAAGCAGCGGATGAACGCTCGCTGCTCCTCCAGGTCCCCGCAGGACAGGATCCTCTCGAAGTCCCCCAGGAAGGCCATGATCTCGGCGTGGGCAGTGGCAGGGTCTCCACCTGCATTCCCCTGCGCCTGCCACTCGGCCATCTCCTGCGTGATCTGATCCCGTCGTGCCTGCAGGTCCTCCATCCGCTTCCGGCTGGTGGAGTAGGGCATACCTTCCTCAACGGCCTTCAGGATGCGATCCTCTGCGATCTGGTTGCGGCTGAGTTCGGCCTCGAGTTCGGCGAGCTTCGTGTTCGGCTCCTGCGCCCCGATAGCTAGCGACTGCTCAAGATCACGTGCAATGCGATCCAGAGCCCCAGAGCGCTTCAGGCGGCGTCTGATGGCCTTGATGATCTGCTTCTCGAGTTCGTCCTTCGGAATGCTGAAGCTGATGCACTCGGTCGGGCCCTTCCGCTGGTAGCCCCCACACTGGTAGTACAGGTAGACGATGGGCTTGTTCTTCCCGGCTGCCCTCCGGTGTCCCTGGAAGTTGTGACCACAGTGATTGCACCGGATCAGGCCGGTGAGCAGGTATGGTGATGTCGGCTTCGGCTTGCGGAAATTCGCGTTTTGATGGACTCCTTTCTGACATTTTCCCCACATGTCGACCGACACGATCGCCTCATGGGAGTCTTCGGTGATCACCCATTCAGATTCGTCATGATGTCCACCAATGGATTCAGGGTAGATCAGGTGGCTCTTGCATCGCCGGTTGAAGATGATGGCCCCGGTGTAGACCCTGTTCCGCAGGATGCCGTAGATCGTCGAGATTGACCAGGCTCTACCTAGAGGGGCAGGGACACCTCCATTCAGACGTTCCTCGTTCAACTTTTTCACGATGCTCTTCACGGTGTAGCCGTGAACCGTGTATAGCCGGAAAATTCGCCTGATGCATTTCACCTCAGCTTCAGGGCCCAGGGTGAGTCTGACCTTCTGGTCGTCCAGTTTTCGTTCACCAGGGCCGAGCACCTGGATCGGGGTTCCGTCCTCCTCGCAGAGCAGTCGGCGGTACCCATACGGTGGTTGACCTCCACTGAAGAACCCCTTCTTGGCGTTCGACTTCATCCCCCTAACCGTTACCTTCGCGAGATCCACGGCGTACTGACCTGCCGATGAGAACTGTATGTGCTTGTGGAGGTGGGAGCCCACTGTACCATCATTCTTGAACTGCTCGTGGGTGAAGATGACGGGCACCTGATGGCGCTTACAGTGGTGCTCCCAGTAAGCCGGGGCATTGGCATCGGCCCAACGCCCCCACCGTGTGACATCATAGACCAGGATCAACTGGAAGTCCTTCTGGCCGTTTTCCACGATCCGGATCAATTCCTGAAATGCCGGACGGTTGGCCTCCTGGGTTCCAGATCGACCTTCGTCTTCGAACCATCGGATCACCTCGAGGCCCTCCTCCAGGGCGTAGGCCTCGAGGGCGATTTTTTGGTCCGGGATCGATTGTTCCTGGCGATCCGTACTACAGCGGAGATAGGCCGCTGCTCGCTTCCGTTCCATCATCTAATCCTCCTGTTTCGGATGAAAATGTTGACTTATGACGTCGCCTTTCTCGCTGACCTGCGTGTCTCCACACCGCGCTGAATCCACGCCTGAAGCAGGGCAGTTGCCCGCTCCATATCGGCTTCATCAGTTGCCGTGTGGTACGTGATATGCAGGTTGGTTCTCGGTGGACGGCCAGGGGCACCAGTAGTGGGTGCCCCTTTCCGTATTGGTTGTCGGTCGACCCCATCAGAGAGGTGATCTTGCGTATCCATCTTCGATCACTCCTCATTGGGACTGTCCGTCGTTTTGTCGTCAGCTTCCTCGGCTGACTCCTCACTGGGACTATCCGTCTCGGAGTCGTCAGCCTGTTCCTGCGACGGTTCCTCGGCTGACTTCTGCCTCGTGTCTCCCTTACTAGCTGAGCTTCTGGCGCGGCGAGAGTTCTCTATCCGCGTCTCCAGCTCTTCCGGTGTCGGGAGCAGGGACTGGATCTCCGGAAGTGGCTTCCCCAGCTTGTACTTGTAGGGTTTGCCACCCATCCCGCCGTCCTCGATGATGAGGTGGTCCCACTCCACCAGCTGGTCCGTCAGCTGACGCACCACGAAATCACTGAACGGAGTCCAATGGACCAGGTCTGCTCGCGAGAACTGCTTGCCGGGAACACCTTGACCCCTTGTCATCCGGGTGGCCTCCTCTATCAGGAGTTCTGCCCGACGATCAAGGTCACCGTTGAGATCAGGGATTGCTCGGGTCACCAGACGATGGATGATCCTGTAGTCCTCCATATCCGCAGGGATAACAATTACATCCCCCTCCATCCGGCTCTCCTTCTGGTACTGCCTCAGGAGTGCCACGACCTCTATCAGGCAATAGATCTTCTCCTGATGTCGGCGAAGGGCCGGACCACCGAGCGTCGCATCCATGATTATGAACCGCGCCCAGGGGATCTCCACAACGCCCGGCCGTAACAGCCGTTGGGCGTTCTGGTGGAGTTCCTCGGTCTCTCGGATCCAGTTCCTGTTCGAATCCGTATATCGTGATCTGGCTTCGGCTTGGAACTCGAGCACGGCAGCTGTTCTGCTGATACTCGGGTCGGTGTAGACCTCCAGGATCCTGGAACGGTTCTCCAGGTTGAGCCATATCGTGGTCGTTGTCGTGATCCACGACGTTGGCCCCTCGGTCTCGTACGTCTTCGTCTCGAATTCACCCGTCTTGGGATTCTGAATCGTTACGATATGGCGTATTCGACCCTCGCTCAGCAGTATCCGAATGTAATAATCGGACTGCTGTCCACCGGCCCGTTCATCAAGCACTATGAACTTGTGCTTGAGGAGGTCGTCACCGGCGTACACGAGCGCCTTCTCTGACATCGAGCTCAGTACCTCGACAGATTCCGGAGGCATGAGACTACGCGCGATGTTCATGATGGCGCTCTTGCCAGTGGAGGGCTCCCCTTTGATGTGGAGCCCCATCGGCATCGACCGTGATGCCTCGATCCCACCCAGCAGACGCGAGACGCCTGTGAAGTAGGCGAGCAAGCCCAGGTCCGTCTCCTCGACGATTCCCAGCTGTTCGAGGTCACTTTCGATCCTGAGGATCAAGTTCGGATCCTTCAGGAACTCTATGGCCTCTGCCTGCTGGTCCTCTGTCAGAGTCGGTGCCTTCGGCTTGTCGACCCGTACGATCTTCTCTCTGGTCTCGAGTAGCTCCAGCAGTTGCATCAACTCGTGCTTGATGGTGCCTATGTCAGCGCAAGTTGAATTGTTAGCGAATTCACTTCGCTTGCCACTGCGAGCGAGGTCGAACCGATCCTGGTGGTAGGGAGCACCTTGCCAGTCCAATCTCAGTCGAACCTCTACTCGACCATTCCCGATATCCAGGTTCAGAACCCGGTATACCCGATCTTCGTGTGGCTGGAACGAGTACGTTCCAGAACCTTCGTACTTGAGCTCTGGCTTCTGGCCGTCGCCCTCTTCCGTATTATTCAGGGGATTCTCCATAAGGAGCCCCTTTCTCGTCCTGTTTTATAGAGAGCCGGGTGTCGGATACACATCGTGGTCAGGACACTTATACCGCGATACTCCTGATGATCACCCGGCTCGATTCGTGCAGGATCGACGTGCAGTAGCGGAGCTTACTTTCGCTGCCAATCACCTCACCTGCGCTGTCAATGAGCGTCGCCCTTTCTGCGCGCGAGACCCATCGAGCCTCTACCCCCCTTATTGACTAGTTCTCGGCCTCAGCCAAAGCCTTGGGGGTAGGGATTTTACGGATTGTTCGCAGGGGGGTGGTGCGTCTCCCAGTCGTGCGATGTCTCCCGTAAAGTGGCCTCGGTGCTGTTCGGGTACGGTCATGTTGCTCGTGACCTCACCCGCTCACGCGAGCGCTCACACATACGCAGTTCAGAGAGGTCGACCGTGGAGTACGTCGTGACTGGGGGGCAATTCAGGGGCGGAATTATATGGAGAGTGTTGTCAATAACGTGTCCGGGCATCCCAGTCGAGCGGTCAGAGCCGCTGTGGTGCTGTGACGGGAGAGAGGGTGTTGTTACGCAATAGTTTAGGGCAGATTGGGGCGGATTGGGCCAGAGATATCGGAGCCGTGCGACCTTCCAGGCTTTTCTTTTATCTGTATAACCGGCAGTCGCGCAACTATTTACGCCGCTTCCCCAACCGTACCTCCATCGTCAAAACGAACTGACCTCCTGGCCGGACTGTCCATGAGAACTTCACCGACCACCGACCTGGGAAAAGCTGCTCCAGAAGTGCGTACAGGGCAGGAAGAGCCCCAAGAACTCCCGGTGGCAGCTTGATGTTACCGACCAACTGTTTCCAACCAACCATGGTATGACCTCCTTCCGCGACTAAAGTGATTTCCCACCAACGATGTCGTTGAACTCGTCGAACTCGACCAGCACCGGACTATCGAAGGCCTCGAGGTTTAGGATCTTGTCCTCCTCGAGCTGCTGGCGGACCTCATCCAGGTCCTCACCGACAGCAAACATGACCAGCTTCTGATCCCGCTGGAAACACTCGCCCCAGCTGTAGGTGAGCTGCCAGGCCCAGACCCGATACTCCTCGACACCCCACCCGAGTACGTGTGGAGCTTGGACCACTCGAACGATGTGGTCCCCCTGCATGGTGACGGCGTACAGTGCGTCAACTTGGTGAGACATGGGAAACCTCCCATTAGGGGTGAAACGAAAAAAGGCCCCAGGGAAGGGAACTCCCCCAGGGCCAGCGACTGTTGTTAGCTGATTGAAACGAAAATCAGAAGGGTGACAGGTATGTTCCTACCACCTCTGTGATCCTGACTTACAACAAACCTGTGGTCCTCTATGAACTATCAGTGGTAGAGCAGGTGGATTAATTCACGCGTATGTACGAAGTATCTCTCCGGACTCTGCACCTCAGCAGTAGAGTACCGCCTCCCCAAAAGGGCGAAAAAACGGTGAACATGAAGGCTGGCATATCCGTTATATATATGTCAGGAGGTGAAGTCTGTGAAGGTACCAGCAATTTGTAAAACCTGTGTACTCGTAGTCGGTATTACTACTGTCCAGGGCTGCCCACTTATGGAGTGTGGACAGTGCCCTGAGTTCTCTAATCAGATCCGGTATGTTGCTGACTATGAAATCAAGAACAAGCACGATGAACCCACGAAGGACATCCGGCCCATCAACCTCTGGGAGTCCACCATCGCTGCGACTTCCCAGGGAACAACTGACACTGGAAGTGCGCCGTTCCGGGGGTTATAGGTGATGTGATCAGGAGTATCAGTCTGTAACCACTCTGGTTTTGACAGTAGTTCGGGTTTCCAGTATTACTTTTATAGCAAACAACCCTAATTCTGGATGCCAAATTACCGTTGGTAGTTATCACTTATTGAAAGGAAATATATGGACCCCATCATTGGATTTGATATTGAGAAGGCAAAGGCACATTACCAGGAATTGAATAGTACCATTTTTGTAGAAGGCGACTTTATAATTGTGAACGTTGTAGACGACTATGCTGTCCCCATTAAAGACTGTTCGACGTATGAAGGGATTCTCAACTGGACGCTTCAACTAAGTGAGAAAACGTGGATGTCTCGTGAACTTCTCCGCCATTTCATGTCTGTAGCATTACGCGCGTCTGGATTGGACTATCCACAAGGGTAGTTCCCTAGATTTCTATTCCAGCGGGAAAGAGGATTATCTCTCCGAGCACCGTACCTCAGTAGCTCTGTTGTAAGTTAGACCTCCGCTCAATTCCATTCGGATATCTAGAAATGGATCCTCTGAGGCAAGATTTCTATACCTGTTACAATTATTCGATATACCCCAACATGAAACTATGTGGGGAAGAAGTCCCCGACGGCTACTCCAAGGGCATTCGCGATCTTCTTAAGGTTGAGCGAGGATACGTTTCTGGTTCCTCTCTCTATATCTCCGTAATAAGTGCGATGTATTCCTGCCACGAGAGCGAATGCCTCCTGCGACCGGCCCGTGGCTTCCCTCAATTGACGGATGTTGTGCCCAAGCTGGATCAGTAATGCTTTCTCTTCCTTGGAATACGCCATGCAGCGAGGGTATCAGCCACATGATTTCCGTCGACCGACTATGAGTGACATTCGGCCTTCCATCGATATTGCTCAATCTGCTACAGTGACCAGAACAACTGCGAGAATTGTGCGAAATATTCAACCTGTGTTATCTTGGAAATATGAGAGTACCTCATCTGATGAGGGATCGTAAATCTATGACAATTAGAACCCTGGGACTGGACTATGGATCTCATAAATCAGCTGCTTGAACTGGTGGAATTACATCAAACAGGTAATCTCTCGGATGAAGAATATGCATCTGCAAAGAACAACCTCCTCCAAGATATGACAGCGTTGAGGGACGAAGGAATAGGCGGCGAGGATGGTCAGAAGCAGGAACGGCTGACCCCAAGAAGACGGATCGCAAAGGGTGTCACTAAAGCACGTGGGGGATTAAAACGGATATTGAGGAGAACCGGTATTGAGGAGAAGGGCAAGGAGGCAATTGAGAAAACGGTTACTGTCGGTAAAGAGAGCCTAGCGAAGATTGGAAGAGAGGTGGACAAGGGCTATCGAACAGTAACTCTGCATACTTATCGTGAAAGAGTGGACCAGGCATTTGCCGAGGTAGTTGAAGTGCTCTCTGCACACGAGGCCGAAATACTCGCACTGCAGAAGAAACTTGAGACTCTTGAGAATAAAGAGCAGGAAAGCTAGATATTAACTGATCGGACTCCAGATGACCGATTCACAAGAATGGCGTACTAAGTTATCAGAACTGCATGGTGCAACCACTTCCCGCGTTGATAATCCGCTCGAGTGGGAGAGCACACAAACACGTGCACAAGAAATTGGGAAGGCAGCTTCATTAGTACATACATTCGGTATATCCCTCGATGAAATACACGATGCCGCACTCAAGTATGCACCTGATGATGTTCCACTTGCAGCTATACGAACTGGCATTGATCCCGAGGTAATTGAGCTCTATCCGGAAGAAGCTCTCCAGGGGGTATCCAACGCAATCAAGGGTGCTCTTATGGAACTGCGTGTGGAGCAGCTAATTGAGGGAGGGCAGATTGAATTCCCGGAAGGTGCTGTCAGCTTTGAGCTAGCCTCACAGGGCGCTAAAGCTGTCGATGGCTACTTCCTTGATGCTCAGGGTAATGTTGTTCAAGCAATCCAGATTAAAGCATCAGCTTCGGATGCAATTATCCAGGAACACCTTGAGAGATTTCCAGAAATAGAGACGGTACTGACTACTAGCGAAGCATCAGAACTCGCTATAGAGCATGGTATCGAATCCACAATTGATACTGGTATAACGAACACCTCTCTTGAGATTGATGTTGGAAAACTCATCGATCCCTCTCTGACTCCATCTGAAGTTGTTGACGAGATCGTTCCCCAAATAGCTTTATCTATCGCTGGTATTGAGCTGGGATGGAATCTATTCAGGGGCATGGAAAGAAATCTAGCCCTTGAAAAAGCTGGCAAGAGGGTGGGGCGTGCAACCGGATATTCAGTGGCAGCATGGGCTCTTTCATCAGCCACGGGTATTGAGTCGACACGATTGATCCTCATCCTTGGTAGTGAATCCATATTTTGGATTACTGCGCGAATGGATACTGAGTTGGCCCCGTCAATTGCCCACTTGGAAAACCTCAGCAGAATAGTATCCACGCTTGGGCGATCGTATTAATCCAACACAATTTGAAAAAGAGGATAGAAGTTATCTAAAGCACCAGGGCAGACTGATCCTGAGAAAAACCATATCCCCTCTCCGGACACGCCACCTCAGCAGCTCTTGTTGTAAGTTGAACCTCTCGCTTCGGCCTATATCTTACTTTCCCCACCCCACATGACAGTTTCCCGGTAATTTCTCTTTCAAGTTTCCTGAACTGTTGCTAATCCCGATTTTTCTCTGTTTCAACCCTCCCTGATAGCAGCACTCAGGTCAATCACAGGTAATTTCTGTATTCCGGTCCATGCCGACCACCTGTTCCGGAGCATGTCGACCACTGATTCCGGACCATGCCGACCACCCTTATTCTCTCGGACGTTACCTGATCAAGCGTTCTTCCTCAGCAGCAGCTCTTCGCTCAACCCCAGGGCCTGGATGTATTCCTGCTGCACATCAGAGAGAGGGTTTGCGAAGCACCACTCTCCTCCGATCTCGGCCACCAGAAGCCCTTTGAACTTCGTCGTCATCATGAACGATGTCGGGCTCCGAGTGGGCTTTCTG
>SDBT01008610.1_pt1 | contig 16644 bp, 17 predicted proteins | sample 2277101 | NCBI WGS metagenome assembly SDBT01 (sample SAMN10404973, study PRJNA504765) | marine sediment metagenome | isolation source: marine sediment core GS10_PC15, 103 cmbsf | place: Arctic Ocean: Southern Knipovich Ridge | collected 2010 | reverse complement strand
GATGTTGTTAAAGCTAATCTAGGAATGTTAAAAGCTAAAAATGTGGCTGGAAAATCCTTCAATGTAGGTGCGGGAGAATCATTCAGAATTATAGATTTAGCTGATAAAATAATGAAGATCTTAAATAAATCTATAAAACTGGATATGCAATCTAAGAGGGCAGGAGATGTCTATAAGACCTTTGCAGATATTTCAAAGCTCCAAGAATCAATTGATTTCAATCCAATTAAGATAGATCAATGGTTAAAAGAAACTGTTGAATGGTTCAAAAAAGAGGCTCAATAATATGAATATCTTATGCAATGGTGGTTATATAGGCAAAGAGGGTTTATGTTATATGTTTAGAGAAATATTAAAACAATTAGACAAAACTCATGATGTGAGGATAGATTCTCAGTCAATTGAAGGATATTGGGAGAAATTCTTTGGCGATTTTAAGGATAAACGCAGGGAATCCCTGTATATTATGAATGGCCATGTGCCTTATTTACCTGAAATAGCCAAAAAACATAAGAAAATCATACCAATTTGTATATTTGAGACTACTTTGCCGGATAATTGGGTAGATGCGCTGAATATTCCGGAAGTTAAGGAAATATGGACAATTTCTGAATTTTGTAAGCAAATGATAGAAGAGAGTGGTGTCAGAAAGCCTGTGAAGGTGCTATATCTTGGCTCTGATAAGAGATTTAAGAAAATACCTGTAAATATGTTCCCTAAGGACAATTCATTCAAATTTCTTAATGTATCAGCTCCGCACGCATTAGGTAAGAAAGATAGGAAGGGTTTGGATCTCTTAATTAAGGCATTTAAAGAAGAATTCGGAGATAATCCCAATTTTACCCTTATATTGAAGATAAATTCAATTTATGCTGATTTATATAATAAACAACAAGGAAAACAATTTGATCTGCATGCTTATATCAAGAGTTTGATCCCTGAAGGATTTAATCCAGGAAATGTTCTGATTATGGATAGATATCTAGATACTGAATGGCTTAATAATCTCTATAATTCTGTTCATTGTGGGATCTTTCCTGCGCGCGCAGAAGGGTTCAATATGCCTGCCTTAGAAATGGCTAGTATTGGGAAACCCACAATAACCACTTCATATTCTGGACATTCAGAATTCTCAGATCCAAGACTTCAGTGCAAGATAAAAGGATTTTGGCCATTAGATTATAATATATATCCTTATGAGGATAGTTTATTCTCTGAACCAGATGTAGATCATCTTAAGAAATTGATGAGGCAAGTATATAATAATTATAAAACAGAATTAGAAAATGCCGAAGAATATGCGAAAACTCTTTCTAAGTTCACTTGGGATAAAGTTGGTTCTAAGATGAATGAATTTCTAAGAAAATAATATCCCTCCGAAGAGGGATAATTTGACCTTCAATGAATCCATTGGGGGTGGTTTAAATGAAGGTCAAGAACTACACGCTATATTGTTATAGCGTCACCACAAAGATTTGGGGTGATTATTATTTCTTTTTTAATACGTTCCTATAAACCCATTTCCAGGCATTTTCTATTATGATAGCCGCATATCCTGTCCATGAAGCATCTATTACCATATTATAATCTATACCTGAATATCCTGCAACTCCACCGATCACACCGCCTAAAATAACTACTGGTGCTAATCTCTTCCATTCAAACTGTTCAGTTGTTGCTTTTTGTTTTTTATAAGCGGTCCAGCCATAAAATGCAGCTGAAACAGCTCCACCAATTATATTATCTATCATTTATATCGCCTCCTTGTTTAAAACAAATATTGCCCTAATAATGTAACAATACCTATTACAGCCGCAACTACTACTGCTGCTTTTCTGATACTCCAATCTTTATGGGCTCTTTCATCTTGTTTTGTTTCTTTAACATTTTCTTTTCTTAATTCTTCATTATTCTGAAGGATTCCTATATCTATCTTATTTTCACCTACTTGACCATTAGTTTGAGTTGTTTGAACTTTTATTTCTTTAATCCAACCAACCATATCTGTTAATTGCTGTTTAATGCCTGCAATATTTTGCCCTTGATTGATTGTAAGTTTAAGCAATTCCTTATAATCTGAAGCCATAATATCCCTCTTTTTTGATTATTAGCATTTTCTTATTTTATTTTATTTAAATGTTTCTATTTACTAAGTAAATTTAATTTATCAAATTTCCTATGATGCTGTTGGTGTTCTGATTCATTTTTGAATAATTTTAGATTTTCAATTCTATTATCAGTTTTTATCCCATTTATATGATGAACTTTTTCTTCTGGAACTAAATATCTTCCGAGATGTTTTTCCATTACTAATCTATGTTCAAAAACATAACCCCTATTATTTTTAAATGGGTGATTTGGAGAATGTATGCAAACATAACCATTACAATTAATACTCTTACCACCATTCCAAAAATTATTCTTATTACCTTTAGAATTGTATGAATTTGCACAACTCCTTGAACAAAAATTACTTTTTTTAATTAAATATTTCCATTTATAACAAAATCCATCACAGTTAGTGCATTTTACTTTAATATGGCCTTTTCTTCTTTTTTGTTTACACTTATTACAAAATTTACTCCTAATAGATCCAGAATATTCAAGATTGCACATCTCACAGTATTTTTTAATCATCAATTTGATAAATTGGCATAGGGGTATATAAATATATTGATTATCGATTAAATTATTTAGAAAGTAGATTTAGTTTGGAAAATTCAGGGCTTACCCCAGGAGTAGATTCATTTAAAGTGATTTCTACTCTTGGTCTTTTACCTACACTTGAAAAGTCATGTACTGAAAATAAAGATATGACTTCAAAACCAGTATCTTTACTGCTGGCCCTATAAGTACAATTCTTTATCTGATTTGCCTTAACTCTTAATTCAAATTGAGTTATATCTTCATCAGTAATTACAAGACCTCTTCTAGTTGTGCATTTCCCCGTTATTTGATTGTCTGATAAAGTTAATACTCCATCTTTTATCTCACAATTATCTAAGATATAATCACTCGGATTAGAGAAATCAAAAACAAAAGCATTTCTCATCCCATTAGGATTATCTGTGGGGGTGACATTAACATTCTCATCTATCCTATCTTTGAATATCCTTTCAAATCTTGTCTCTCTATCCTGGAGATCTAATTGAAATTCAAAATCAGCCCCAAAAATAACTGCAAAACTCTTTATCTTTATATTACCACTAAATACATAAGGTATAGTTAAAGGTATTTTTTCAGCAGGCTGTAAAGTAGGCAATCCTGCAGTAGCCATAGATCCTTTTTTCTTAGCTTCTTTTAATTCATTTAGCCTAGCTGTAGCTTTATTACCTAATTCGGTATCTGTTTGGAGTGTTGAATTAGTTTCATTTTTATCTTTAATCCATAAAACTGATTGTCTAGCAATATTTTGTTTACTATTCATGGTTACTATAGTCCCATCAGTAAATCCTTTTTCTTTAATCCGATTGGATTCAGTAGCAGTATCTTTTCCAAATCTCCCTAAGTTTAGAAGATTTTGGCCAAGAGTCACAGCTTCACTTGAATTTAAAATTGCTTCTTCAGGATGGACTATAAGAAATGAATCTTCTGATACAGAATCAAATTCTATCCTAAAATCATAATCTCCTTCAATAGCTATCGGTTTAGATATAGCTAGCCTAGTTTTATCCACATAAAGATTGGTATGGGTCTGAGTATATCCTTGTTGGGATTTTAAAGTATCTCTTTGAGCTTCTGATAGATCTTTATAATTCTTAAATGTTTCATCAGAAGTATCAAAAACTCGTAAAATAAGCCCACTATTATATAAAACTCCATTAGCAAAATTGCCTTGAGGATCAGTATCTCCAGTTGTTCCAAACCAACAATCCAGATTATTTCTTGATGTAAATTGGATTGTGATCTCAGTATCTCCAAAATGCTCATTAGTATTTGATTTAGGAGCATCTCTCCCTTCAATAGAAATCACAAATCCAGTAGAAATATTGAAATTATCATAGACTCCATCTATATATCCCCTAAATCTTAATGTTGTTGCAGTAGAAGCAAAATCATAATAGATATTTACAATATCTCCTGCAGCAAATTTATCTTTGAATATTCCATTATTATTATCCATCTCTAAAGAGAATGTGGATAATCCTTCAGTAGCAAGTCTATTTATATCTCCCGTAACAAAATTTGTAATATCAGATGTACCTGAAGATGTTATTATCTCTACTTTAAAAGATAATCTATCCATATCTTTAGGGATTGGAAATTTCCCTGGTTGCCTTATTGAAGTTCCTCTTGGCATTTTATCTTATCAACTCACAATTATCTTCCCAATCAAAAGTTTTAACACAATCCATACAAAGACTGTGGAAACAAAAGAAAGGAAATAATAAAGTACTATTCTCATTAGAACAACTACTAACATTTGTTAATGTGGATATATTAATTTGATTTATACCAGTAACCCCTGTAGTGAGATTAGTGACTAATAATTTAGAAGTAGTATTCAATACCACATTAAAAGTCTCATTAATAGTTCTATTCAGACCTGAGAATGTAGTATTCTGACAAGTATTGATACTTTCATTATATTTGATATAGATATTTATTGGATGAAACCAAACAGTTTGGCTTGCATTAAAAAAAGGATTTCCCTGGCCATCTTCATTTCCAAATGGTTCAACATTAAGCTGATTATAAGAATAAAGATTAGTTCCTAAATTCCATTCATCTATATTTGGCGGAATGATTGTGACATTGAACTTAGAATATTTAACAAATATGATTCTGGAAATATTACTAGAATAATCTTCTGAATGAGCTAAGACAGTTATATTTTTATCTCCCCTATAATCATATCTAATATCATTGACTGTTAAATTTCCATGCCTCATAGTGATATTAATCGGAATCCTATTAAAATCTTGGATAGATGAAACATTAAAATTTATCGGATTAAATCCCTTGGTAATATTTATATCAGATAATTGTATTTCTCCTGCTTTCTCAGATTCTATGACTAGAGGTATTGAACAAAGAATCTTAGTCCCACAATTTGTTTCATTTATATATCTGGATATTATTTCAGCTGAAGAATTAAAAGTAAAAGTATTATTGAATGTTCCATTAATATCAAATAATTTGAATCCTCCAAGAGATACTGAAATATTAGCAAGAGATACTGGGATAACTCGGACATTTATAGAATAAACTTTGGGGGTCACAGCTACATTATTTGTAGTTAGATTTACTATCAGTTTTAGGGCATTATCTGGACCAGTATTTGGGAGGGGAGTTCTAAAATTGGGTGTTGCAGTAGTATAGCTAGTCCCATTATCTCCTGAGAGGAAATAAATAATTTCAGTTCCAGAAGGTTCAGTATCATTAACAAATAACCATGCGGCAGATATAGATTTCTCTGATGTTAAGATTATATCACTCTCCCATGTTCCATTAGGGGCATATTGGTTGTCATTGAAAGTTTTATTTAAATAGATTCCACCCAATTCTAGATTAAATAATCTACTTGAACTAGTAAGGCTACTATCAAATGCTCCACTATAACTTTGAGATTGAAATAATCTTATGCCTAATTTTTGAGAACTATCTAAACTAGAGGTGCTAATAGTTCCAGAAGAAACACCATTAATAAATCTATCCCAAATATTGGGATTGGTAGTTTTTCTTAAAGTTATATTTTGTCTAACACTTTGGGGTTGGTTTGAAGTGTCTTCTAGTCCAAGTATAATAACTGAATTAATCCCATCAAAAAATTCTATTCTAGCTTGTGCTGTTCTACTTCCTTCTAATCCAGCATTTACAGAACCCTGCCAATCAAATATTATCAAACTATTAGTTTTTAAATCAATAACTGTATTATGAAGATAAGATCCTAAACTATGACCTTCAAAAGCTGACCAAGAACCTGGTGAGGCAACCACAAAAACAGAATCGTCAAAATTGCCTGCGGTTATTCCAGATGTAGAGGGATTTGAATTGGATTGGTCAAATTGGGTAAATTCCCATTCACTTATCGTAGTATTTACTTCAAAATTATCATAAATACCTACTGGAGAACTGATATTTATAGTTATATTAATAGAGGTATTCTCCTTAGCAGTATCATTAAAACTAAAAGAGAAATCCAGATCATTTCCAGAATCTATATCAAATCCAGTTAAAGTAAATGAGATATTGCCTTTTGCATCTGGCGTACTTGTGCTTAAATTAAAGTGGACTATTTGTTCCCCTGCTTCCAAGAATGTTAAATTAGTTCTTAGATATTCTGTTCCAGAATAAGTGAACCAATTAACAAAATAATTTTGATCTATTATCCACCCTATTACTTCAAAATCTTTTATACCATCCAGGTTTATATCAATAGATACATTAGTTGCATTTTTAGGATAGCCTGTTAAATTAATTGAAAAATTATAAAGTTCTTTTTTAGAACTAGTATTTATAAAAAGTGTACCATTTTTCAAAAGTGTTTTATTAAGGTTTGAATCATTAAAATTATTAATTCTTAATAAATCTATTGTATAATTCCTATCTGCCAAATCTAAAGAACTATTAAGTGGTGTTTCCGAACCATCGCTGTCATTCCATCTAGCATCTATCCAAGGTTGAGGTTGTGCAAATGGAAATACTGAAACATCATCAATCATCCCATCAAATTCTAGAAGACCTTCTCTATTTCCACTTATCCTAATTTCAGTTTGAGTAATAGAAACATCAGCTGTAAATGGTTTAGTATCAGTTAAAGTGCCATTGATATAAATTCTAGCATTAGTTCCATCTAAAGTAAATGTTGTCATAATCCATACATCACTACCTGTAGCTACAATGCCACCAATATCCAATATGGGTGTACCCGAAATAACTATTCTTACTTGAATAGTATCATTAGCATTTTTACGAAGTTGGATTATATTGTTACCGCAGGTTCCTCCCGTTGCCCTACAAATAAGAACAAAATCTTCTTCACCACCTGGGCTATCGTCACTTTTTATCCAAGCATTGATGGTTAATTTTGTCGTATGAGTGAGTGTCGAAGGGTTGGCCAACAGATGAGTAAGTGCATTTGAATAAAATCCATCATTTAATATTCCTGATTGGTAAGTAAGAGGTGCTATTACTTCTGTCATATTAGGCCCTATTGTTGATAGATTATCTTCTAATTTATAGTAAAGCTCCGGACTACCAAAAGTTTTATCACAAACATCAATAACTCTTCCAGTGTCATCTAAAATATCAATACAAGTAAAATTAGTTATTATCTCTGCAGTAGTCCCATATTCATAAGTTGCATTGCCTTCTATATCATTTAATGTTAAGGAAAGGATAAGAGGATCAAATAATCTTATATTAAAACATTCATAATCAGATTTAATTTTATATTGCACTGCAAAAGAATCTTTGCCATAAGGCCAACCTATCCAAGCCCATGAATAACCAGACTCAAATTCAACTTCCATATTCCTTCCAAATTTTGATGTTGTCCCACTAAGCTTTCTTTTAGGTCCAACATCAACTAATTTCTTTAAACTATATCTATAAAATCTATCTTTTGAATTATTTATGCAGATAGACTCATCAATTGGAAAATCTTCTATGCGATCAGGATTTGGTTCAAATACCCATTTATGTAAAATAGTCCCTCCAGTATCATATTTAGTATATCTATATTCAATCCTTGATCCATTTTCGGTATAATTACCCCTAATTATTGTACTTTTGATTCTATCAACTATTCTAGAGCCATTGAATAATCTATCTTCTTGTAATCCAGATATTAACCATCTTGAATCTTTAACATAAAAAACAGCCTTATCATCATCCATCCTAAGTCTCAAATCATCTCTTAAAGAAATATAAGTTATGCCAGTACCTACAAAAATAACAATCAATAACATTCCTAAAGTCTCTTTTTTTATTATTGCCATTGGATGAGTGTCATGAATTTATCTTTTTTATGTTCTGATTTATGACATGTTTCACATAATGTCTCCCCATTATCAACATCCCATAATTCTTCACAAAATAAAGCCTCTATTAAGTTGTTTATATTATTTTCTTCAATGATGATAGAAAATTGTTTTTTATGATGAGCATTTAGTTTTATTCCCTTATTTTTCTTACAGCACTTACACATATATTTATCTCTTTTTAGAACTGCTATCACCCAAGCTTTATATTTGAAACATTTTCTTATACTAATCACCAATGGTTTTTTTAAGTATGCTCCAGTATATTTATAATGATTTTCTCCCCTATTAGCTTCACCATAACAGGATTTTGAACAATAATAGGCACTATTTTGTCTAGACGGAACTATTCTAAATCCTTCATTACAAGTCTTACATATTCTAATTATCTTTTTTGAATTTTTCTTAAACCATTCCTGCCTGCATTTATTATTACAAAAATGATTTTTGTGATGCTTATATTTCGATTTAATTATTTTTATTAAATTACTGCAATTAGCACATCTAACTGTAATTTTATTTCGTTTGGGGCTGATTCTTCCTAGTTGGGAGATTCCATAACATTCCTTAGAACAATAAATTCTATCTTTTTTACTAAGAAAGAGTTCAAATTCTTGTTTACAAATTGGACATACCTTTTTAATCTTTCCCATTAAGAACCCCACTCAATAAGAGTCATGGAAAATTTGTAGGGTTGCCCTTGTTCTCTATTAGCTTCATCAGGCCATGATAAACTTCCGGGAACTATCACAGCATCAAAACTATGCCTTCCATCACTATAAGCATGTTTAAATCCATCTTCTAAGGCGATTAATGCGGCCCTATCTGCTTCAATAGATGTAGATAAACCAGTAATCACCCCACTTATTTGGAGAATTGTATCTACTGCATTTCTCATAGGTATTTGTTTCTCTATGAATGTTTTCCCTATATTACTTTTTAAAGTAGAAGGTTGTTGAGTAGGGGTTATATCCGAAAGACCCCATAATACCCCTCCAAATGAACCTACGCTATTATATTCTGCCATATATATCATCCCCATTTAAATCTTCAATTCCAATAACCTCGTTGGTTAGTTCTTTATATTCTCTGTTTACTTCACAATCTTTACAGAGAGTTGCAGAACAATCTTTATCCATACATAAATTATTTAATCTCTTTAATTTATCCTTAGTTGGAGTATATGGTTCTCTTATCATTTTTTTAAGCAAGGGCATTTATTTTACGTGCTACCTCAGTAGCTAGTTCTGTTTCATTTCTATTGAATCCATTGATATTTATGACTACATTATTAGTAGCACCTACTCCTGGAGCCCTATCTTTAACGCCTATTATTGTATCTTGTGGACTAAATGATTGGATTGGTTGTCCTGGTCTGGATATGAAATCTTGTAAAGCAGCTTGTCTACTTAATAAACTAAAAACAAATTCTGATTTTTTAGTTGCCTCTAATCCTCCACCTCCCCCAACACCTATACTTCCACCAGATCCTCCACGCATAGCTTGATTTCTTCTGTTAAACGCGGCAGTCTCTCTATCTATTGATTCTCTATTTCTTTCGATTTCATCTCTGATTCTAGATTGTTGAGTAATCCAATCTTGTTCTTGACTTACAAGGGCTTCTAGAGTTGACCTTTGAGCTTCTAAATTAGATATAGCTTGTGCGGCACTTTCATTCATCCCATTGATTCTATCTTCTCTAAGTTCTTCTGAAAACTGTAGTTTATTCTTTTCTTCTCCAAAAAATATATTCTGGGCTAATCCTAATGAATCTAAATTCTCTTCTAGAGCTGAAAATTGATCCCCTCCAGCCCTATCAAATCTAGTTATGCTTAATAACTCAGTTTGGGCCTTTCTGATTACTTCAGTTACATCTTTATCTATATCCTGAGAACTTAATAATAATGACCTGATTGTTTCTCTTAATGTAGTTTGCCAAGCATCAAATTGATCTTGCCCATCCGAAGCGGCCGCAGTTAATTTCATAACAGCTTCAGTTTGGTCATCTATAGAGTCCGTAGTTAAAACCGAAGCATTTCTTAAGAATTCTTCAGCTGTACCTAATCCTAATGTAGCAAATCTCGCTCGGTCTATTTCTATTTGTTGCTGCCTTATGATCCCCCCTATATTTGTCTCTGAAATTCCTCGGATATTAAATCTTCTAGAACGTATAGTGTTTATTCCTTGTTGTACTCCCATTATTTGGTCTCTCACATTAGATAGTTCTGTACCTACACCCCTCAATTCTCTTTGAAGTCTATTTATTTCTAAACGATATTCTTTAGTTATATCTGTAAGACTTTCAGTTTCTTTTTCTTTTAATTTAAAACTTTGTGCTTCTAAAAATCTAGTTAATTCAGGAAATTCATCATTTAATTTTTTTATTTCTTCAGCATATTCTTCTATAGATTGTGAACTTAAAGCGAAATCTTCTTGAAGAACTTTTAATGTAGCATTATATAATTCTTGTTGTTCTGATAATTCTTTTTGAACTTTTGTTAAATCTTCTATTCCTACAGCTCTATTTGCTTCTGCAAATGCAACTTCTTGTATTCTAACTGCTTGTTCTGCAGTTATCTCAGATAATGATTCTTCTACTTCTCCAAGTTCTCTTGTTTTTTCTATTAATGATGCTCTTCGTTCTTCAGTATCTTCTATTTGAGATGCTTCAAATAATGCTATTCTAGCTTTGGTTAATTCCTCTATTTTCTTTTTTTCTTCTCCTAAAGATAAAGTTGATTTATCAGATTCAATTCTTGCTAACTCATCAACTATCTTTTTTTTATCCCCTAATTCTATAAGTTCATTCAATCTATTAAGTTGCTCAATCGGGATAGTGAGTATTGGGCTTGTTCTTGGATCTATCAACCCTAATTCCTTCAAAGCATCTATAGTTTCTTTTGGAACATCAATTTCTCCAAATCTTTCTTTACGGAATGCTGCCCCCCGTTCAACTAAAAATTCTTTAAATATAGCATTAAGTAATCTTGTTGCACTCATAGTTTCATTTATTTTTTCTAAAAATCCCCCAAAAACAGTATTAGCAGTTTGTCCAGTTTCTATCATGCTTGCTTGTAAATTACCAAATAAGATATTCCATTGATTAGCTGTAGTCTCCAAAGCTATATTAAACTCTTTTTGTAAAGATTCTGCTTTTTTAAATTCTTCAGAAGCCAATACTACATTTCTTTGTAAATCTATATAATTAGAGACTAAACCATTTATAGCAGTCGCTCCAACTTTACCAAAAATTTCAGTAGCTTCTTTAAGTCTATCTGTACCGGATTCCATAGAAACGAGTAAAGATAATACATCCATGAATATTTTAGTTGCATCTGTATCTAATCGTTTAGCTATGATATCTCCAGTAATATTTATCTCACCACCAACTTCCCTAAATAATTTAGCTATTTGAGATGTTTGAGTAGCCATCCTGGTAAATGCAGTTCTCATCCTTGTTCCAGCTCTTTCACTCCTCATACCCATTTCCACTAATGAAGCACTTATGGCAGCTGCTACATCCACAGTAATGCCTAATTGATTAGCAGATGAAGCCATCCTATTCATAGCCCCTACTATTTCCTTAGAATTTGCAGCTGTTGAATTAGATAATTCATTTATTGCACTACCTAACTTTTCTACTTGAGATATTGGTAAATTGAAAGCTTGGCTTAATTTAGCGAGTGCTAATCCTGCTTCTTCGCTTGTAAGTACTGTTGCTGTACCCATCATATCTGCTACCCTAGTAAATTCAATAATATTATCCCTACCTTCAATCCCTAATTGTCCAGCTACAGCTGCTACTTTAGCTAATTCTACTGCTGATTGAGGGGTAGTCTTAGATAATTCCAATATTTCAGAAGTTAATCCTTTTAACTCTTCAGAAGTTAATCCAGTTGTTTTTCTTACATTAGCCATCTCAGTTTCTAATTCAAAAATGGGTTTTATTAATCTAAACATACCTACAGCTAATGCACCTATTAAAGCAATATTAACAATTGCCCATCTAACTCTTGTAAATTGGGTTAAGAAATCTTTTCGTCCTTTAGTGGTTTTCCTTTGAGTATCATCTAATTCTTTTAATTTCTTTTTTACTCCTTTTGAACCTTTCTCTTGTGTTACAAATTCATTTATTAATATTATTTTATTTACAACCATTTTATTTTAACTTTGCTCCTGATATTTGTGCCATAAATTTCTTTTCTGCACGATATTCCCTCATTAGGCTTTTTTCCTGAAACCAGTAAATATTACCTTGCTCTATCGGTTTTACTCCCATTGAACTTAAGATGCCGATACGGCAGGAGTTGAATCTCCGTTCGGCTCCTCTTTTTTTCCTGCTGATAATGGTGTTTTCTCTTCAAAACTCTTCTGCATCATCAATTCCCTATAACTTTGAACTTGATAATTACTCACCTTCATAATAGCTTCTTTAAGTGCTAATTTATAATCTGATTTAAGTAATTCAGATTCTTCTAGAGTATATTTTGGGTTTACTATCTTTTTAGTTATTAAATCAGCAACCCAATCATCTACTTCTTTTCCTTCTACTGATTTTCCTTTTTCAATAGATTGGTAAGCTTCTGATACTGTGCAAGGTATTACTTCTACATATTTAGTTTGTTTTTGTTTTTCTTTCTCTTTTTTGAGATTTATTAATATTTCCTTGCTTCCATTTATTTCTTCTGTTGCCACAGCTAATTTAATCTTTGTTTGGATTTCTCCTGTAGCAATAAGCTTTTCTTTATTGGTTAATTCAATCACTAATCTTCCAGTTAATTTCTTATCTACTGTTTTTTCTATTTTTGCTTTTAATTCCTGCATTTCTTTTTGGTCTGAAGTGTTAGATTCTCTTATCAGCTTATCTACTGCTTTTCTCTGTTTTATTGTCTGTATGAGGAATAGTTCTTCTTCACCAATCTCATTATCCAGAGTTCTATCATAGATATAGATCGGATATTTCTCAGGGATTGCTTTGCCTTCACCATCTACTTTGAACATAGTCTCTTCTTTACTGATAATCTCTTGATCTTGTGGCTTTTTCTTATCAATATCATCAAATCCAGATTTTGCTTTTCCTTGTGTTTGGGGGAGTTCGCTCATTTTTTTATCTCCCTATTTTTATGATATCCGCCTTGACCACCTGGAACTTCATGTTTATCTTCTTCTCCCTCTTGAGGTTGGGCCAATATCATTTCAATAGCAGAAATCCTCTTATTTTGCTGATTAATCTGCCCTAAAACATTCTGCAAAAATGGATCTAATCTCTCCATAACCTGGCGGATCACTTTAATTCCTAAGAATTGTTTACCATCTGTATTTCTATCACAGAAATCTTTGAACCATCTGGCATCATTAGGTTCAACATCACTAATCTTCATAAATATCTTATTACGAAGCTCTACATATGCTTTTTTAGTCTCTTCCTTGAATCTATTTGATTCTTTCTTTTTCACATTATCTAATTTTTTATCTATCTCATCAAATTCTTTCTTTTCTTGTTCTGTTGGTTCTTTCATTTAAATCATCTCCTTTGGGCTTTCTTTTTTTAGCGATTGAATCGCTTATTTAATTTAAAAAATAAAAAAAATAAAAAAGGTTATTTAACCTTGACCCACTTTTCTAGTAAGCCTTCCATAGTCTTGAGGTGGGCATTCAAATGTGGCATTCTCTGAATAATGTCCATCTGAAGGCATGCTTCCTTCACTTGACACTCCAACAACATTATAGAATACTTCTATCCTGTCATTATCTGTCTCTGGATCATCCACTTTCAATACAATGGTATGTGCAGTAGGGAATCTTGTTTGAGATCCAACAGTTCCTAATAAGATATCTGAACCGCTTGTAGCTCCTGCAATAGTTTCACTTACCTCATAACCATTGACATATTGGACAAATCCACCATCAACACTCAATACTTCAAAAGTCACAGTTCTTGCTTCCTGTACCTTCTGGATTCTTACTTTTTCTCCACCTTGTACAGTCACATATTCCACAGGTCTTGCTCCGCCTGCAGGAGTTGTAGCAGTTATTTCATCACTTCTATCTGTTTTTGTATGTGAAGAACTTACAACTATTATATCTGCTTCTGAATCAGTTGGTGCTGTAGCAAAGGTAATTGTTGTGCTGCTTATTGTTATTGCATTGGTAGCTGTATCAACAACAGTATCCTTTCCATCCTTTCTAAAGAATACTAACACATCTTTCCTGAAATATCTCCCATTACCATCTACAAATTGGGATAAGGCGCTTGCGCTTAATCCTGTAACGCTAGCTGGTGCTACTGCTACTGTGAAAGTTACATTAGATCCATTTACTGTCCCACTTGCAATCTCTTTTTCTACATGAGTATATATCTCAGTAGTGGCATTTTCAGCTAAAAATACCTTTGTTTCTCCGGCTTGTGCCATTTATATCATCTCCGTTTTGAGGTTTTTCTTTTTCCTCTTCTTTTTTGATTGTTTAATGGTAGGTGTCTTTTCTTCAGACCCTACAAATATATTCTTAGCTTCCGGTTTTTCTTGTTTTTCTTCCTTTTTTGGTGAATATCCTTCAAAGGCTTCACCTAGATCTTCATAAAATTTATTTTGAATAAGATATTTATTTCTAGAGGTAATATCCACTTCTACAATCTGTCCTGATTCTGGAACAAAATCAACACCTTCTAAAGGTATTGGCCTATCCGCAATATTCCTTAATTTATGTTTTGTCATATTATCACACCCTTATTTTGTTTATTTCTTGATTGATTATCATATCTTTTTGTTTAATTGCTTCTAAGGCCCCTAATTCCATATAATGAAGGCCTAATGGATGAGGTACTCCACCTGGAGATTTTCCGACTAAAACCCCCTTAGGTGGCACAAAATCCATTTTATCTCTGGCCCAATCTTTTAATTTAGGATTATCTGTATATTGCCTGAATTCTCTTCTTTTTAATCCATGTTCTATCTCTGCACTTGCTTCTCCACCTTTGCCATAATCAACAGCTAATACCCTCACTTTTTGTGCGTTTATTCCTTTTAATTCTATAGAGGAGAATAAAGCCCCACCCCCTGGATAAGGGATTAATCCAGTTTTAATAACTGCCTGACTCTTGCTAACATTTACAAATCCAAATCTCCTTATTATCCTTTTACTAGCTGATTTAGAATCTCTAGCATGTTTCAAATTAGCTGCTTTCAATTCTGCCATGTTTTTTACGATTCTTGTTGACATTTTAACGCCTGTAAGTAAATACTGTAAAAGGTAAAACACTCCACCATAATTTTGTTGAATTTGTGAATACTGGTTTAGGGATTGTTCCAGGTGAAGGTTTATGGAAAAAATCATTAAAATCTGTAGCATTTGCTTTTAATTTATCCTGAATAAATTCTAAATATTTCCTACATTGGGCTGCATCCTGTAAAGTAAGACCATTATCATCAAACTTATATCTATGAGCTTTAAAATTATAATAATAAATCATAAAATGATGTTCTTCTTCTTGTAAAAAATCAGTCTTACCTTGAGTAGCCACCTTATTAGGCACATAATCTCCCATATCTACATGAATTTTAGGAAAAACTCCCTGATGATTAAAGTCTCCACCTATAACAAAATCAGCTCTATTTTTCTGAGTACGTTGTTCATAAGGATCTGGAAGATTTGCATTAAGCCACAGAATTAGTCTATCTTGAATCTGTATTGAATCTTTTGGTGTTGCAAATGCCATTATCTCTTACCTCGGCCCGCAGGCTTTAAGGTTCACTTTTGCCCGCAAGCAAAAGATCTAAGTTGTCCTAAATCTTCTTTGAGGGATTATTTCCCCGAATGTAGGATCATAAAATTTCTCATCTTCACTCCCAGCTACTGCCGCAGAAGTAGCGGCTTTTTCAAGTCTTCCTATTCTTTGAAGTATTCTCAATCCCAATGCCGGAGAATTTTCATCAGCATTAGTTATGGCATCTCTATCAATCAATCCAAGAGCCGCTTTTAATCTTACTAACCAATGAATCCAATTAGGGATATAATCAACAATCACTCGATTACCATTAAAGGTAGAGATTGTATCTGCATGAAAAGTTATCTTATTGAAATCTTTATCTAAGGTATATTTTTGATTTGATTCTGAAGCTGTGCCTGAAGTATATTCTCTTCTGCTGAGATCATCCTGGATAATATAGACTTTCTCAACAGAAAATGTTAATTTTTTATCAACTGTAAACTCATATTCTGTCTGGTTACTATCTAAAGTGAAATTGGAACGCCTTTGAGGATCACCAAAATCTCCTGTAACCTCTTCTCTTGCTTCCTCAATAGCATCATTGACAACATCACTACCCCCTACTTCATCTTCTGAATCATGCTTGGAATCTCTTAATACTTGAGCTGATGTTGCAAGAGGGGTTCTGGTCATGGATTATCACTCCACTTTTTTACCAGTTCTTTGTTCTATCTGACTAATCAAATCAGAGATTATCTTAGTCTTTCTATCACTTGCTTTTACATCATAATCTCTTTTAGCGGCCCAATCATTAATTGCATCTTTAGTCATCTCTTTAAGCTTTTTTAAAGTAAGTGGTTCTTCTGGGATTGGTTCTTCTTCTTTAGGACTAAGATTTAATAATTCTACTAATCTTCTATCTAACATCTCAAATCTTTGAGGTCTTTCTCC
>SDBT01008609.1_pt1 | contig 16645 bp, 5 predicted proteins | sample 2277101 | NCBI WGS metagenome assembly SDBT01 (sample SAMN10404973, study PRJNA504765) | marine sediment metagenome | isolation source: marine sediment core GS10_PC15, 103 cmbsf | place: Arctic Ocean: Southern Knipovich Ridge | collected 2010 | reverse complement strand
CTGCAATATGTAAAGATGTTTTACCATTTCTAAAGCCAACAGTTGGAAATTCCTTCAAAAGATAGGCTGCTATTGTTGGTTTATTGGCTCGAACGGCCCAATATAAAAGACTATTTCCTTCATTATCCTGTGCAGTTGCAATTCTTGTTCGATTATTCGCAGCTTCAAGATCTTGCAACTTACCAGCTTGAACTAGAGCGAACAGATCAATCTCTTGCTGAGAAGTTTTTGTACTAACAGAAGTTGAACTTGGTGAACTCGTATCAGTCTCGGTTGACATCGCCGGCTCAGCAAACAGCTTCCTTAGATCCGGACTTGCATCAGATGGCATCAAATTTGCCGGAATTTTATCATCATCATTGGGTAACGTTTTATCAGCATCTGCTTCGATTAATAGCTGACATGCTTTAACATTTCCAAGTTGAACTGCCATATGTAACGGACTGTTCCCATCATCATCTTGAAGATCAATAGTAATACCATCTTGTTTTGCGAGGGCATGTACAATTTGATCATGACCTGCTTTAATTGCATGATGTAAAAAAGTCAATCCTTGAGTATCCTGAACATCTAAATCTATGTTACTTGCATTGAGTAACTTGTTGGCAATTGATAGATTTCCCATTTGTGCCGCATGAGCTAACGGTGTCATTCTGTTCTTATCTTGAGCATTAACATTTGCACCGCTACGAAGTAATATTGCAACAATTTTTTTATGACCAGCACAAACAGCTGTATGGAGCGGCGTTTGGTCATTAAGATTCTTTATATTACAATTAACATGCTGCAATAGTACCTCAAGCTTCTCCTCATCAGCTTCTGTGACAACTTTAAACATAAGCTCTGACGGATTTTTCAAATTTGCCATAGCAAGTCCAAACTTCTTAGCAGCTAGTGATAACTCAATAGGTTTTCCAGGGGAATCTGAGACTGGTTGATCCGGTGGAGTTAGATTTTTTGCACCATTATCGACCCTACCAATATCAGTACTTTGAGGTGATGCACCAGTTGTCTGACTTGAACTAGATGGATGAGATGATTGAGCAATCGGTACTTTACCAGATTTGCCACGTGGAGAGAGAGGGTTTAGAAGCTGTTCAGCCTCTGTGAGATCTTCTAATTTTGCTATTTGATAGGCTGTACGAGCATCATCATTCTCAACATCGACAGCATTATTATTCAACAATATTTTTATTAGGTGTATATTATTATTCTTGGTAGCAATATGCAATGGCGTATTACCATCCTCATCACATTCTTGCAATAATTCATCAAGTTCCTCATCAATAGAATCGATTAACAGCTGAACAATCTTAGTATTATTCTTGGTAACGGCAATCCAAAAGGGTGTTTCATCATCATTGTTTCGGGCTGTTGCTTGGCAACCCTTTTCTAATAATACAGAAGCTGTAGTACCATGATCATGCGCTATCGCCAAATGGAGTAATGTATTCCCCGCTGTATCGGAGAGATTTATCCAAGCTGGATGATCATTTAAACGCTTACTGACTATCGTGACATGCCCATCTTTAGCAGATTTGAACAATGATTTTTTTTGAATATCCAGACGTTTTAATTTTTTTATTAGTTTTACTACATCTACACAGCCTTTGAACTTTGCAACTTGCAGCAATGACTTATTATTAGCGTTACGCAGATCTCGACGAGCACCTTTTTCTATCATAGAACAGACAAGCTGTTCCAATTTTTTTTCCAATGCTATATGGATAATAGGATATTCATGACTGTTTTTCTGATTACAATCAGCTCCATGTTTCACCAATAACTGAGCAATTTCATCATAACCCTTTTCAACCGCAATACATAAAAGCGTAACTCCTTCAACGAACTGTTTCACCAGTGAAAGTGTTTTTTTTATGTCGGATTTCAGGATCTCTTTGACTTGAGCAACATCACCAACTTTGACAGCAGTAAGAAACTGTTCTTTTAAAGATGATGTTTGTTTAGAATGTGGTTTAGACGATGATGTGGATGTACTTGCATCAGGTGATGTGCTTGTAGGTTTTAAAGATGCCTTCTGAGTAGGAATATTTTTACCAAGCAAGATATTCTTTATTTCCTCAAGTCCCTTTTGCTCTGCACATTGGTATGGAGTTTGATTTTTATTGTTTTTTATTTTTGTTGAAGCACCTGCATTAACTAAAAGCTGTATAATTTCTTTATATACCTTATTGTGACCATTTCCCTTAGTACCTTCAGACCCACCAACTGGTCCCATTGTAGTACTATCTAACGCTGTTGAATCAAGCAAACCAGAATGCATTGAAGCTTCAGTTTGGACACATTGATTTATAGCATTATGCAATAATGTGTTGCCCGTAATATCTTTAATATTTGGAGAAATGCCTATATCCAAATAACCTCTGGCCTCTTTGATATTTCCATTCTTAACCGCATCAAAAATTGATACACAAGGACCTTCAAGATACTCTTGAACAACACGACATGCTTCGCGTCGTGTTGCAGCATATTTTAGATTGTCTACCACCTTCTTTGCAACTACATTTGGTTCTTCACAAAATTTGTTCGGTCGGGCCTTATTTGCTCCAGAACCAACAAGAATTTTTACCGCTTGTAAATTACCGCATCGTGCTGCCCAATGTAGCGCTGTCGACTGTTCTTTATCGATGCTATGAATGTCGGCACCACGCTCAAGCAAGACTGCTAATGCCTTACAAGCATTTTTACCCGCTGCAATATGTATTGATGCAAGTGTTGTATCATTTTTTACATCTAAATCAGCACCTTTAGAGACAAGAATACTCACAGTATCGAAATGGTTTTCGCGTGCTGCATAATGAACTGGTCGCCTCCCCTGTTTGCCCTTTGCATTTACATCGGCGCCTTTATTAATCAATAATCGTACAATAGATCCTAACCCTTCTTTTGCTGCAAGATGTAATGCAGTATTACCTTCAAAATCTTTCCCATTAATAGCTACCCCTTGAGTAATCAACGTTGTTACTTTGGCAAGATTTTTTTGCGTAACGGCATCGTGTAAAGCTGTTGCTTCTATTTTTGAAGCCATTAAAAGTAGAGAAAAACTTACACATACCTTTGAAATAGTGTTTAAATATTTCATGTCGGTTCCTTTATTAAAAATTAGTTAACTTTTGAGCATTGATTTATATGCCACAACATCTTCATCATCTGATTCCAACTCACCAATAAGCTCCTCTTTTTGTTCTATAAAAATTTGTTTTTCTGATGATGTTAATTTTTTCTTACCATATAAAGAATTAATATAGTTCATTCTCTCATCTTTAAGAGCAACATCATCTTCTTGCAACTCAAGATCATCAGTATAAATCTTATTAAACAGTTTTTTCAGTTCCTTGATTTTTTTCTTAATTTTTAATGAGGTTCGTTTGCCAAGACTGGACGTTGAATCAATAAGCTTTGCAACCTTAATTGGAGATACATCACCTATTAAAACTGTATCTAAATCACCGGTGACCATAGGATTGTTTTTGGGTAGTTTACCCAATAATTGATCAAGTGTACTTTTCGCAGATGGACGAATTGTAGGTTGCTTGCTCCAACACTGTTTTATCAAGCCTGAAAAACTCTCTGGCGTTTCGGTTGGTATTTTTAAGCAACTTAATTCACTCTCTTTTATCAGCCCACGAACAGCCGACTGATGCACCTCATTAAATGGTACCTTCCTGGTTGCTAGTTCCCAAAGCACCATCCCATAAGCATAGATATCACTGGCTTTGGTACATTTTCTACCCTTGAGTAGTTCAGGTGCCATCCAAAGAAGTGTTCCTGATGACTGTTGAGCCCCAATCTTTGTGGTGCTTGCTGTTTCCTGCTTGACTTCAGATAGTCCAAAATCTGTCAAACTTGCTCGCAACTGCCCTTCCTCTTTTCCGACAAGAATGTTGAGACTTTTTAAATCTCTGTGTACAATATTTTTCTTATGTAAATAGAGTAATGCTGATGCAATATCTACTGCCATCTGTTTACGCGAAGACCATGGAATATCTTGCTTGCTCTGTAAAAGTTTATACAACGATCCAGACGGTTTATATTTCATCACCATGCAATAGGGGTTTGGGGATATACAAATACCTAAAAGAGCAATTATGTTTGGATGATGAAGTTTAGACCATACTTTTGTTTCTCGCTCAAACTCTTGTGTACATTTTGCTGACATATCTGCCATATGGAGTTTTTTCACCGCCACGTCTTGACCTGTCCATGTACCTTTAAACACGTCTCCAAAACCACCTCTTCCTATTTTTTGACCAAGGGTAAGATCTTTGTAATCAATGATGAAATCTTTGGTAGCAATGGGTGTAGATACAGGAGCTTTAACAACAGGAAGTTTACCCTCTGCTTCCTGTAGTATTACAGATGCTGTTTTGCTATTCGGGTTTGGCCAACCAGGCACTTTTTCAGCCTTCAAGATTTCAAATATTTCAAAATTTTTATGTTCGGCTGCACGATAAAGCGGTGTATATCCTTTTCCATCATTGAGTTTCAATGATATCCCTTGATCCTTCATGGCCCTAATAAGATGTTTAATCGTTGGTGTATGATTTGAAATGCGCAATGCTAAATGATATGGCATATCACCATCTTTATCTTTGGCATCAAGTGCAACACCCTGCTCAATTAAATATTTCACCATATCTGCATGCCCTTTAGACGCGGCCCAATGGAGTAAATTTTTTCCGAATTTATCACGAACATTAACAAACATCCCTTTATCGAATGCTTCTTGTAGGTTTAATATGTTCCCTGTTTTTGCAAACTCGAATGCATAGGAAATTGTTGTTGGATATTCTTTAAGAAGGTTTACAACAGCTGTATGGCCCTTTTCTTGAGCTAATTGCAAAGCTGACCTACCATCATTAATTTTAGCAGCTGTATCTGCACCATATTCTATAAGTAATTTCACAGTTTCATTGTTACCAAGATATGCCGCCTCGCAAAGAGGCGTAGATCCACCCTTATTTTTAGCTTCAATATTAGCCCCTTGCACAAGTAATAATTTTACGATCTCGTTATGGGCAAAATGAGCAGCCCCAAGTAAAGGTGTGTAACCACCTTCATTTTTAGCTTCAATCAGTGCTCCCTTATCTATTAGCATCTTAACGATCTCTTTATTACCTTTTTCAGCCGCCAAGATAAGGGGTGTATACCCATCATTGTTTTTCGACTCTATCTTGGCACCATTTGCTAGCAATAGCTGAACTAACTGGACTTGACCATAAGTTACTGCTAAGTGTAAAGGACTTTGATTCGCATGATTTGCGATGTTTGTATCTGCTCCTTTTTCAATTAAAAACTGAGCTATTTTGAAATATCCATAATGAAAAGCTAAGTTCAATGGTGTCCATTGAGCATTGGTTTCAGCGTCTATGTTTGCACCAAGCTCCAAAAGAACCTCAACTATTTTTCTATGTCTTTTTTGAACTGCAAAATGAAGAGGCGTACACCCTTGCTCACCTTTCGCTTCAATATTTCCTTCTTGTTTAGCAAATCGCTTCACTTCCCACAATTTACCATCTCGAGCAGCTTCATGAATATCTTTTGATGGGGTAAGAAGGGAGTAAAGGTCTTTAAATGTTTTCGCAGCATCACGTTGTATATATGTCTGACCACCACATTTGAACTGGATGTCTGCACCATATTGCACAAGAAGTTTTATAATCTCAGCATGAGTAGGATGAAATGGATCTTGTGTACGAATAGCATATCCGAGAGCCGTATCCTTCCATTTGTTTTGTTTATCGATATCGACCTCAAGTTCTAAAAGATAACGAACTGTATCAAAATGACCATTACGTGTAGCCCATTGTAAAAGTGTCCTTCCCTCTTTATCGGCATGATTTTTATTACCACCCCATGCAATCAATCGTTTCAAGTGTTCAAGATTACCCCCACAAGCGGCGGCTAGTAATTTGCTGCGTAGTTCCTGTTGGTTCTTTGGATGTACAAATACAGCGGGAAGAGAAGAGAATTTACTAAGAATAGCGTTGATATCTACATTTAGAGTTGATGATGAAGAGGGAGTAGACGTTATTGAGATTGTCTTTATTGGTGTAGTTTGGACTGTAGCAGTTGGTTGATTTAAGGCTCTTTTTCCTGCCGTATTTTCAAGCAGTTCAATCATTTCTGTATGATTTTTCTCTCTTGCAATATCAAGTGCAGTTTGGTTCTTGTTATTTTTTTGAGTGATGTCAGTTCCTCCAACGAGCAAGAGCTTACCAACTTCAGTTCGGCCAAACTGAGCTGCCCAGTCAAGAGGAGTTGAATTATTATAATCTAATGCATTTGCATCTGCTCCTAAATCAAGCAAAAATTTAACAACTTCATCGTGACCATAACCAGCAGCCCAATGAAGGGGAGTTTCTTTGTATTTAGATCTTGCATCTTTATTGCCACCGGCTTCAATTAACAGTTTGGCAATTGAAGCATAACCTTTCCACGCAGCTTGATGAAGAGGAGTTCTTTTATTATCATCTACGGCATTTACATTTACCCCTTGAGTAACAAATTTTTTGACTTCCCATAATTTTCCATCTCGTGCTGCTTCATGAATATTTTTTGAAGGAGTCAAAAGTTTTATAATCTCTGTATGATTTCTTTGCTTTGCTCTATCTAATGGTGTTTTCTTATCACTATCGGTAACATTCGGATTGGCTCCATAGGAAAGTAAAAGTTTAGCAACTTCCACATGCCCATGATCGGCAGCATGATGCAGCGGCCTGCTTGCAAAATTATTACCAACGTTAAGCTTTACACCTTTTGAAAGTAAAAACTTAACCAGTTCATGATGTCCATTATAGGCAGCCTGATGTAATGGTGTAGATTGGTAATGATTATCTTGTAAGTCTTTATCCAAACCTGAATCGATTAAAAATCTAACCAGTTCTAACTGACCAGCACCTGCTGCAACATGAAGCAATGAATATCGATTTCCTTTATATCGAATATCTATATCCACACCAGTTCTGAGATGTCGCTTAACTTCCTCTAAACTTCCAGCTTTAACTGCATCAAAAATTGTTTTAGTTGCTGATTTTTCTGATGATAGAGTTGCAGTTGGTGTAGTAGATGCACCCACTGTTGGTCCAAAAGGAGCAAATCCAGTTATTAGTCTCCTTTTTGATACCTTAACTTTTTGAATTTCACGTAATTTTCCTTCAAACATTGCTCGTAAACTTCTAGTAGTACTCCTTAAAAGCGCAATTATTTCTGTATGGTTCTTTTCTCGCGCAATATCTAAAGGGGTTTGGTTTTTGTTGTTTTTTAAGCTACGGCTGGCACCTTTTTCAAGCAAAAAATATACAATATCTATATGACCATGTTGAACAGCCATCATCAACGCAGAATTGCCTTGATGATCTTTAATCTCAATATTCTGCCCCTGATCGATAAACCTTTTAACCTCCCATAATCTTCCAGCTCGAACAGCTTCATGAATATTTTTTAAAGGAGTCAAAAGTTTTATAATTTCTGTACGTTTTCTCTCTCGGGCCATATCTAACGGAGTTTGATTTTTATTATTTTTTAATTTGATGTTGGCCCCTGCATTAAGGAGTAATTTGACAACTTCAGTACGCCTAGAACTGACAGCCCTATGAAGAGGGGTCCATCCACTTGAACCTTGATAATCTTTATTGGCCCCCGCATCAAGGAGTAATTTGACAATGGTTGTACAACCATGCATAGCAGCGTCCAGGAGGGGGGTCCGTTTCCGATTGGATTGAGCATCTTTATTGGCTCCTGCATCAGGATTGGCCCCTGCATCTAGGAGTAATTTAACAACGCCTGCCCCTTTGTCACTGTAAGAAGCAGAATGGATAGGGGTTCGTCTGGCTGAGTCTTGAGCCTCTATATTAGCCCCTGCACCAAGTAATAATTTGACAATAGTTTTACGGCCATTGAAAGCAGACTGATGGAGAGGAGTCCATCTATCTTTATCACGACTGTTTACATCAACCCCACTTGCAATCAACAGCTTAACCCTTTCCGAATCACCAACTTTTGCAGCATCATGAATCGGTCCTGCACATAACTGTTGAACAAAAACTAAAGAAAATAATAGGAAAAGAATTTTGTTGTATGAACGTAAAGGACTAAGCATCGGGACTCCCTTAGGATAAATGAATTAATAAAAATAATTCGATAAATTGTATAGTTTTTATTCTACTCCTTTACCAATTCAAAGTCTATTTCCTACTTCCCCATTAATTTTTTCATCTCATTGTTGGTAGCAAGACATACAAGAAAATGGTACACTTCCATTTATAAACAAGGAATTTTAATGATTGATAACAAAGTAATTTAAGAAGTTAAAAAACGTTTGGTTGATGCTTTTGATCCAGTCGCTATTTATCTCTTTGGGTCCTATGCCTGGGTTGAGCAAATCCGCTTGCCCGTAAAATTATTTTTGACTAAAATTAAAAAATTTACTGATGATTAAACAATTCATTACTACTTTCATCTATTCTAACTTTTTCCTGTGCGAATTATATGCGGTTTTGATGGCATAGTTCCCAAAACTTCATCATCAAACTCCTCATCAGAATCTAGTTCATTTAACAGCTCTTGTTTTTTATTTTTTAATGTCTGTTTTTCTTCAATCGTTAACGTTGATTTACCGTAAAATGAATTAATAAATGCTATCGTTTTATTTCGAAATGCCACATCATCTACATCAAGATCATCTTCTTCTGGATAGGACCTATTTAAAAGATTTTTAAGTTCATTAAGCTTTTTCTTAATTTTTCTTGGAGTATGTTTACCAACGCTTGATTTTGAATCAATAAATCCTGTTGGTTTAATAACTGGGTTTATAACGGGTGGAATATCATCTAGAATCAGTGTGGCACCAATTAAATGATCTAGTATCCGCTGAGCTGTTGGACGCATTGCAGGTTGATGGCTCCAACATTTCCTCATCACCACAGCCAACTCTGCTGGCGTGCTACTAGGAATATCTGGCATCTGATTATTCATAATCAAAGATCGTATCATTGATGAATCAGCATTATGAAATGGCAACTTACGTGTCGCAAGCTCTAGAAGAACCAACCCATACGCCCATATATCAGATGCTTTAGTGTTTGATTTTCCACTAAATAATTCGGGTGCTTTCCATAATAAGGTACCTGCTGAGTGATCAGTAACTTTTGTCTGCGTTGCAATTTCTCTTTTTACTTTTGCAAGACCAAAATCTGCAAGAAGCGCCCGCAGCTTCCCTTCTTGTTTACCAACCAGAACATTCAAGCTTTTCAAATCCCTGTGCACAATATTTTTCTGATGTAGATACACAAGCGCAGAAATAATATCTTTTGCTAGTTGCTTCCTTGAACTCCAATCTATCTCCTGTTTACCATGCAACAGATTATATAATGATCCAGTTTTCATATAGCGCATAATCATACAATAGGGATCGGGAGGCATACAAATGCCATACAATGCTACAATATTTGGATGAGTTAACTGCTTCCAAATTTTAGTTTCGTGCTTGAATTCTTCTTGACAATCTTGTGACATCGTTTTCATTCGCAACTGCTTCATCGCAACATCCTGCCCAGTCCATTTAGCACGATATACATCACCAAAACTTCCCTGACCAATTTTATCTCCACGAGATATATCTTTGTAATCGATAATGGTTCCGGTTTTGATTACATTAAAAATTGTATTTGCAGAAGTCGTAGCTGTAGAAGTTGCTGAACCATCTTTTTCAGCTGTTTTCAATAATTTAATTATTTTTGGATAAGTAGTCACGTATGAAGATGGTTTGGATTGAGCAATTTGGAGAGCCGTTTCGTTTTTATTGGTTTTTGCATACAGACTTGCCCCATTATCGATAAGTAACTTAACCACTTCAACACGACCTTCCCTAGCCGCTAAATGAAGAGAAGTGTATTGATCTTTTTGAACAGCCTCGATTTTGGCTCCAACAGAAATTAATAATTTCACAACTTCCGTATAACCTTTCCAAGCTGCAACATGGAGAGGGGTCCTTTTATTTACATCTTGAGCTTCTTTATTCGCCCCAGCATCAAGAAGTAATTTTGCAACTCCTATCTCTCCAAATCTAGCAACTATATGGAGAGGGGTCCTTTTATTTACATCTTGAGCCTCTTTATTCGCTCCTGAATCAAGAAGTAATTTTACAACTCCTGTATAACCATCCTGTGCCGCCAAATGGAGAGGGGTAAAATGGAAAGGGGTAGATTTGTTTAAGGTTTGCGATTCTTTATTTGCCCCAGCAGAAATTAATAGTTTAACAACTCCGGTGTGGCCTTTCCAAGCAGCCACATGGAGAGGGGTGTATTGGTTTTCTTGCAGGGCATCTTTATTAGCCCCTGCATCGATCAACAGTTTAGCAATTTCAGTATGGCCTCCTCGAGCCGCAAAATGGAGAGGGGTCCATTGATCTTTTTGAAGAGTATTAGCCCCTGCATCGATCAACAGTTTAACAACTTCGGTGTGGCCTTCATTTGCAGCCAAATGAAGAGGAGTATATTGATTCTTACTTTGAGCATCTTTATTCACCCCTGCATCAATGAGTAATTTGGCAACAGCTACTTTGCCATCTCTAGCAGCTAAATGGAGAGGGGTGAATTTGTTTATATTTTGAGCTTCTTTATTAGCCCCAGCATCGATGAGTAATTTGGCAACAGCTACTTTGCCATATTTAGCCACGAAATGGAGAGGGGTTCCTTTAAGTGAATCTTGAGCCTCTTTATTAGCCCCAGCATCGATGAGTAATTTGGCAACGGCTATATGGCCATGGCCAGCAGCACGATGGAGAGGGGTTCCTTTAACTGAATCTTGAGCCTCTTTATTAGCCCCAGCATCGATGAGTAATTTGGCAACAGCTACTTTGCCATATCTAGCAGCTAAATGGAGAGGGGTGCATTGATCTTTGTCTAGAGCTTCTTTATTTGCTCCTTGTGATAGTAACGATTTTACTATAGTTAGATTTCCATCTTTCGCAGCTTTAAGAAGCTGACTATCAAGTTCAGTTTGGGTTAGCTTTGATGCTGTTGCGGTTGGTAATGCTGATGGAGTAAGTTGGTTATTCTCTGATTGAATGAAAGACTTTTTTAAGAATGCGGCAACATCGGTGTGGCAATATATTTCTGCACAGGCAATCGGACTTTTACTATACATATCTTCTACATCTATTTTAGCCCCCTTTTCCACTAAGAGCCTAACAATATCAATATATCCTTTTTGTGCAGCCGAATGTAGTGGAGTTTGTTTATCATTATCTTTAGCCTCTTTGTTAGCCCCAGCATCGATCAATAGTTTAGCAATAGTGGTATAGCCCGATTCGGCAGCGGTATGAAGTGGAGTTTGTTGATATTTATCTTGAGCCTCTTTATTAGCTCCCGCAGCGATTAACAGTTCAGCAACTTCAATACGGCCGTAATAGGCAGCCATATGAAGAGGAGTATCTTGATCATTATCAACAGCCTCTTTATTAGCTTCTGCAGAGATTAAAAGTTTAGCAATTTTAGTACGACCGTATTGGGCAGCAAAATGAAGAGGAGTTTGTTTATCATTATCTTGAGCCTCTTTGTTAGCCCCAGCAGAGAGCAATAGTTTAGCAACTTCAGTACTGCCCCATTTGGCAGCGGTATGAAGAGGAGTTTGTTTATCATTATCTTGAGCCTCTTTGTTAGCCCCAGCAGAGAGCAATAGTTTAGCAACGGCTATATGGCCATGGCCAGCAGCACGATGGAGAGGGGTGCACTTCTCTGTATCTTGAGCATCTTTATTTGCCCCTGCATCGATCAACAGTTTAACAATTTCAGTGTGACCCCGTTCGGCAGCGGTATGGAGAGGAGTCCATTGGTCTTTATTTTGAGCATCTTTATTGGCTCCTGCAGCGATCAATAATTTGGCAACTTCAATATGGCCATTTAGTGCAGCCATATGAAGAGGAGTATATTTATCAACTTCTTGAGCCTCTTTGTTAGCCCCAGCAGAGAGCAATAGTTTAGCAATTTCAGTATGTCCAATTGAAGCTGCAAAATGGAGAGGAGTATATTGATTTTTACTCCAAGCTTCTTTATTTGCCCCTGCATCTATCAAAAGTTTAACAACTTCGATGTGACCTTCCTTTACAGCAATATAAAGAGAAGTGTATTGGTCTTCGTGTAAGGCCTCTTTATTAGCCCCCTCATCAATCAGTAGCTTAGCAACATCTGTATAACCATATCGGGCAACGTAATAAAGAGAGGTCCATTTTGGATAAGTACTATCGGTTGATTGTGCATCTATATTGGCTCCTTGAGCCAGCAATGCATTTACTTTAGTTAAATTCCTACATCTCACAGCTTCAAAAAATAGACTATCAAGTTTATCTCGTTGGGCTTGCGTTGGAGTTGAAGAAGTTGCCGTTGGTGTATTCGACTTGTTTAATACTTCTTGTAAAAGTGCAATAATTTCTGTACGTTTCTTCTCTCTGGCAAAATCAAGAGGAGTTTTGCCCTCATTGGTTATTGCATCAAGAGCTGCACCTCGCTCAATAAAGAGTTTTGCAACATCATTACTTCCACTTGATATTGCCCGATGTAATGGTGTAAATCCATTTGCATCCTTTGCATTAATAAATTTGTTTGATTCAATAGTAGCACCCTTAGCTAACAAAAACTGCGCTATCCCTACCCGATTCCATCGTGCTGCAAGATGCAAGGCAGTCCTTAAGCCATTATCTACTCGATCAATCTTTGATCCACGTTTTAACAACAGTTTTACAACATCAAATTTTCCAGCTCTAACAGCATAATGGAATGGGGTTCCATTGTTTTTACTTTCAACATGTAGATTCGTCCCTTTTCCAAGTAAAAAATTAACAATATCCACAGAACCATTTTGAGCTGCCCAATGTAACAATGATTCCTTCTGTTTATTAACTCCTTTTATCAGAGCCCCTTTGTTTATAAGATTTTTTACCGTCTCGAACTGGCCTCCTTTAACGGCCCAAAATGTTGGACTATTGCCATCATCATCTTTAAGATCTAACTTTGCCCCATTATTTATCAATAATTTAATAACTTCTGCGCTCCCCGTCCCAGCAGCTAAATGCATTGGAGTTCTCCCAAAACAGTCTTTAAAATTCACCGTTTTTGGAGTTACTAACAACTTTACAAGCTCAACAATATGACAATCGTTTAATGCAAAATGTAATGGAGTAAATTTAAATTCGGTAACAGCCTCAACATCTGCTCCCTTTGATATCAGTAGCTTTGCGATCGAATCATTTCCCCGAGAGAGTGCGTAATGAAGTGGCGTATAATCATCTGGCCCAAGTCCATTAATATTAGCTCCTTGTGAAATCAGGAAAGTCACAATCGTAAGATCTTCATGAGTGATTGCATTAAATAGTGGAGTATGTTTGGACTGAGTGACCGTTTCAATACTCACACCCTGTTTTAAATGCCCTTTAACTTCTGAAAGATTATGCGTTCTAATCGCTTCAAAAATAGTTCTAGTTGTTGGTTTTTCTGATGATAGAGTTGCAGTTGGTGTACTAGATGCACCCACTGTTGGTCCAAAAGGAGCAAATCCAGTTGTTGGTCTCCTTTTTGATACCTTAACTTTTTGAGTTTCATGTAATTTTCGTTCAAACATTGCTCGTAAATTTTTAGTATTACTACCCTTTGCTGATTTCTGTGTTGCGGTTGGTACACTAGATGGTCTTGCTGCTTTCTCCAAAAGCGCAATAATTTCTGTATGATTCTTTTCTCGAGCAATATCAAGTGCAGTTTTGCCATCACTAGTTTTGATGGTACTATCAACACCTGCATCAACTAAAATTTGAACAACTGCAATATGATTATGAAGAACTGAATAATGACAAGCAGTCCACTTAGATAAATTCTGAGCGTTTTTATTAGCCTCTTGTGCAACTAAATATTTTACAATTTCTACGTGTCCACATTCAGCAGCCCAATGAAAAGATGTTTTCTTATCGATATCTAATAGATCAACATCCACTCCCTGAGCCACAAACTTTTTCACTTCCCATAGTTTTCCATTCCGCGCTGCTTCATGAATTGTTTTTGAAGGAGTGAAAAGCTTAATAAGCTCAGTGTAATTTTTTTCCTGAGCAAATTTTAAAGCAGTTTTACCATCATTGGTTTTTACATCAATATTTGCACCAAATACTAATAACTTTTTCACAGACTCAATCGAATTATAGTGCGCAGCAAGAATCAATGGTGTTCTTCCGTCATGCAATGGTGATTCAAGTTTTGCACCCTGATTTATAAGCAACTCAATCATTGCAGGATAATTTTCTCGTGCTGCAATTAATAATGGTGTGTCATGCACATTAGACTTTGGATGCTTGAACTTCGTTCTAGCTTCTAGATCAGCTCCCGCATCTATCAACAACTTAGCAATTTTTAGTTTGTTGAAAAATACCGCATAATGTAACGGAGCTCTTTGCCGTGGTGCACGAGGTTTAGGTCGCAGATTAGAACGTTTGCCAATGTTGCGTATTAAAATTTCAGAACAATATTGATTTACATCAACCTCCTGATTTAAAAATTCTTTCAAATCGATAACGGTTCCGGTTTTGATTACATTGAAAATTGTATCTACCGAACTAGTTGCGGTTGGTTGATCTATTGCAGTTTTTGAAAAGATCGAATTTTCAAGTAATGTAACAATATCTGTCTGTTTTTTTTCTCGGGCCAAATCTAAAGCAGTTTTAGAATTGTTATTTTTTAAGGAGATATCAATGCCCTTACTTAGTAACAATTTCACTATTCGACTGCGATCACCTTTACCATGAGTGTTTATTACAACCGTATGCAAAAGCGTGTAACCACTTAAAGATTGGAACGTTACATCTGCTCCATTATTTAGCAATTGCTTAACCACTTTCAAATGCCCCTCCATAACAGCTAGTTGCAATGGAGTACTTTTATCTTCACCCTCAAGTGAATCTATTTTAGCATGTTTTTTTAATAACAACTTTGTCGCCTTTTCTGATCCATGAAATGCTGAACAATGCAAAGGAGACCATTTTCTTTTATCAGTAATATTCACATCAATATCACTAAAACTCAACAAAGTTTTGACAACTTGTATATGGTTTTTTTCTATTGCCCAATGAATTGTAGCCTGACCCATATAACCATCTTTTTGGTTAATATCAGCACCTCGTAATAACAAAAATTCTACAATATCGGAATGCCCACAAACACCTGCAATTATAAGTGGCGTAAAACCAACATCGTCTACACTATTTACATCAACGGATCTCTTTACTAACCTTATAACCTTTTCCAAATCACCTTTTTGTGCAGCATCATGAATCGGTCCAGCTAACATCTGCTGGCAAAAAACTAAAGAAAATAAAACAAAAAGAATTTTGTTGTGTGAACGTAAAGGACTAAGCATCGGAACTCCTTTAAAAGAAATAAATTTGAAGAATTGATTTAAGAAATTGTATAGTTTTTATTCTACTCCTTTACCAATTCAAAGTCTATTTCCCACTTCCCCATTAATTTTTTCATCTCATTGTTGGTAGCAAGACATACAAGAAAATGGTACACTACCATTTATAAACAAGGAATTTTAATGATTGATAACAAAGTAATTGAAGAAGTTAAAAAACGTTTGGTTGATGCTTTTGATCCAGTCGCTATTTATCTCTTTGGGTCCTATGCCTGGGGAAATCCTGATGAAGAAAGTGATCTAGATATCTTAATTGTCACCGATGAATATACAAAAAATCGTTATAAAATGGCTGCAGATGGCCACCGAGCACTAGGTGATCTAGATCTTTCAAAAGATATACTAATATATAGCAAAAAAGATTTTGATACATTCGCAAAGGATAAAGCTAATTTCTGCAATAAGATTGCCCGAGATGGTAAAAAAATCTATGCAAAAGCATGAGCAATGGCTCCTCTACGCCAAAGAGGACTTACAAGCCTCTAATGTAGCATTGCTTCCGGAATATATGATGGTACGCACTGCATATTATCACGCACAGCAATGTGCTGAAAAAGCTCTTAAAGGATATATTGCATATAAAAAAGAAGAACCTCCAAAAACTCATGATCTTGTAAAACTCTTAAAATTATGTTCCAAATATAATCAAGATTTTTTAGTATTAAATACTGATGTATATGATATTAATCCTTTCTCAGTAGCTAGCCGTTATCCGGAAGATGCGTATATGCTTCCTGATTCCGATCATGCAAAACTAATTATTGATCTCTCAAGTAAAATATTTAATTTCGTCTCAGAGCAAATTTCACTCGGAAAATAAAATGAATTTAATCGAACAGTTACAAAACCAATTCACCACATTTCTTTTAACTACGTTTGGCATCAATCAAGACCAACTCAAGGGCACCCAGTTTGTGTTGAATGTCGATCCAGGAAAACAACAGTTTGGCGACATCAATGCAAATGCTGCTATGGTGCTTGCAAAGGAATTAAAAAAAAAACCACAAGAAATCGCACAAAAAATTGTAAATGAATTCACTCATCCAACTATAGAAAAAATAGAAATTGCTGGCCCAGGGTTTTTAAACATTTTCCTCACGCCACAAACTTACCATCATCTCGCAAAGATTTTATTGTCCCAAAAATCAAAATTTTTTGCTCTTTAAGCAAA
>SDBT01008608.1_pt1 | contig 16645 bp, 11 predicted proteins | sample 2277101 | NCBI WGS metagenome assembly SDBT01 (sample SAMN10404973, study PRJNA504765) | marine sediment metagenome | isolation source: marine sediment core GS10_PC15, 103 cmbsf | place: Arctic Ocean: Southern Knipovich Ridge | collected 2010 | reverse complement strand
CGCACCCTGCTTTGTTGAAGATGGAACGTAAGAGGCAAACTTCTGATACAGATGATTACGGATCAAGTCTTTCACGAAGCCACCAAATACCTCATACGCGGTTTCATAGGTTTGCAATACTTGCTGTACAGCGCCGGACTCGCGAGACAAATAGATCTCCACAATACCATCGCTGCGTTTGACCATGCTCGGCACTTGATGACTGATTTGGGCAATGAAGACCTTAGCGTCAGCAATCAGATAGTCTTCATTCAGAATGTTAGTCGTTCTCAGGACCAAAGACACTTCGGACGTGCTCAACTCAGACCGCTCGAATATTCTGATTATATTGGGGCTATCCGGTACCTCTTCGATCTGCTTCTGTTGTAAAACATGATTTTGGATACGTCTCCTTGGGTTGTTTTGACTTAGATGGAGCAGATATGAATTTTCATTGCCAAAAGCGAGAATTGTCTCTGGATCCCTTCCTCCGTAGTAATACGCTTTCTTTCCCTTCATCTCAGATGCTACCTCACCGAGAGGCATCATTTCATTGTCAGGTTTGACCTCGATTTTTATATTTTCGGTCAGGTCATATCGGCTTTTTGAGACGATGTAGGTGTGAAATGCAACATTGGAATCAGCCAACTCTGTTTTTCCTAGTCCCTCTGCCACGACCTGTTCAATGATATCAACAATTTCCGCGACTAGCGCAATGCTGTCACGACTCAATGCCTCACGCCCTGCGGTTGGTTGAAGGATTGACATATTTGCTACCCCGCCTAGATTGAATATGCTAGGTACGGGTACAGGTGCCAGTCCAAAGTAGTTTCTTAAACCATAAATACTCCCATCGTCTTGAACAAGTACCAGATCTCCCTTTATAGACTCATTCCCTTTGGATATATCTGAACAGTATACTCTGACTAGCCCGTTCCTACCGATTATTGTCTTTAGCCTAAACTTGAAAGCATTCTGTTCAACCAAATGCTCATTGATCTGATACTGGCTCTCATTTGGCAATTGAAGTTTATCGGAGTAGTTCTTCTGACTAATAAGAGTACCATTGATTATGATCGGAACAGGCACGTATTGAACGTATGGAGCCAAATATTTCATTGAGTCAGCAACATTCAAGCTATGCGATTCGTCCAATTCAGCAATAACTGTTGTGCCGGGTTCCCTTTCTGCATTTGTATAGTCGATTTCTATACATTCCTCTGTAACCGAGAGGGATTCCCTTTCCGCATATGTCTCTATAGTCTGTCCACCCTGATAATAGTGTGTTAGTACCTTCAGACTTCTGCAAACTCCGAAGTTTGCCATAGCGCCAATGCCAAATGTACCAACGACTCCGGCTCTGCGGGCCAGCTCAGTGTTCTTGCCACTCGCACCAGCTTTCCAGAAGTTGTTGCTCACAACTGTTTCGTCCATACCAATCCCGTTATCTGTTATGACGACTTCCTTATCATTCAACTCTATATTGATGCTGGGCTCAAATGAGTTTTTGCCTTCGATTTCCTGCCTCATCAATACTGCGTCATATGCATTTTGGATATTTTCTCTCAGCAAAGCATATGGCGAATCATATATGTCATTGGATAGGATTTCTAATACTCGCTTTACCTCAATTTGAAATGTAAGCTTTTGTGGACTGGAGTTTGTCATAACAAATAATCCTCTATTTTGGTTCTCAGCTCTCGGATTGTAGGATCGCTGCTATTTTTAATAAATGAATGCTCTACGCATTCAGCCATCATCTTTTTATTACCTGAACTGAAGGTTGCACTTAAGAGATGAACAGCTTCTTCATTGTTTTGAGGAGGATTGAAGATTCTACAGATAGCGTCAATATCATCAGTGTGTGATAGACTTTCCAGTAAGAATATTCGAACAAATGGATCGCTCAAATCGAGCTGAAGGAGCGTTTCTTTTGCATCTGGATACCTCTCTTCTTTCAATAGGGCCTCTGCATCAAGAAGAGCGACGGTTGGTGTTGTTGGGACCGGCTTTGGAATAGAAGTGTGGATATAGCTGATGTTTGAGGAGTCTATTCTTCCTTGACCCCATATGGGATTGTCGAAGGAAGATGTGGATGTCTTCTCTCTAGTATGCAGAGTGACTCTCATAGTGCTATCATCTTCCGGGTTCGGTTCAATCTCAACAATGTTGTACTGTTGATTGTGACCAACTGGTAGTTCTCCCGGTCCGCCACACAATGTTCCCGCACTGAAAACTACTATTTTTTTCTGTTCGATCATATTGTTGTAATCTCGCACAATCTCTGTTTTATGCTGATGTCCGTGGAATCCCAACGCAATGCCAGATTCTATAAAATTCTTGAGCTTGCTGCTATCCATGTAGTTAGCGTCATATGGCAAGCCCTTGGTATTATGATGCCATACAGCTATTTGGAGCCTTCCCTTTCTGGCTAACTCTTTCAATCGGGGAGTTGAACTGGCTATGCAATCTGGATGTATATCACCCACAAGATTCAAATGATCATTGTTGTAACAGCTATTGTATCCTACAATTGAAATTTCAAATTCAGGAAAGTCAAAGATATCATATTGACTGTCTGGAATCAGAGAATAACTCCTTTTTCCATCGTAGAATGTACCATAGAAATTGGAGAATGCTTCAAATCTTTTAAGGTAACCATCCTGATCCTCAATTTTATAAAAAGAAAGCTCTTTCCATGACCATTTTATTTCGAAGTGTTGGTTGATAGCCTGTCTCAAATACTCACTTTTAAGCCGGTTATTCGAGTCGAGAACCTGAGTATTGTCAATTTTAGCCATACTCTCTCTGGAGTATTTCCAATCAACATCGTGATTACCTGGAACTAATACAATTCGATGCTTGTTCCCACTGAGAAATTCGTTTGCCAAATTGGTTAAGAAACCAAGTGCTTCATCATATTGATGTTGAATTTCTTGCTTTGGATTGCTCTCGCTTTCAGATCCCCTAATGATATCTCCACATACGATTATGATATCCGGAGCCTGAATCAATGGTTCTTCAACAGCAACGTACTTCTCTTTGTCATTGAGTAAGGAAGTCAATAACGCAGCATTGGTTATAGGGGTGTCTTTGCCGCGGTGAGAATCCGAAATATGCAGTATGGATATTTTATCTTTCATGAAGAAAGCACCTTGTTTTGAAGACCTCTACTGATCTGCTCAATTGAAGCAATTAATCGCTCAAAATTCATCTCAAGTTCCTGGTTGTTATGATTTCCACTTACACCTTAACCCTGACTCTGCCGGTTAATAAGTCGGGCATGAGGCCTTTTTTTGGAGTTTGAGTTTGTCGCGATATTTCTTTTTTTGTTTTATCCATTAACAAATCAACCCGGGATATCCGGGACGTCCATAAATAAGTAAACAACTCCCTATCTTCCTTTAGTTGTCGTATCACTATCGATTACATTTAATTTAAGTATTGAAAGAAAGCAAATTGATATTTCAATTTTTTTATTTCTTTTAATGATACTAAAATTGGGATGAATATCTGGGACGTCCCGCATTCTCCTCCCTTCACGTCAGATACAATTGTGTTGTTAAATAGTTGCCGCATTGAAATGTTGCATTACATTTGGACTAAGATTTAAACATTCTTCAAGAATTATAAGACTTTTTTCTAAAAGATGCGTAGTTCTTTCCGTATCCTCAAATGCCTCATTTGAAAATTTCCCACCATGAAACAGATTGTTCCTAACACGTCGTATGAGAATAAGTATTTTTTCTATTTCACTTTTATTATTATTTGATGCGGTGGGATCCCATGCAACACTTCCATTTATAATTACTTGTTTCCAGGGAGGATTTAACCTGAAATAATCTACAGCTTCAAAAAGAATTGAGCTTTTCTTCTCATCAAATATATTTTTTATCGATTTGGCATAACCATCCCAATCTGGCTTAATTTGGCTTTGGTCGCCTTTAGCGAATCCAGATATTTTTAACGCGAATTCAAACTTTGCAAAGCATATAAAAAATTTAAGCAATAAATCTTTTGAAACTCTTATGTTTTTCAATTGATCCATTTCTATTATTATCATTTAATGGCGCCCTTAACCGGCTGGCTTTGGAGCGCAGCGTAAAAGCCCGCCCGAGTTCAAGGGCTGGTTAAGCATCAAATATAGCTTATAATGGAAACGTTTTAGATCTTGCAAATTTTTAAGGAAAAAGTGTCGCCAGTTGAGGTATTAATTCAAAAGCATTCTCACATGCAATACGAAGGACGGGTTCTGATACGTGCGCCCCATGCTGGGCCAAGTCCCTGCTGAACTTGAGGATGTGATTCAGTTGAGAATATAGAGCTACCGATCCTAAAGTCCTTCGCTGTAGCTCTGAAATCATTGGGCCAAGAGATTGCAAGTGCTTGGTGCAACCATGGGCGCTCAAAAGTTCTCTCAATATGGTCTCAACAATTGGTGCAACAGCTCTAAAAACCGAAATAAGTTCAGAAGGAGTTATTGCGGTGGTATAGCGCCTGTGCTCCAACAGAATTTCCTCTGAGTGCCGCTGTAGCACAGGATAATTACCTAAGGTTGCCACATAATCTTGTTGAGCTATTACATCGTCTCGTGCGGCTCCATATTTCTCGAACTCTCGCACCAACCTAGCGGTACCCCTAACCGCCAGCCCCTTTTCCTCCGACATTTCAATAACCCGCAAATAGCCCTCTTCAGCTAATACCTCTATGTTTCTCAAGAAATCAATATATGCTGCACCTGTTATCCAGAAATCCATTTGCTGAATAGAAACAGGATCGCTAAGGGTCGTCCTAGAGTACTGTTCATATACTTTTCGAATAATATATCGGCGCATGTCACGATCTGGCATCTTGCTACGTTTAAGTTTGTCCAATAAAAATGAAGCATCAGCAAGAATTTCGTGCGATGATTCTGGATCCTCAAAAAGATTAGGTGAATTGTCAACTTCTGATAACAAGGTTAGAACAGCTAGATCTTCTCGGGCAGAATTGAATGAAAGTCCTGCTTCTTTTTCGAGAGCATCAGTGAGTATAGGGGGAGTCGGAAAAATGACGTTTACCTTTACAGGTGGACCAGTTGGAGTTGCAACGTTAAATGAATTCTGAACTGCGTCTCTGTTTTCTACAGAGCCTGAATATATTGGACTGGCACAAACCGTAGTGCCACTTGTTGTCACAAAATAATATTTATCGTCCATAGTGTCCTCTAATCATAACGCCCATTCGTTTATCGCTATGCTTAACTAGTTAGTAGATAGTTTCCGTATAACTTTCTGGAAATAAAAATTTAACAAAGATTATTTTTGATTTATTATGTTTTTCTATCTGCATAACTACAAATAGGAATGTTATTTAGAAATCGAAGGAGAAGAACCGGTCAGGGCAACAACAGAAGCAGGCGTTTACTAATCAGGATAAAATTAATATATTAAAGTATAAAAAGGCAAATATTTCAACAAAAAACTGGTAGAGTTCCTCGCAGAGAAATAAGGAGTCAAGTCTACGTTTGACCCATGAGCAATCTATTTTCTCTGATTTCAATATTTCTTCTGATTTTTTATCTTTATTCTTAAACTTCTATGCCCCCTTGAATCTTGACTAATTAACAACAAGGGTCAAACGTAGACTTGACCCCATTCCTCCATGGCCGTAAACGTTCGGATGGCAAATATTAATAGAGATGTCTAAATGTAATCACAATATTTTTGGGTAATCTTATTTGTCGATATATAGCAGATATCTTTAACGTTGGAGATAAGCCGCCTGGTGTGTAGCGCGGCAACGCCGCGCGGAATACCAGGTCGGCTTTATTGACTTGTTATGTGCTTTCATCAGTGGCGTCTCTCTTGGCAATTGCATCTTTGGCAGAGTCAGGCAGACCATCGTAGAGACCGTCGATTCTTCCAGGGATTTCGATTGTGTACTCGACGATGATATTGACAAGAGAAAAGAGGCTGCCAGCAACATTAACATCGCTTGCGTCAATTTGGCCAGGGTGTACAGCATTATTGCCTGTGACGCGTACAACGTCCAAGCACTGCTGAACCTTAGCTGGTAGACCTTTGGCAACCAACGCCTTAATGTCATTGTTAATGTTGGTGCCGGATTCACCTAGATGTGAGCAAAGCTTCTGAATGGCTAATCTTAGGAGGGCTGCGGCACCTCTTGGAGAGCGAACTAAAATGCTGGCAGCCTCTTCGTAGTCCTTCTTTATGTCATCGGGCATAGCTGGATTGGGTGGGGGAGCGGATCCTCGGTCAGGGGAGACCATAGTCGTATCGCGCCAAATGGCGAAATCACCACAGTTCTCACATTTACTGACTCGTAGCGGAGAGCGTATAAATGCATTATGGTTCTTGGCCACAGCATTTGCGTTCTGGGAATTGGGATAACCCCACCGATACTGCCTTGCCAAGACGCCACAATGAGGACACGTGAATGACTTTTCAGCTATGTTAGGCTCTCTATACTTCATGTGATACTCCTTTCTTCACCGACTAATTTGAGGCACATAACAGTGTTGATAAATGTAAAATTTTTCCATGATATCAGACTATATATCTGGAAAATATTTCCATGTATTCGGATATTAATTTAAACTAAAGTAAATATTTCGCCTGAATTGCGGAGTTGTGATCTCTTGCCACTATGCAATTCAAGAATCCAATAATGTTCTTAGAGATCGCATTTGTATATCACAAATATTAGTAAGATAAGGGGTTAAGTCTACTTTTGACCCATGTTCTCCGGGACGCATTCCTCGCATTCCTTCCGTTATCAAGCACGTTTAACCTTTTTGCGTTTTACACCTCGACGGCTATTGGAGGTCATAAATTGTGACCTCCAATTTTCAAATTCTTCTTTCGTTAACTCAAACATAAAATCAGCAGTGGGTTTTGGGGGACGGCTTTGTTCGCAGCTATTTAATTAGTCTTTTTAAGAGGATATCCTCGATGTTTTGTCTTGAATCCAGAACAGATAAAACGTAAATTTTTATTTCTGCTATTCTAAAAATAATTCTCCAGGATGGTACAATTAATTCTCGATACTGCAAAATACCCTGGTCCTTAAGCTCAGGAACTATGCGGCATCTTTCCGGCATAGTATATAGACTCGATGCTTTTTTTTTGATTTTCTGGAAAATTTTTAACGCATTGGCCGGGCTATCAATTGCGATATAATCAATTATCTCTTTTAAATCGTTTTCTGCAACACAAGCCCATGCAATTTCATAACTTCGATTCATTTAAGCTTATCTTTCAAAGAGCTTTCTATTCCTTTGAATACTTCCTCTTGAGATTTAATTTTTCCATTTTTAATATCTGATTCGCCCTGGGAAAGGGCCTTTAATATTCCGATTGCATTGCGCATATTCTCATAACTTTCAGGGTCTTGAAGAACAGCGCGCGGTTCACCGTTCTGGGTTATAATAACAGGGCGATGGGTATCGTTTATTTGATTTAACAAATCAGCTGCTTTTGATTTTAGGTATGTAACCGGTTTTATATCACTTGTAATATGCATTTTTCACCTCCAGTCCGAATATGATACTAAATAAAGACCGGTTGTCAAGAATTATTTCAGGGCAAGCTATCCACCTGCCATGAACTGGCGCATCTTGACAAAACTCATGATATGTTATATAAAATAAAGTTACCCAAAATGACACGGAGTCTTTTCATGGCTTCAACCTCCATACGGAGTGTCTAAGTACCAGTAGAAAGGCTCCACACATCGCGTCAGAGATACGTGTATTAGGAGCCTTTTTTGTTTCTAAGGTAAAAGCAGTGTATCAGAATTTAAGAAAAGATAGAAAAATTACATATAGAATTTCCAGCTCTATGATTCTCGGATTGATAGGGTTCTTGATAAGCTTTTTCCCTGTCCACTTTTATTTTCCAGGTTGTACAGCAACGGCATCTGAAAACAAACCGTCAGACCAAGACAATTGTCGTCAGGTACTAGTTCTGAACTCTTATCACGCTGGCTATGAATGGGCTGACGGTACTATTAAGGGAATCCGTGAGCAGTTCGACGAAAGCGGGGAAAAGGTTGACCTTTACATCGAGTTTATGGATACAAAGCGCTATTCTGATGATGACCACTTCAGTCACCTTCGTGAGCTTTACAAGTATAAGTTCTCCGATAGGAACTTCGACGTCATTATTGCCTGTGATGACAATGCTCTCAACTTCTTACTCGCCAATAGGAAGAATCTCGCACCGAGGGTTCCTATAGTCTTTTGTGGTATCAACAACTTCACTCCATCACGAATCGCTGGTTATGAGAATATCACGGGAGTTGTTGAGGGTGTAAATTTTCGAGCCAACATTGACCTGGCGCTGGAGTTGCATCCTAACTTGAAAAGAATAGTCGTGATAGGGGGTTCAACTCTGAGCATTGTTTCGATGAGACGTCGGCTGGAGCAAGTGGTTCCTGAATATGTAGACCGTGTTAAGTTCGATTATCTTGTGAATTTGAGCATGTCTGACCTGTTGAAACGATTAGAGGACGTACCTCGCAGCGATGTGGTTTTCCATTTGGGAGTTCAAAAGGATAAGGACGGAAAAAACTACATCATCAAGCATAGTAACAAGCTTACCACCTCCCGATGTAAGGCCCCGGTGTATACATGCTGGAACCACATGATAACACCTGGCGTGTTTGGTGGCTATGTTGTGAATAGTGTCAGCCAGGGTCGAACTGCAGCGGATCTAGCCATGCGAATCCTTCGTGGCGAAGACGCTGACGACATTCCTGTTATCACAGAAAGTCCCAATTCGTACATGTTTAACCATAATCAGTTGCAGCGATTCGGTATCGACATGTCCTCCCTGCCTGAAAGCAGCATTATACTCGGCCGACCGTTCTCGTTCTACGAAACATACAAGAAGACAATCTGGAGTGTGGTCTCGGCCTTTATTCTACTCCTTTCTATTGTTGCGATTCTTGCGAGGAGCATCACACTACGCAAGAGTGCGGAGGAGGCGTTGCGGGAGAGTGCGGAGAAATTCAGGGGGCTTTTCAATGATGCCCTGGACATGATTCATATCGTGGATGCAAACGGCAATATAATTGATGTGAACCAGGCTGAGCTGGAAACCATGGCTTATACCAGAGACGAGTACATAGGAAAACATATTCTTGAGATAGTCCATCCTGATTATCAAACAGTGAGCAAAACGGCACTTGACAGCGCATTTGAAGGAAAAGAAGTTAGGGAACTTGAAACCGCCTGGATAACGAAACATGGTAAGAGGATTGACGTCGAAGTAAACGCCGTTCCTCAGATAGAGAGGGGAAAAATAGTTTCGGTGAGGGCAATCGCAAGAGACATCACCGAGCGCAAGCAGACCGAGGAAGAAAAGAAGGAACTTGAAGCAAAATTCCAAGAAGCCCAGAAGATGGAAGCGATCGGCACCTTGGCCGGTGGCATTGCCCACGATTTTAACAACCTGCTCATGTCCATACAGGGAAATATTTCTTTGATGCTCCTCAACATAGATTCCACACACCCCCATTATAAATTTCTGACAACCATTCAAAATGAGATTACAAACGGAGCCGAACTGACCAAGCAGCTTTTAGGATATGCCAGGAAAGGCAGATACTATGTGCAGCTCATCAACATAAACGAATTGGTGGAAAAAACCGCTATGTCTGTTGGCATAGCCAGGAGGGAGATTTCTATCCATCAAGAGCTTGCCGGGGACCTGTTTGCCATAGAGGCAGACCAGGGTCAGATTCAGCAGGTGCTTTTGAATCTGCTTGTAAATGCTGCCGATGCTATGCCTGGTGGCGGGGATCTTATCTTAAAGACGGCAAATGTCACCGACAAGGATATAAAAGGGAAGGTGTATGATCCAAAGCCCGGCGACTATGTACTGTTAACGATAACTGACACTGGAACGGGTATGGATAAAGAAACTATTAAGCGCATATTTGACCCGTTCTTCACAACCAAGGAAATGGGCAGAGGCACTGGTCTTGGCCTGGCATCGACATATGGTATTATCAAGGGGCATGGGGGATATATTGATGTTGATTCTGAGCCAGGCCGTGGAACCACCTTCACCATTTATCTGCCTGCAACAGAAAAGAAGGTTGAAAAAGCTGCCAAGCCTGCCGAGCAAATGGTTAAAGGAACTGAGACTATCCTCCTGGTCGATGATGAAGAAAGGGTTTTGGATGTCTACATCTGGGTGCTCAAGGGATTGGGCTACACGGTGCTTGGGGCAAAAGACGGCAGGGAGGCTGTTGAGATTTATGAGGAGAATAAAGACAAAATCGATCTCGTTATCCTCGACATGGTCATGCCTCGCATGGGCGGTGGAGAAGCCTACGATAAGATGAAGGAGATCAATCCAAAGGTGAAGGTTCTACTTTCAAGTGGATACAGCATAGACAGCGAGGCAAAAGAGATACTGGCACGTGGTTGTGATGCATTCATACAGAAACCCTTTGGCATGCAGGAGCTATCTCAAAGAATAAGGGAGATCCTGGAGAAGGGAGTGTGAATGTACACGCATCAAATAGTAGGCAAAACTTCAAGAGACTGTCCATCAATTGATATTGTGACAGCTCCGTGGCTGTCGGTGCGTAATATACTGCATCCTCGATCTTTATATTTTTTCAAAACCAATGGATGCGGGAATCTATAACTGTTTCTCCAGCCTGACGAAAAAATTACAGTTTCCGGCTTAACGCTATCAATAAAGAACTCACTGTTTGATGTTTTGCTACCGTGATGAGGAGCTATAAGAACATCGCTTGTTAAATCATTTCCTGCAATCGCAACAAGCTCTTTTTCTGCTTTGGACTTAATATCACCCGGAAAAAGAATAGATTTTGATCCGAATTTAACCTTTATAACCAGAGAATTGTTATTAAAATTCGACCACGTTCTCTTATTATTATCCATGTAATCAATGGGCGGATAAAGAAGATCTAATTGAGCCCCGTTGATAAAGTGTGTTCTTGATATATCTTTGAATTCAGGCGCATGTATTTTCTTTTTGTCAATAATTTCAATGAATTTTCGATATCCAACAGTATCTGCCGTATCACAGTTAGCCCACACCCTTTTTACATTGAAATTTTCTGCAATATACAATAGCCCGTTCAAGTGATCGCTGTTTGGATGGGAAAGAATAAGGGTATCAATTGTTTTAATTTTTTTGCGCCATAATAACGGGGCAATTACTCTTTCGCCAACATCAAAGGCCGAGTTATGAGGAAATCCGCCGCCATCTATAAGCAGATTAAAACCTTCCGGCATTTCCAGAAGTGCGGAGCTGCCCTGCCCCACATCAATGACTGTAACTCTCAGATCATCATGCCAGAACCTGTTATAAAGCCAGTAGCAAGTATCAACGGTGCCGGCAATAATTACTACTATTGCAACAGCTAATACTTTTTTCCTTCCGGAAGCAGTTGATTGCTTTTTCAATTCCTTTTTATTATCTGTTAGATCCGTTTCTCCCGGAGGTTTATCCTTCTTATCAGCATTTTCATAATAACTACCGATCAAGTACAATACTGCCCAGCCCAGCACATAATAACAGCAAATCTCAAAATAAGTCGGGGTTACTGTCTTTATTGAGGCAAAAGGCAAATCGGAAAACCATATTACAATGTCAAGAGCTTTAGCCAGCAATTCAGAGTTCGCAGTTATGCACCATGCAGCCCCGTAAACGCTTACCGGATATAGCAGTACCGAAAACAACCCCAGGGGAACTACAATAAAACCTATAATAGGTATAATTAACAAGTTTGCCAGAAGACCAACAAAAGAAACCTGGTTGAAGTAAAGCATTAAAAGCGGGAGTGTTCCCAGGATTGCAAAAAGCGAAGTCAATAAAAAGAGATATACTTTTTTCCGGAGTTGAAAGAGTCCTTGTTTTCTTGTCTTGCTTTTTATACGTATTCTGGAAAGGCCGTATATTATTGCAAGAACAGCTATAAACGAGAGCTGAAAAGAAATTGAAAAAAGAGAGGGAGGATGAACGACAAGAATTATCATTGCAGCTATTGCCAGGGTATTTATTGAGTCATGTTCTCTTTCAAAAAGAAATGTCATCAAAAAAACAGTAACCATAATTACTGCTCTTTGTGTAGAAGGAGACATCCCTGAAAGTAAGCCATAGATAACTACCGGGAAAAGGGATAAAACAGCTGCAATCTTTATGGTCAATGCATTCCAGAGAAAATATTTAAAATATGAAAGTATCCATTTAAAAAAGAAAAATGCGACTGTTGCTACAATTCCTATATGAAGTCCTGAAATTGCAAGAATATGACCTACACCAGCCCGGTTAAATGACTCCTTTAAGTTTTTTGAAATACTATTTTTGTCTCCAATTATAAGGGCTTTTAATACACCTCTATTATCTCCCTCCCCTGTACTGTCGATAAGATCGGAGATCCTGCTGCGGGCATCTGCTATTGTCTTGTCTATACCTTTTCCTGAATTTCTTTTTATAACAATTAGATCTTTTCCACGGACATATGAAGTCCCCCAGATCTTTTTGAATGCCATGTATTTTTTATAGTCAAATCCTCCTGGATTGTTGAAATTCCTGATAGATCTGATCTTACCTGTAAAGGAAACCTTGTCGCCGATTGAAATATCCGGGAAATTTCCTCTCGCTGTTACACGGATTTTTCCTGTAACCGGGAAAGTATTATCCTTATCTTCTCCGAGAGTTCTGACCTGTAAAATGAATTTCAGCCGATCTTTGTTTATTATAGGACTTTCATCGATTAAACCGACGATTCTCCATTTTTGTAAGTCTAAAAAATTAGTGATATGATTTGAGGGGAATTTAGGAGCCACCCACGGCTGTAAGGAAAGATACCCGAAAGCAAAAAATAAAATTGCAGGTAAAATTAATACGGTTTTTTTCTGAAGAATGAAATATACTATTAAGCCTGTACATACAAGAATGACAAAATACGCATAAACTTTATGGCCTGGCAGCCATAAACCACAGGCTATGCCCAGTATCAAAGATACCAGGATGGGGATAACGGGGCGAGAATAAATATTGTTACTCATTCTGTAAGCGTTCACGGGTTCAGGGTTCACCGTTCAGGGTTATAAGAAACTTAGAACATTTGGTAACCGTTTACAGTTTACAGTTAACGGTTGATCAAAACATAAAACTGTTAACTGTAAACCAACAACCGTGAACCGTGAACCCATGAACGGTCACGTTCTATTTTATAGCTACGTCGCAATGACGAAAGATGAAGCACAACACCGCAGATGGGCTTGTTGCGAAGCCGTCAATTTGTTATTCTTTTATACGCCTGATAGCTGCTCCCAGACTGGTAAACTTCTTTTCAATCGATTCATACCCGCGATCCAGGTGATAAACACGACTTACCTCGGTTTTGTCCCGGGCAACAAGACCAGCCAGTATCAGTGAAGCACTGGCTCTAAGATCAGTTGCCATAACCGGCGCGCCTGAAAGCATTTTTACCCCTTTTATCATTGCAGTATTACCGGCTACAGTAATATCAGCTCCCATTCTTTTTAACTCACTTACATGAATAAAACGGTTTTCAAATACTGTTTCAAATATCAGGCTCAGACCTTTCGCAACAGACATCAGTACCATGAACTGTGCCTGCATATCACTAGGAAAACCTGGATATGGGAGTGTTTTTACATCAACACTTGCGATATCATCTATTCCCTGAACTCTAATATTATTTCCATTAATTTTTATTATTGCTCCCGTTAAACCCAGCTTGTGTATAATGGCTTCAAGATGAGACGGCTCACAACCTAAAATCTTTATATCTCCGCCGGTTAAAGCTGCTGCGACCATGAATGTTCCGGTTTCTATCCGGTCGGGAATTATTGAAACCGATACAGGGCTTAGTGAAGAAACTCCTATTATAGTAATTGTGGAGGTGCCGGCGCCACGTATATCAGCCCCCATCTTATTTAAAACATCAGCAAGAGCTACTATTTCGGGTTCACGGGCTGCATTATGAATAACTGTGCTTCCTTTCGCTAAAACAGCCGCCATCATAATATTTTCAGTGCCCGTCACGGTAGCTATATCCAAATAAATTTCGCTCCCCTTAAGTTTTTTGGCATAAGCTTCAACATAGCCGTGCTTTAATTCAATGGATGCTCCAAGACATGCCAGAGCTTTAAGATGCAGATTGATTGGCCGTGCACCTATAGCACACCCTCCCGGCAATGATACCCTGGCTTTTTTCAGCCTGGCAACAAGAGGGCCAAGAACCAATATAGAAGCGCGCATTTTCCTCACCAGATCATACGGAGCTTCATGATTTAAAATATTGCCTGCATCTATCTTAACAACATCGCCATCTGTCTCAATTTTTGCGCCAAGATGTGAAAGAAGTAGTTTTATGCTTTCAATATCTTTTAAATTTGGGACATTTGAAAAGGTACACAATCCATCAGTAAGTAGAGATGAAACCAGGATCGGAAGCGCAGCGTTCTTAGCTCCGCTTATATTTACTTCGCCTTTAAGAGGATGTCCCCCTTCTACTATAATTTTATCCATCTTAAACCTTCAAAAACCTTCAAGCAAAAAAAGCGCTTTACCACATTTTAACAATGAGATAAGCGCTTTTTTTATATTATGCTGTGAATTATTGCCTGATTTAGTGGTGATGACTGCCTTTACCCTGCATTGTATCAACAACGGCCTTTAAAATACAGTAACCCATTCCAAGACTTATTATAGCAAGGGCATAATGCAAACCACCCATGAATACAATATGGCTAAGATCCCAAATCCATTCAAATGAAAACGGCAACATATTTTAACCTCCTATGGATTTAATTCCCTTTCCTGAGGAAAGATTGGCAAATAACGATATGACAACGCTATAACAATGATACCACCTGCAACCGGAAGAATAGTAGTTGCAACTTCCTGCCAGCTGGGAATGTATAAAAACCAGCTGTCAAATGTCATCACCGGCGCAGCCACTGTCTGCAAAACCATAACCCATCGATTTAGGCAGACTCCTATTATACCCAGTATTGTGGCAATCATCAGAGAAGTTGGATTGCTTCGTCCCTGTTTGGTAAGCAGGATTGACGCTGGAATAATACCACAGACTACAATTTCAGTTATAAGAATCCAGATTCCATAGAAAGGGTTGTTGGAGTAAAAATCCATAACTGCAAATCCTTTAGAAGGTGCAGTTACTGAAGCCCAGTACCATGTATCAATGATCTTGGCAATAATATATGTCGCTATCATCCATCCGGATATCTTTGCCAGAAGATCAATGACATTTTGTTTGACCAGCTTCTTACCTGTTATCTTCTCGGTAAGCCTTGTCACAAAAAGCGTAAAACAAGGTCCATAGGCTGCCGCTGACCAGGTAAAGAGAAAGAAAGTCCATGGCCAGATAAACAATCCCTCTCTGAATGCAAATGGTCGACCAAAAAGTACCCCGGCAACTCCACCAAGCGAACCCTGATGGAAAAAGGAAAGAAAAGCACCAGTCGCTGCAAATATTGCCATTATCTCGTGCATATTGTGGCTTAAATTATGAAAGAATGGCACCCTGTCAATCTGACGGTTCTCAAGGAGAAGAGGAATATACTCGATAACAAGAACACCAAAATAACATGTAAGACAGAATGCAACTTCGGTCAGCATAGAATGAACATTTGCGTGCCAGAAAATAAACCATCCTCTCAAAGGCTGCCCAACATCAATTCCAAGTATCAACTGTGCTGAGGCATAGCATACAACCCCTATTACAACCGCGTAATTGATAATATTTTTCAGTTCATCTTTACCGATAATATATCTTAAAAACCCGGTAAAAAAGGCTCCACCGCCCAGGGCAATAATCCCAAGGTCAGCCCAGATCCATAGTGCAAACCCATAGGAATCATTCATGTTAGTCTGGTTAAGTCCCTTGATCCAGACGAGTAACATGGCATAAACACCCCAAAGCACCACGGCACTGACCACAGCGATTCCTAAGTAAAATTTGATACATGAACAGCGTTTAACTCCTTTGGGTATTAATGCAGAATCCATAAGCTATGTGCTCCTCAAAATTTGCTGTTATTAATTTGTTAACAAATTTATTATCTATTCATCCTGAATTAGTGTTAATGACTTTTTATCTGACCTTCATTTTCAAGATAATTATCACCAGCTCGCCTTACCCACTCACGGCTTGAAATGTAGTAAACCTTGGGATTTGTTCCAAGTCTCTCAAGCAAACGGAATGTATTGGGATCCCCTGGCCGCCCCCCATGCTTGTTATCAGGTTTGACCATTTGATTAACCTTATGATGAGAATTGTTCAGATCACCGAATGTAATGGCCCCGGCAGGACATGCCTGAGTACATGAGGTTTGGTATTCATGTTCTTCAAGCTCTGTCCGTCCTTCGAGAAATGCTTTGTCCATTGCTAATTGATGTCTATGGAAACAAAAACTGCATTTCTCTACAATACCTCTCATGCGTGGTGAGACATTCGGGCTCAGATATTTAGTCATTCCTTCCGGCCATACCGGATCCCACCAGTTAAAATAACGGGCATAATACGGACATGCTACCATACAATACCTGCATCCAAAACACCGGGTATAAATCTGGCTTACAATCCCGGTATCATGGCTATAGTCTGTTGCAACTGCCGGACA
>SDBT01008607.1_pt1 | contig 16646 bp, 12 predicted proteins | sample 2277101 | NCBI WGS metagenome assembly SDBT01 (sample SAMN10404973, study PRJNA504765) | marine sediment metagenome | isolation source: marine sediment core GS10_PC15, 103 cmbsf | place: Arctic Ocean: Southern Knipovich Ridge | collected 2010 | reverse complement strand
AGGCGCCGACATCACCTATTGGAATAAAATTTGTCATTCGGCTAAAACTGTTAAAAATTTAACTTTTCATGAATTCATTCCTTTTCATAAGATAGACCAATTTTTTAGAGTGGCTAAAATTTTTGTTAACACTTCGGTTTTCGAGGGTTTTCCCAACACTTTTATTCAAGCCTCGAAAAATAGAACCCCTATAATAAGCCTAAAAGTGAATCCAGATAATTTCTTAACTCTATATAAATGTGGTTTTTCTTGTAATGATGATTTTAACAAAATGGTGGGAAATTTAGAAGAATTATTAGAAGATTCAGATTTATACTTAGAATATTCACAAAATAGCTTTGATTATGCGAAAAAGAATCATGACATTGCAAAATTAGGAAAGGAATGGAGAAAAGTATTTAGAAAGGTTCTTGATAGGAATATTCAATAAATTTCTCAAGCTTGTTTTAATGACTAGACTGGAGATATACTTCTTAAAAATTAGAAGAAAATAGATATATTTTATGTGAACTTCAAAGATATAAATTATTAGATAATCTTCAATCTTAGAAAAAATATTTTTTACTATTATGTGTTGCATATGTGGTTTTAACTGGAATGATAAAGTTTTTATTAAAAAAATGAAGAATATTCTACAAAATAAAGGACCTTATGATTTCCATTATTTTTTTTATGCTAATTTATCATTAGGACATGCTAGACTTTCAATTATTGATTTATATTCCGGTAGACAACCTCAACATAATGAAAATGAAGATGTGTGGTTGATTTTTAATGGCGAAATTTATAATTTTAAATTAATTAAAAATCAATTAGAAAAATGTGGTCATCAATTTTATACAGAATCAGATACTGAAGTTGTCATTCATGCTTATGAGCAATGGGGGTTAAAAGCATTTAAAAAATTCAGAGGTCCATTTGCTTTTTGTTTATATGATTCAACAAAAGAGATGTTATATTTAGTAAGAGATAGAATAGGTTTAAAACCACTTTATTACTATTTTGATGGAGAAATGTTTATTTTTGGCTCTGAAATCAAAAGTCTTCTTTGTCATGAGATAAAAAGGGAACTCGAATTAAAGGCCTTAAATTTGTATTTATCTTTAAAATTTGTTCCATTTAATATTACGTTATTTAAGAAAATATATAAAGTACCGTCATCAAGTTATTTAGAATTTAATTTAAAGGAAAGAAAGATAAAAATTGAAAAATATCATGAACTCGAATTTTGTATAAGCACTGATAAAACAGAAAGCGAACTTGCTAAGGAATTAAGAAATATAGTCGAGGAAAGCATAAAAATAAGATTAATTAGCGATGTACCATTGGGAGCTTTCTTATCTGGAGGGATAGATTCTACTTCTGTAGTTGGAATTATGTCAAAATTCTTAATAGAACCAGTGAAAACATTCTCAGTGGTTTTTGAAAAAGGAATAAAAGTAGACGAGTCTAAATATTCAAGACTGGTGGCAGAACATTTTAAGACTGATCATACAGAAATAACACTAGAATCTTCCTATTATCAAGTATTACCACATTTAATTTGGTATTTGGATGATTTAATTGCTGATCCTGCGATTATCCCTGTACATTATATGGCTAAGTTAGCAAAAAAAGAAATAAGTGTTGCTTTAACTGGAGATGGTGCAGATGAGGTTTTTGCTGGTTATTCTGTTTATTATAATTCAAATTTAAGTAGATTATCAAACTATATGCCAAATTATTTTCTTAAGTCTTTCATGAGTTTCTATGATTATATACCATCTTTCAAAATAAGAATGGCTCTTTCTTTTTTTCACGATTCTAAGAATGAAAACGCTAGATACATTAGAGCAATTTTAAATATACCCGATAATGAAATGTCAAACGTTGTCTCTTTTCAAAATTATAATGTGAAAGATTTAATAATGAGCACATTTATCGAAAATTTAAACATAGTGAATCAGTTTACAAACTGGGAATTAAATTATCAACTTCCAAATTATTATAATATGAAGGCAGATAAGATGAGTATGTCTGCTTCATTAGAAGCTAGAACTCCGTTTTTAGATCAAGAAATTATTAAATGGGCTTCAAGAATCCCACCAGAATTAAAGCTAAAAAATAACATAGAAAAATATATTCTTAGATTAGCTATGAAAGACATAATCCCTAGAGAAATCTTAAAACGAAAAAAACAAGGTTTTGGAACTCCAGTAAGTTTGTGGTTAAAAAAAGGTTTAAAAAAAATTTCTTACGATCTCTTTAAAAATTTAGAGAAAAGAAAAAATATAATTAATCCAGAATTTATTAAAAAGATTAGAAGAAATAGATCAAATAGGTATTTTGAAATGATATCTTGGACTTTATTATCATTTGAGCTGTGGTATGAAACTTTTATTGAAGGTAATGGATTAAATCCAATAAAAATATAGTAACTTTTTGAATTTAAAATAAGGGTTAATTTTAATTGCTTATTATCATATCTTAGAAATTAAAAGTAGAATGCTCTATTTTCTTCCGAAAAAAAAAATGGAAGTACATATTGTACTTTTGTTTAATTTAAAGAATCCAGACGATATTTCAATAAATTCTTGCATCCATATTCTTATTCCCGTAGGAGAAACTCTCCAATAATCATTTGGAGATGGGTGATATGGGAAACTAAATGGGACTTCAACCCATATTAATCCATCCTTTTTTAAAACTCTATATAATTCTTTAATTGCTTTGGATGGATATTCAACATGCTCTAATATCGCATTGCAAACAACAATGTCAAAAGTATTATCTTTAAATTTTAAATTATGAACATCATAATTATAATCAATATAATCTGATTTATCAAATAAATCAACGCTAATCCAATGAGGTGCATACTTTTTTTTTCTCACTCCTATTTGCATACACTTCTTGTTTATGCTATTTTTAATTAAATTAGAAAATAAATCTCTTCTTATTTCAGACTTATCACCCAATACTTGGGCAGATCGATAATATAAAAATAGATAATGGAAAGCGGGAAAAAATCTATCAAGTGCGACATATAATGCCCTTAGAAGTTTTTTCAAATTAAACCATCATAGATTTATTGATAACTAATAATAATTTTAATAAAATTTTAAAATATTGATAGTGCATTAAATAATTTTTCCAGCTTATTTTTTAATTAGAAAAGAAATTAAGAAAATCTTTACATTTTTACAGAATAAAAATTAAATATAATAATGTGAATTGAGGAAATCTATTTTATATATTCTACTATTTTTTTATTAATTAATACGAACTTTTCAAGATAAAGCTTTCACATTTCTAAGTATAAATAAAAATAATAAATAATTATAGGATTTCAAGTATTTTGTTTTTTATCGATATGGTTTTATATAATTAAGAGATTTTAATGATCTATTATTTATTTTAAATGAAAATTTATTAGTTTAAGAAGAAATATGAAAGAAGTTAAAGTTTGCATAGTTTTTCCCTTTGGATACTCTTTATATAATAATAATTGTAATGTAGGATTTGGAGGAGCTGAAGTCCAACTCTTCCTTATTTCAAAAGAATTTGCAGAAAAAGATTATTTTGATGTTCATGCTATCGTCGGAAATTATGGGATTAAAAGGAAAACGTCTGCAACTTATAATAATATTAAAATCCATATTACTCAACCACTTGATAAAAAAAAAGTTAACTTCATAAGAAGACCTATCAATCTCCTCTCTACTCTTATGAAAATGAAACCAGATATCATTATTCAAATGTGTGCATCTGTTGAAACTGGATTTTGTGCTTTTTACTGCAAACTATTTAAAAAAAGATTTTTGTTTCTCATTGCTCATGAGATCGACGTAAATGGAGAATTTGAGAATAGGGGTATAGCAGGTAAGGTGTATCGGTTTGGAATAAATAACGCCACTTTTATAATTGCGCAGAATGAAGACCAAGTTCTGCAATTACAGAAATATAAACAGAAAAAAATTACCAACATTAAAGTTATAAAAAATGCGTATGAAATAAAAGATGTAAATATGGGAAAAAAATCATCAATTCTCTGGGTCGCTAGATGTGACGATTGGAAAAGACCCGAGCTATTTCTAAAACTTGCAGAAAATTTTCCAAACGAGAAGTTTGTTATGATATGTCCAAAAGGCGCCAACATCCCTTATTGGATAAAAATTTTTCATTCGGCTAAAACTCTTAAGAATTTAACTTTTCACGAATTCATTCCTTTTCATGAGATAGACCAATTTTTTAGAGCGGCTAAAATTTTTGTTAACACTTCGGTTTTCGAGGGTTTTCCCAACACTTTTATTCAAGCCTCTAAAAATAGAACCCCTATAATAAGCCTAAAAGTGAATCCGGATAATTTCTTAACTCTATATAAATGTGGTTTTTCTTGTAATGACGATTTTAACAAAATGGTGGGATATTTAGAAAAATTAATTGAAAATCCAGAATTATATTTAGAATATTCACAAAATAGCTTTGATTATATGAAAAAGAATCATGACATTGTAAAATTAGGAAAGGAATGGAGAAATCTGATTTTAAAATTAATAAAACTTTAAAATTTCCATTTATAATCCTAATATTTTACCCTTCAAGTTGGAAGGAATTGGTATATTAAAGTAATTTAATATGGTTGGTACGATATCTTTAAGATTTGCACTTTTTATTTTCTTACGAGAAACAGATTTACAATTTATAATAATAATTCCCTCTTCGCTGTGTTTTCCTATTTGATAATCCTTATTTAGTTCAATCTTCTTAAAATATTTTTTATTATTACGAAAAACGCCATCAAAAGAATATCCTTTAATAGGTTTTATAATTAGGTCGGGAATCCTTTCTGGCTTATCTCCATGGTATAATTCGTGCTTTAAGTAAACTTTATCAACTATTTTTAGATTATTCTCGGGATCCTTTAACTTTATTAATTTTTTCTTTAAAACTTGTAATATACGATAATATTCATCACTCTTTTTCATTATAAATATTAAACCATAAAGGTTATAATCCATCGAATAAACAAATGTATTTTCCCAATCTATATATTTTGAAACATTAAAAAAATCAAATTTGTTTATTCTTTTATTAGTAGATTTTTTATTTTTCATTTCCAATTTATACTTATTTAATAAATGAAATATCATTGGTATTTGTATGATTTTTGAATAAATGGAACCAATAAATTTTCCATATCCTATTCTTTTTGAAATATTCTCCTTTATAATTAAGAATCTATTTTGATATAGCCAGTCACCTAAGAGAAAGCTTTTATTATGGGCTTCAAATCCATGATCCGATAAAATAATTGTCATAACCTCATTGTTTGTTTTGCTAATAAATGTTTCTCTAACTGCTTCTATTGCTAAATCAAGAGTTCTATAAAAATTAGTAAAAATATATTCTTTTATTCTGGTTCTATGTAAATCATGAGATTTTTCCATAAATCCCCATAAAGCATGTTGTAAAAAATCATTAGCTTGAAAATTAATCATCAGAAAGTCAATATTATCATTATAAATAAGGTTCAAACAAATTTTTGCTTGATCCTTAATATTTTTAATTTTATCTTGAATAAACTTTTTTAATAAAAGCCCTGTTGATAGGGCTTGAATATTTTCAGAATATTTAATTTGATAATCAGGTATTTTTTCTAAGATTTTTTTTTTTAAATTTTCGGGATAGGTAAAACTTGATTCAATTGAAGGTGTTAACATCCCACTAACAATATATCCATTAATTTTCTTTACAGGATAAGTCAATGGAATATTTATAATTGCAACTTTTTTCCCGACTTTATTTAAAATTTCCCATATTGGATTCTCTATAAGATTCGAACTCACTAGTTCTGCTTTCTTTTCATTTTTATCAAAAAATTGAAAAGAATATATATTTAGATCTAATGGTTCTCTCCCCGTTGAAATTGTAGCCCATGCAGCTGAAGATATAGGCGGAATAGTCGAATTAAGGATCCCGTACGCGCTTTCATTTTTTAGTTTTTTTAAATAAGGCATATAATCATTTTCTAATATTTCATCTAATAAATCCCAAACGGCGCCGTCAAGACCTATTACTAAAACTTTTTTGTTAAAACTACTCATTATTTTTATAAAATAATCTCTTTTTTTTTATTTTTCCTATTACCATAAAAGTTCATTCGATTTCAATAAATAATTAAATCAAATTAATCTTTTAACTTCAAAATTAAATATTTAATCTAATTAGAACTTAGGTGATTTAGTATATTTAATAAATTAGAATGTAAATAATATATAATTTCATGAAATTAATTTCATTTTTGTATTATCATTCTAATACCAAGAAAATAATTTACGATTAGTTTTGGTAAATATTTTCTATATTTAAAAGGAATCAATAATAAAAGACTTTCAATTATACAAATAGGTAATATCGGAAATGAAATCATAATTCTTCTTAAACTAAATAAGGTTTTAATTTTAACAAATCCTACTGCTTTGCAAATATTCATGAGTTCAGTATTTGTGTATTCTTTTAGATGAAATCCAGTTGCTTTTTTATCAAAATATTTCGAAATATCATGTGGACCATTAATACGATTGGGAGTTAAAAGTATATAATTACCATTTGGTTTTAAAGCATGATATATTCCTTTAAGATGTATAATGACATCATTAGGATGCAAATGTTCCATTAGTGAGTTGCTATATATTAAATCAATATTATTCTTAGGTACAGGAATATCTAAACCATTTGTAATAATGAGATTAAAATTTAATGGCATTTTTTCACAATGAGCAATTTCATTAGAAACATCTATTGCATATACTTGTTTTATGTATTTTGCAATTTCTAACGATAACATACAATCACCAGCCCCTATTTCAAGGAAATTCATATGTGGTTTTAAAAACCTTCTTAACAAATTGAAATAGCGAGAAACATATTTAACTCGATTTTTAGATAAACTCTTATTAACTAATAATGGGTGTTGAGGCACCCGCAAAAATAATTCATTATAAAGGGAAGAATATAATTTAATTCTTTCATCTCTTCTAGAATTCCTCAATTTTCTTGCCAATTCTATTTCTACTTTGTAGTGGTGTATAATTTGCTTTATATTGAGAGTTTCTTTTAAATTTTTCCTCATTTTTAAGTATAACCAAAATTAAAAATTTATAAAAATAAAATAAATCTGACTTCTATTGTTTAAAATATCTATCAATTATTAAGAAATTTATTCCAATAATTTGATATAATTTAACTATTAGTTAAAAAAATAAACTTTTATTTTAAATATTAGATATAATTTTCAATCATATTTTTTTAAGAAATATTTATATTATTCCATTAGTGTCATATACAAATACTCTAATTTTTTAATTGTCTTTTCAATATCATAATATTTCTTTACTCGATTAAAAGCATTTTCTGCTAATTGCGATGATTTCTGTTTATTATCTACTAAATTTTTTATTGCATTAGCTAATTCATCTGGTGATTTAACAGGCACTAATATACCCTCTTTGCAATTTCTAATTAGTTCAACATTTTCATCAATATTGGTTGTAATAATAAGCTTTTTCATAGCCATAGCTTCCAATAAACTGTTTGATTGCCCTTCATATAGCGTACTACTCACCCAGATATCTGTTATTGATAAAATATTAGGCACATCTTTTCTGTATCCCAATAATCTTATATTATTTATTTTTAATTTTTTTATTAAACTTTTAATTTTATAGGTTTCATTTTCAAATATGGTTCCAGAACCAATCGATAAGAAGATAAAATCCATTTCATTTTGTAGTAAAGAGATAGTTCTAATCATTGTAGTATAATCTTTTTGCTTTCTTAGATGAGCAACCATAGTAATAACAATTGTGTTCTCTGGTATTTTTAATTCTTTTTTTATCTCCTCGGGACTCTTTGTTTCTTTAAAAGTATTAAAATCAATTCCATTTTCAATAAGAATTATTTTTTGCTCTTTAATTCCATATTTCAATACAAATTTTTTTAATGTTTTTGAATTTACCATATAGATATCAACGAATCTCTGTGTAATTCTATCTACTAAATTCAAATATTTTTTTTCTATTAATTTAACTCTTATTGAAGAAATAACCTTGCAATTGAATCCTATAGCAGCAAATCGGCCAAATATATTAGAATGAGGCATAAAACAATGAATAATATCTGGTCTTTCACTTTTTATTATCTTCCTTAATTTAACAAAGCCAGTAAAAACATTAAAAAAACAATTAATATTTAAGATATAAATACTTTTTGCATGTTTTTTAATCATACTTAATATATCAATAATACTTGTGAGACTACATACAATTATTTCGTATTTAGTATTATTTAACTTAGAAATAATTTTATTTAGCATCAATTCAGCTCCACCTGCAGCCAATCCACTAATTAGAAATAAAATTTTTATTCGTTTCATAAAAATTGAAAACGTCTTTTTAAAGCTTATATTATTAATTAAGTATTATGAGTTATATGAAATTTTAATATGAATTATATTATAATTATTGGTAAAGTTTAATGAAATAGATGGATCTATTTCATATTCTTAAATAAATTTTGAAATTAATTTCAAATTTGTGATAAATTAGATAAGATGTTTTTAAACCTTGTCAGAATCTATTTTTATAATTAACTAATGATTTATTTTTTAATGGCAATATAAACATATTCAGAAGAAAATTCTAATCGTGAGAGAATTTTTCTTAAAGTTTTAAATCCAAATCCATAAGCAGAAAAAACAGGGCCTTTCATTATAATAAGTAATTCTAATTTTGATTTTTTAAATAATTTTTTCCATCTTTTTTTACTGAAAGCAAAAAATTCATTTAAATTGTTAGATGAAACACCATGTGGTTCAGGGATAATTAATCGATATACATGAGGTTTGATTTGTCTATATATTTTTAAATTATCATTATATATCTTTTTTTCTTGCAAAATCTGTTCTCTCTTAGCACCAATTAAAAATTTCATAGAATTTAAAAAACCATATTCCACTTGAAGTGATTTTAAGAATTCTAAGATAAGTTTTGGAATAAGTAATAAAAGATGAGTCAATTTGAAAAAGAAATTAGGAATTATATGAATCGTGATTCCACCTTTCTTTAGCAAATCATAAACTGAATTCAATGTTTTTTCTGGATCTGGTAAATGTTCTAAAAGATTTGAAGAAAAAATTAAATCAAATTGATTTTTATTAAAAATAGATCCTATTTCTTCAGCATCACATATTTTATACTTAATAAATTTAGAATTTTCTAATAATAATTTATGAGGGTTAATATCAATACTTATCAAATTTTTAGTATACCTCACAAGCAGTTCACTTTGAAATCCATCTCCTGCTCCTAATTCTAGAGCATTTTCAAATCTATTATCAAGGGAACCCTTAAATATTCTTATGATCTCTTCTTTTCTATATTGATGCAACAATGATGAAAAATCAGGAAATAAATTCACTTTCTATTAACTCATATTGATGGATCTTTATTTATATCTATAATTAAAATTTAAGTACTTTTTCTTAAAATTTTATTTTATCAAAAATCTTTCTTAAAGAATATTCTTCTATTACTCTATTAAACAAAATAATATTAAATGTTGTATGGATAAATTTGAATAATTAATATTTAATATAATTGAGTCAAATAATAATATCCATAATTTAAAATATTTTAGGCATCTTTTCTTTTTAATATTGAATCAATCTCTAAATATTTTAATCTATAATTATGCAAGAATAATTATTAGAAAATAAAAAAGGCTCTCAATTATTTATTAATAATGACCTGAGTTAATTAGAACAAATTATAAAAATTATTTAAAACTGAAGATCTTAATGAATCCAAAGAATAAAAATTTCTCAATTCAGATAATTCTCATATTTACTTATACATATTTCATTAATCTTTCAATTAATTTATTTCCATTAAACATAATTTTAGGACTTTTATGTGTGTTTTTTTTACCAGGATATAATTTATTGAATCTAATAAAACCAAAATCTAATTTAATTGAAAAATTAGGATTGGTACCAATTATAAGTCTCGCAATAGGAAATATTTTTATGTTTTTTAGTTATTTAATATTATATGATTTTGTTACAAGCTCAGAACATCCTGGATTTATATTTGATCCTATTTTTTTAGTGAACGGAATTCAAATTATTAATTTACTCTTACTAATACTAAAAGAATTTTTTGATAATAAAAAAAAAAAAGAAAATTTTCTTCAATTTAACTCTGTACTTGAAAGGCATAAAATTAATAAAGAGTACAATAAACTCTCTGAATCTTTTCAAAGTCTAATAAAAAAAACGAATATAAAAACTTTGATTGTTTATTCATGTTTTATTTTTTCTTTAATATGTTTATGTTTGTCAGCTTTTAATGGTTCTCTTAAAAATACTAAATTTGGTGAAATAAATAAAGCTTATCGTATGAATTATACATTTTTCAATAAAGTTTCTCCTACATTCTTTATTTTTCTCACAATTGCGATTTTATCTTTTGTATATATTATTTTTGTTACGGAAAATATTTATTTGAGACTTTTTTCTATTTCAGCGTTTATTTACTGTATATGGATTCTCCCCTATCTTCAGATTTGGAACTATTTTGGTGTTGATTCTTATTATTTATTTAATTTTTATAAAAGTTATGTAAATGGAGGGCTAAAGTCTAATTCTATACAAAGATTTAATTTAGGAAATTACGCTTTAAGATATTCAACGAGTTTTTTTACGGCAGTATTATTAACAAGCGCTACTAATGTAAGTATTAATATTGCGTTATGGTTTCTTTATCCGTTGATTTTTATTTTTCTTCCTTTTTTCTTTTTTTCTATGTTTAAAAAATTTTCTAATAATAATGATAATTGTGATTTAAATTTAATACTATTATCAATTTTAGCAATTTTTACGTCTCTTTTTATAAAGAGTTCACACTCAGCAACAACAATGGTAATTGGATTGTATATCTTTATTATTTTAGTAGTAGAATTTTATGAAATAATACATGATTTTGAAAATAAAATAAAATTTAGGGACTTTTATTTTATTATTTTTCTTTACTTTTTTCTTTGTATTACCCACTTTGAAGAATGTATTTATTTCTTAATCATAATCATTCTTTACTTTATTTATTTTCTTTTCTTTCAAATTAAGGAAATTAATAGTGCAGCATTTAAGAAAGGATACAATAGGAATTTGAATGAATTTATAGATAACCAAAATTTAAAAGAAAAAATATGGAATAATCTTTTAATTCAAAATATTTTTGAAAAGCAAAGATATCTGAAGAAAACTCTAATTTCATTTGGATTTTTTTTTACGATTTTATTTATGATACTTTATTTAACTATGGAATTTTTTGGGACAATAAATTTCTATTTTTTTGGAATTGTAAAAAGAAATTATTTCTTTAATTATTTATATGACTTATATGAAAGTTCTCGAGTTATTTATCTTCCAGTTTTGAGGGGAACTTATAAAATTAGTTTTTTAGTAATATTTATAATTATATTTGGAAATATCTTATTAATTATTGCCATCTATTTATGTCTTTTCAACTTATATGGCTTTTTTTTTAGAGTTTATGGTATTTTTTTAAAATTTTTAGTAAAAATATATTTTATATTGAAAAAATTAAACTCATTAAAAATATTCAAATTTTTCATCTTTATTTTCTGTATTTGCAGTATACTATTAATTGACTTATATTATTACCATTTTCTACAAGAAGAAAGTCACTTTTTAATATTTGAAATTATGATAAATTATATTGTTATTATATTTCATTTAGTCCTATTTATAGGAGGGATATCTTATTATAGATCTGAAAACCACAAACAAAATTATTTCTTGATTTCAATTCTAGCATGTTCTATTTTAATGGGGCTTTTTTTTATATCCGGAAATGTTTTTTTAAGTTTTTATATCTTGAATGCTCGCTTTCTTCCTACTTTTATAATTTTTAATTTAATTTTAATTCAAAATACTTATTTTAAGGAATTAATAAATAAAAAAAAAGTATACATCATTTTAATAATAATATTAATAATATTTCTTGAGACTATTTATAGTTTGAATAAAATAGGATGGGAATAAGTTTTAAATTGATTTATTCAAAATCATTACCTCCAATTTTACAAAACTGTGAATCTCAGTTTAAATTAAAAGTATATATTAGAATCAAATCTTATTTTAATATAATAATTTAATCTGGATAATCAATACGTATTATCACAATATCAAAAGAATTCTGTAATATTTATGAACAGCATAATTTTTTCAAGTCCAACAGTTTTACTGAGGAGACCAGTAGCTGAAATTATTTCATATCTAAATGAAGACTATGAAATTGGCTTGTTTACTCCATATGATTTAATTCATGGTTTTGTTTCTGTTCATTTTAATAAAATCAGAAAAGCCAAAATTCATAATTATCCTGTAGTAAATGGAGTATATGCAAGATTTTTTGAATGGGAAATTCCAATAAATCCACTTTATTTTATTAGATTTTTCAAAATTTTAAGAAAGTATGATATTATTCATATGTGGGTTCCATTTTATATAAGTCATATTTCTATAGCAATTATTAAATATCTATTTTTTCCCTATAAAAAGCTATATTTAACTATGGACACATTTCCCGGACTTTCATTTAGTATGGGTAAATTTATGGATAAAATTTTTAAACTTTACTATAGGACTATTGGAAAGATTGTATTTTTAGCAGCTAATAAGATAATAATATATGGTAATTCAATGAAGAAATTTGCAATAGAAGCAGGCATATCTAAAAAAAAAATCGAAGTTATTTCTCCGGGCGTTAGGATTGCTGTTAGAGAGGCTGATAAAGATATTCGGGAAGAATTTAATATTGATAGGGATGAAAAGATTATTCTTTTTATTGGCTTATTAAATCACAGAAAAGGTATAGATATTTTGTTAAAAATTGCTAGAGAATTTCGGACACAAAGTATAAGATTTATTATTGTTGGTGATTCTGCAAAAAAACAAATGTATGAAGAATTGGCAAAGAAACTCAATATAAAAGAAAAGGTAATTTTTACAGGGTTTAGAAATGATATTCATAATTTTTATTGCGCTGCAGATATATTTTTCCTCCCCTCAAGAGGTGAGGGATTTGCTGGAGTTTTATTTGAAAGTATGGCTTATGGTGTACCTATCATTGCTAGCAATATAAATGGAACAAAAGATGTGATACAGAACAATGAATCGGGATTTTTATGTAATTTGGACGATATAGAATGTTTTGTAAAAAAAATAAAGATTTTATTACATAATAAAGAAATACAAAAAAGATTCATAAAAAACGCAAAAGAAAGAATTCTCACTAATTTTAATTGGGATAAAAATATTTTAAATTTTAAAAAATTATATGAATAATTTTAATAAATTGATTTTATAAAGCTATTTTTTACAATTCTCATTATTTCCTTTACTTCATTAATTCGAATGGCCTTAAAAATTAAAATAAGAATAAAGAACAAAAATATGTACAATGAAGTGAATGCGACCATAAATATCGAATTATTCAAATTGACACTAAGGAGCACAACAAATATGAAAATAATGCATAAAGAAAGTATGGATGATAATATATATTTAAACATAGAAAATAGTATCTTTTTATTTAAAAAGAGATTATTTTGCTTTTTCACCAACCTATTTGAGTAAAGTATATAGATAGAATGAGGCCCTATTATTGAAATAATAGCTCCATAAACCTCATAGCGAGGAATCAATAACAGACTTAATATAAGAGTGAAAAATGCGGTGATAGCAGATAATTTTAAAAAGGTTTTGGGTTTATTTGATGCTAAAAGAAAGGTTTCTCCTGTAAGATCAATCAATTTAAGTAGTAAATAAATCATGTAGATTCTCAAATAAATCGATACGGGAGAGTAAAGAGTTCCGAATATTAAAATAATTAAATAGTCAGCCGTAAAAAACACGTAAACACACGTGGGAATCATGATTAAGAATCCGTATTTAAAAATTGCATTATACACTAATATTCCCGAATATGTGTGCGGTTCTTAAAGAGATTGAGAAAGATTGTTAATATATTTTAATTCGATCTTCAAATTTAAATATAATCATTGAGATTACCCAAAAATCTTTTTCCAGACCAATAATAGTTATCTGGTCTCTTTAATTTCCACTTTTCAGTATACTGATATACGGTAGTTCTACCTATTACGCCGTAGATCCTTTTAAACGAGCGATAATAAATTTTTTTAAAAAATTTAAATTACCACCACAAGAAATAGTATCATTGTGCAAATATGCAAATATGAGAAATTATTTAATGCGTTATAAATATTTTCACGTCAATTTTCGCCATTTGAAAATAACTGTTCCACCATCAGTATGAGGCTTTCCAGGATCAACACATTGCATATAAGCGTGATCGCTATCATTTTCTGTGGTAAGACCAAGTTTAACTGGGCACCAATTATACTCAAGTATTGTGGAATAATGAAGAAGTGTTGATAAGGCATGTGTACATAATGCATCTGTCTTGCTTAGGACAATTTCTGGGTCATCAATTACGATTTTATCACCTTTTTTATAAACCGGACAAAAACCTTTCACCTTATGAACAGTAATTTCTAAAATAGTGATCACCTCATTATCTGCTTATTTTCCCTCTTATTATTTTTTAGATGTTAAATAAATTATCTATTGAATCTTTAATTATAACTTAAGTTTTGCGTTTTTTTATTTATAAAATTTAATAAATATTCTTTTTTTAAATAATTTTTGAATCATTCTGCTAATTTAAAGAGTAAAACATTAAATTTTTTCCAATTTTTCTTAATCGTCAATATATTTCCTTCAAAGATATATATTGTTTAAAAATAATATTCTATAATCTATTATTTGAAAATCTAAGAATATTAATAGTTATATGTTAGATTCATTAAAAATAATAACTTATAGAGCGTTTTAATTCATTTTTTCGTTACTATTTTCTTTCATTAAATTGGTTTCCGATATAAAGAAAAAATTCAAATTCTTCATAATTTTATACCTCTATCACTGAAATATAAAAAGTATTAATAATAAATTAGGGCAAATATTAAGGATAGTGAAATATTGAGCAACTTAATCAGTTTTTTTATTATCTCACTTTAATGTTTCGATATAAGTGAGATCTTTATAATTTAAAAAAAATATCAATTAAGCATATTCCATGTATTATTCAATTTTTAAATGGAGTAAGAAAAGAAAATACTCTGGTTCTTGGAAGAGAAAGTCGACACTAATGTTCAGGAGGTTTAGCATATTTAGGATTTAGAAAAAAAGTAATGGGGCTCGAAAATTTTTTATCAATTGGTATTCCAGGACCAAAAGAAGGAGAAATTGATTTTAAAGGCTGGAGAGTTAAAATGTCAATATCCTAATAAGTTGTCTTATAATGACTGTATTATCATAGCAGTCGCGTTAAAATTTAATGCTGAACTTCATACAACGGAAAAATCTCTACCCAAAATGCCCTATTTACGCATAAAATCTTATAGATTTATTTATAATGCATTAAATTATTTCCCATATTCATATGTATAGTTTATATATTTTCCTATTTAGCATATTATAGACGAGAATATTTAAAATATGTGTTATCTATTGATTATTAATGATGAATAAGATTCCTCCAAAAGACAACCATCAGACGCAAGTGATAAGAAAGGAATTAAATGATTATGCCAAATTAAATAATATTTCCGTTCAAATTGTTTATTTCAAGTTCTTCTTTGAGAAATTCTTATATCGTTTATCTATTTCAGAATATCGAGATAACTTTGCTTTAAAAGGTGGGTTATTATTATATTATCATGATTTAGATATGAGAGGAACAAAAGATATAGACCTCTCTATTCGAGAAATTTTTTTTAATGAAGAATATCTGGTGGTGATTATCAAAAAAATTGCTAGTATTAAATGTGATGATGGAGTTATATTCGATCTCGATTCAATGAGATCAAGAAAGACAAATATAGGATTTAAATTTTTTATAAATGGTTTTCTAGGTAGAATGCGCATAGTTGTACAGATAGATGTTTCAGAGGGTTATGAAAATCAAAATCTCCCCAATATAGAAAAATTCATAGAATATCCAGTTATTATTGGTGATAATATACCAATTAGGGGTGAAATCCTTGAAGTTTTAATTGCTGACAAATTTGAGGGAATGATAACACGAACAGTTCATAATACTCGAATGAAAGACTATTATGATATTTTTAATATAGTTAAAAAAAAACAGATTGATGGAGAGAAACTTAGAGAGTTCTTAATCTACATTTTTAAAAAGAAAGAACTAACAGACCGCATTATTGAGAATCATAAATATTTCTCGGAAGAAATCGCTTCTGATGATAGGCTGGTTAATAATTGGAATTCTTTTAAAGAAAGGAATCCACAAATTATAGAGGATTTTGAGTTGGTAATGAAAAGAAATCAAGAATTTTTTAGACCTGTTTTTAATAGCATAATAAAAGGTAAGAAATTTTTATTTAAATGGAATCCTCAAGAATTGAAATGGATTAGGAACTGAATTAGATTAAAACTTCTAAATACTTCTGAATCGTTTTATCAACTCGAAGGATTTTTC
>SDBT01008606.1_pt1 | contig 16647 bp, 14 predicted proteins | sample 2277101 | NCBI WGS metagenome assembly SDBT01 (sample SAMN10404973, study PRJNA504765) | marine sediment metagenome | isolation source: marine sediment core GS10_PC15, 103 cmbsf | place: Arctic Ocean: Southern Knipovich Ridge | collected 2010 | reverse complement strand
GGGGCCATCATCGCACGGTTGTAGCTCAGACGAACTGCTGGCCGTGTGTTGGGATGTCCGTCGCCCTCAGCGTTGAACCCGTACGCCCTGTCGAACGTCGCCTTCAGGTTCCAGTCTTGGAGGGGCATCAGGCCGCCCTCACGGTATCAGCTTGGCGACGTTATCGAACACGAGCGTGAGCAGCTGTTCCATCCGCTCAGGACCGAGCACCGCGTCGACGGTGAGCACGAACAGCATGACGAGCGCCAGCTTGTTCTCCAGCACCTTACCGATGAAGTCCAACGTAATCTCGTAGAACTTCAGCCACTTCTCTGCTCGCGTCATTCAATACACTCCCTGAGTGTAGGGCGCACCCGCGTGCGCGAGGCGACCCTATGCGACACAGGGGCGGCGCGTATGCACGCACCGCCCCCGAGGCCCACCAAACCAAACCACCTGCTAGGCTGGCTTAGACCGCGTCGTCAGCAGCCGTGAAGGTGTACGTCGCTTCGACCGTATCACCGTTGTTCACGACCCGGTTGCCGCCCGTGATGACCACGACCGAATAGAGCTGACCAGTCGAACCACCCTTCGTGTTGCTGTCCGTCAGGAAGATCCCACCGAGCCCGCCGTTCGTGTCGTTGTCGATCGAGAAGTCAGCCGTCGAGGCCGAGTTGTCCATCGACCCCGCCGTCACGCCGCCATCGACATACGCGGGGTTAGTAGCGTTGGAATACTCCGTGAACGTCACCCAGCCACCGTGTGAGGCCATCGTGTCGCCCGCCGCAGGGACAGGCGTGTCATCCGTCAGACCGACGAACCACGCCGAGATCGCCGTGCCACCCGACAGCGCAGCGTCGAGCGCGTAGTCCACGCCCACGTCGACCACGAGGTTGTGACCGGACCACGCCCAATGCAGGGTTGGACCCTCGATGATCTCACGCAGCAAGCCGCGGAATTGCAGATCCCTGAACATCGCCCTGTTGACCTTCAGGGGTCTGCCCGGCGCGATGCGCTCACGATAGATGTCACGGACAGCTTCGCTCGCCGTAACGATCATCGGGCTGATGACCCGCACGAGGACGTGCCCTCTCAGCACGATACCGTCCTGCGCCATTTCCCGAGATTCCCAACCGAGAGCGCCTGCACGCTTGATGCGTACACGCCCCTCGTCCTTGCAAATGAATCCGCTACGTCCAGACATCTCGTACTCCTAGTGTAAAGTGACACCACGCCGCCGTCACACGGCAGCTATTCAAGTTCTTTGCCACGGCGTCCAAACTGGGGGATCCTCACTCTTGCTGTACCCGCTGGACTCGCTCGGTGGATCGCTGCGCCAGACCGAATACCGCCCCACTCCGAGCGTCCCGAGGCTACAGAAAGGATCTGGTTTGTAAACGCCCTCAGCGGGCAGGGACGGCGTACGATCGCCCGTTCCATCCACGTCCACGGTTATCCAGCCCGCACCCCATACGCGCCCTCTCAGGGCCACTGCTGGGACACACAGCCACGTGTCCCCCGTCTGATTGTCCATCGCCACGTCGTACACGTGGCGGAGCTGGGCTGTGCTCGTCGTCTGCACGCGGAAGATGTGTACGATCGTCGCTGCGAGCATCAGGCCGACAGTAAGCCCGATCAGTATGACTAGGCCGGTGGAGCCTGCACGTGCTAATGGTCCCGGCTTCCGTTCTCTTTGCATCGTCCTCGAATCGTCTACTGGCTAGTAGTGGGCGACACCGGGCACCTGCTGTCCCGCCGCGCTAATCGCGAAGGTCGGGTGCCCGTTCACATCGTCTAAATTACCAACCTCGTCGAAGGAAGCTATCCACCTCCAGACGGGGACGGCTCGACCCCACCAGCCCAAAAAATGAACTGCCCTGTCTCCACAAACAGCGCCGCGTCGAAGCTCGGACAGGCTTTGAGCCATTCATGCTGCTCGACGACGCCGTCACCATCCAAGTCCGGCGAGAGATCCCTGTGGCCGACCACGGTCGCACCGGGCCAGATACACTTGAGCATGGCGATCACGAGCATGAGAGCCTTGCCCTGTGCTTCGGTGAATGTCGCTGCGGGTTCCGAGTTCTGTGCAAGCCCGCCGACCACGCACACACCGATCGACCGATCGTTGTATCCCCTCACGTGCGCGCCTCTCGCATTGAGCCTGCGCCCTGCCTCGATGGCCCCGTTGCGGCGGATGACCAGATGATACCCGATCATGTTGAACCCACGCGCCCGATGCCACGAGTCGATCTCCGGTGCACCGATGTCCATGTCCGGCCGGGTGGCCGAACAGTGGACAACGATGTAGTCCGTTGAACGTCGATCCATTTCTTAGCTACTCGACGGGGTGACGGCACCTTTCAGTGCGTGCGCGCCCATCCCCATAATCGCGACCACAATACCCTGCACGGTCGTCGAGTCCCACGCTGTGATGTCGCCCGGCAACGCGATCCCCAGTGCGCTGCCCACGAACGTCACGCCGATACCGATCGCCATGACGACGACCGCCTTCATGGTGCCGGGCAAACCATTGACGAGTGCTGAGACTTTCTTCAGCCCGCCCATCAGAAACGCCACGATCACCCCGAGGAATACGAGGATCAGTTCATTGATGGCTTCCATCAGATACCTCCGTCTGGAGTTAGTCGGTGCAGGCGCCACGCCTGACCGTGTACTTCAGGTCACAGCTGTTCGCGCTGTCGCCGTCCAACCGGCAGATCACGCGCTTCAGCAGGCACCTGTCCAGCTCCCTTCCGTCCGACACAGCTTCGATCGACGCACGCATCGCAACGTGGTCGGACATGATCTGTGTCGCCGTGCTTTCCAGCGACGTTACACGTTCAGGTATTTGTAGTTGCCCGGCAAGCGTCACGCCCCCGCTGAACCCTACGCCGAGGATGGTGATAATCAGGCCGAGCGCTTTCCAGTGCATCGGTAGTTTCTCCCATATACCAGATGACCCTGTCAACAGAACGGCGATCATAGCTGCTGCCATCTTAGGCACAAACCCCCCTGTAATCTTCTCAGGTTTGCCTTATGCGAAAAGCACGCCAACTCGTCTACGGTATCCCGTAGACCCGGATCTCTCCGGTGAATGTCCCCGTGCTCGTGAGGATCCTGATCGCGTCGATAGTCGACGTGACCTTATGCCTTCCGCCGATGCGGCCGATCGCCCGCGATCCGTCGCCCCGGAACTTCCAGTATGTGCCGTGGACGGTCGTGTGACGCGCCGCTTGCTTCGCCCCGGAGATCGTCACCTTGGCCGAGACGCCTTCGGTGGCACCGTCGCCACCGGCAGTGAAAATATGCAACTGGATCTCACCAGCGTTCTGCTCGTCCTCGTTATCTATGGATCCGTCTTCCTCGCGTTCATCCCCGATCCACTCGTACTCTGTGCCGCTGTCGAAGCCGCCACCGTCGTCCATCCGCAACCAAAAGAGCGCGTCCACGCTTGGGACGATGTCCACAAATAGCTCGAAGAACTCGTACCCATCCGTCAGGTCGATGTCCACACTGGTCGCTGCGGACGGTGATGCGGACCCGATCAACGTGGGGTGTAGGGCGGCAGGCACAGTGTCGGGGACACCGAGAAGGGCAACGCTTCCCGACGCGATGTTGCCAGACGAGAACAGCAGCCTGATTGCGTCTAGCGATGAAGCGACGTTGTGAGCACCGCCAGCGTGCATCCGCAGGTAGTTGCCCGTGTCAGCCCAAGCCGACACGACAGATATGAAATAGGTGTAGTGCGCGTCTTTCGCCCGCTCGATGTCGATTGTGAACGACAGCCCTTCGTTCGTGGCGCTGCCGACACCGCTGGCCGCACGGTGTACTTGAATCTGCCCGTCTGCCGTGCCCCCTTCGTCGCCGTACGATCCCGCACTGTCGCTGGCGGCTTCGGCGTTGGCGTACTCAGCGGTGTCATCGAACCCGCCGCCGTCGTCGCATCTCAGCCATAGGTTTGCTCCGTCGGTTACCGGGAGAAGGTGGCCGCGAAGCTGATACGATGTGAAACCTGCCGGGAGAGTGAAGTCCAGTGTCGCTACTGCCGAGGGGGTCGCGATCTGTATAAGCTCGAAGCCACCACCGCCACCGCCGCCACCCACCGCTGCGACGAGGTCTGACCACTTGATAGCTTTGTTGTCAGGCGTGCCGCCGATGTCTGTGACAAGCGGGATCACGTCCGTGTCCGCAGGGCTCGCTACCAGCGTCCAACTAGATGCTTTTTCCATGCCTTACTCCAGTTGCCAGTAGTCGGTGCCGCCGCCGCCGCCACCGCCAGCAGAGAACCAAGTGGTCCCGTCGAACGCGCGGTACACGACGGCCTCGCCTGCCGCCAGTGTTTCGGCTGTGTCCACCCCGGCCCCAAGATCGTCACCGGACGCCGGGAAAATCTGAAGCGTCTGTGCCCCGTTGTTCACGAGAGCCTGCATCGCGCCCGCGACGGCTGAACGAAGCGTGACCGTATCGTTGGTTGAGGCACACACCGACACCTCGTTGATGTCCTTCGTCAGCGGCCCGTTGCCCTGCGTCTGCGTGGTCGACGCTGTGATGCCAGACTCTACCGACCTGTTCAGTGCGTCTGTGAAGACGTTCACGGCACTGAGCAGGGCGTAGGCCGCACCGTGCTGCCCGTCCAACAGATCCGCGTCCAGACCTGAGCCTGCCCCATCCACTGCCAGCAGGTCGCTCAGGATCTTACTCACGGCAACTGTCAGCCAGTCTGAGCCATCGTGGCGCAGGTAGTTACCGGCCACGGACGTGCCCCCCTCGACAGCCGTGTAGACCGCTGTCGGGTCGTCGAGCAGGTCAAACTCCAGACTGATCCACGCATCGGACAGCGCACCACGTCGGAAGTAATAGTACCCCAGCTTACCGTAGTATTGATTCGAGAAACTTTGATCTTCGATGGCGAGGATTGCCGTGTTGAACTGCGCCGTCGCCAGTGACGGCGTATCGTTCGCTCTTTCAATCCCATCAGAGAAGATGCGCCGGTCGGTCGTGCCCTCGTAGATCGCGTGTACGCGATAGCTGACGCCATTGACGAGCGAGGCCCACGTGAGCGGGGTGCTGTTGACATCGTCGACGACCGCGAGGTCAGCGTCACTTTGGTGATAGAACCACATCGACTCGTCCGACGGTTCGCTCGCGCTTGTAAACTTGGCGAACCCTGCGAACACCTCTTGGGCTGTCACGGTCTTCGGTACGATCGTGGCACCGATCGTGAACGTGGTCGCTTCCTCGCGCACGCCCGCGTACAGACGGTGGGCACCCGTGGAGCCACCGGCACCAATGTCGACACCACCACCAGCAGACTTCGCGAAGGGTCCGTACGTCGGTGCATTACCGGCGAAGACGTCGTGCGTCCAGTTCTCTTGACCCTGTGCCCAGTTCCGGCGAGGCGCAGTCGACTCAATCAGGGCGACAGCATCGAAGTCGATCCAAACTCCGTAGCCCTTCATAATATCCAAGTGAACCAGCTTGAACTCGATGTCGTCGAACATGACCCGTCTACCCGCGGAGTTGCGTCTGCCCTCTGCCTTGATACGGACCTTGCGGGTGCCTGACGGCGGGATCAGGCGTATGCTGCGTGCTTCCCACGGAGTCACGGCGATCATCGGTCCCATCCAATACTCGCTCAGCGACACATCCATGTCGTCGAAGAACTCCATACCCATAGATCCGAACTGGTTTGTGGAACTCCCGTCCTGAAACCACTCTAAGCTGTACGCGTAATCACCCGAATCAACCTTCGCTTCATCGGCTGCGTTGACGGTAATATCTTGGTGCGCTTCCGTGTCCAGTGCGTCACACTTGAAGTTGTACGTGCCACTGTTGGGGTCTACCGTATCCACGATCCAGCTACCGAACTCAGTCGTCCAGCCCGTCGTATCGCCAGCTTCAGCATCCATGTTCGTGCCGTCCGCCGTGCGATCGACGTCAGCGTCAGGCGTGAAGTCAGTCACGACAGGATCGCCCCAGCAAATCTCGAACTCGTTGTCGACCGTGCTGGACATATCCGCCCGGAAGAACAGGAACCCGGTCCTCGCGATGTTGTCATACTCGAACACGTGAGCCGGTACGCGAGTGCCGCCTTGCTTCACGAAGATGTCCTCGCCATTCGCTGCCGCCCCGGTCCATAGCGAGGGGTGGATCGTAGATAGATCCACTGGGCAGACGAAGCCGGTGATGTCGGCGTCCACGGCCGCAGCCGGGATGGTCAGCAATAGGCACCCGGACTTCGGCTGGAAGGTGCCACTCTGGTCTTGGATCTCACACGAAACCCACGCGCCAGCGTTGGCACCGGGCACCACCATGATCTTCTCGACACAGCTGATCGCCTTCGCGTCACCCACGCGCCTGTGCACGACGCGGATGGTGACTGTGCCCGTCGGGATGAAAGCTGTGCCTGAGAGGCGTTCGTAGGTGGCGCTGCGTCCCCCGTTGGCCCACGTGGCAGTGCTGATTAGTGTCCCGCCTGCGTCGAGGAAGTCGAGGTCGACACGAGTCTCAGAATCGAACGACGACTCGCCCGTCAGCAGGCCCGCTGAGTCGTACACGTAGGTGTTGCCACCGAAGACACCGGAAGCTGGTGATATGATCGCAACCTGTACGTCACTCGCGTTCAGGATGGACACACTAGCGATGGGGAACAGGGCCGACCCTACATCCACGGTGGCAGACCCGCCGCTCTCAGTAACTATGTTCCCGGCGCAGCGTGCCTTGAACCCGGTGTCTAGACCCGTGACGGTGATCTCGTTCGACGGGCACACGATCAAGTCCCAAATTATGAACCGCTGACCAGCAGACTCGACGATGAACCCAGCGGTGCCTGTCTGTCCGTTCTGCGCTGTGTCCGTAGCGTTGTAGGCCCACGTTGGAAAACTGAACCCACCACCGACATGACCCCGCTGGAGACTGTCAGCGACGAACACCTTCAGGTAGCTCTCTGGATAGCTGCCACCACCGACACTGACGGACGCAGCCGTGTCCAGCATCGTGATCGCACCAGCGTCCAGACGGAGCAGTCCGTGGGTGCCTTCGGGTGCGGATTGGTCGCGGATACCGTACCCGTCGCCTGTCGCATCGAGGCGTCCCATTAGGCCGCCGTATTTCCACGGGAATAGGCCAGCCCCGAAGCGAACCTGTGCGACGATAGTGCCAGCTGCGGTAAAGCCCGTGAACCGAATCCGTGAGCCGCCCGTGACGCGGAGCTTTCCGCCCTGAATCGACGAAGATCCGACGTCATCGACGACGTTGTCCTTCGTGTCGAGCGCGTCCTGAAGCAACACGTTATGGCCGGTCTTTTTCAGCGTGCCCGCCGCGTTGACTTCACCCTCGATGTCCGCGCCCGCGCCCGTGATGGTCAGCTTCGCAGCTGCCGCCCATGAGATTTGCGTGCCTGCGGAGTCCGGTCCTACCGTGATGTCGCATACCGGGTTGTTCGAGTAGGCACCTGCGGAGTCCGGTGAACAGTGCTCAGCCGCCGCATCTTCACAGCAGTCTGCCAGCATACTTGTCGTGGGTGCACCCGTTCCCCCGCCACCAGATCCGCCACCTCCTCCACCACCGTCGCCACCACCTCCCCCACCTCCGGTAGACCCGCCGTTGTCACCTAGCGACCCGTCGCCGTCCCTCTCTGAGTCGTAGCCAACGCCCCCGGAGAGCTTGCGCCTGATCCGCCTGTCTGTCTGCGTGGTGATCCGTGTCAGGTCGTTGGTCTTGCCCTCGACCTCGATGCTACTGAGCCCTTCGTTGAGCAGATCACGCGTGCGACTCAGGATGCGTGTCGTGAAGTTGATGCCCAGCTCCGTATCGACCATCGTGACGTCGCCACCGATCACGATTTCCTTGTACGTCGCGTCGCCCAGCCGGTCGTAGTCGATCGTACTTACTGTGTACTCTGCGCTGGGTGTTATCAGCGTCTCCAGCGCTTCCTTTGCGAGCAGCCACAGATCGTTCGAGGCACGGCCGCCGTACACGACCTCCGTGAAGCTGGGTGACGCCGCGCACTGGACCGCGTCCAGAAAGAACTCTGCGGCCGTGTCACCGATCTGCGTGATGCGTAGCTCCAGTGTCTTCGTGCCACGTGTAAAGAAATTGTCGTCCGCATCGCCGCCCGGAGCCACACCGAACTGGTCGATCCACACGGCCGTCTGGATGGTCGACGCTTCCGCACCTGTTGGTGGAAAAATGTCTTGGTTCGTGATGTCGAATAGTTCGAGCCGTACCTGCCCCGTCACGACGTACAGTTGGATCTGCGCCGTCAGGAACGGGCTGGCCTCTGTCATAAACGCACGGAACTCTTTGGCCTTCACACCCGAGCCCGGCCCGTTGCACGTCACGTGCAGGCTCGCGCCCCCGTGCCTCGTGTAGAGGGGGTCCGTGTTCTTCGCGACAGCTGGTGAGCCGATCAGGGCGAACCCGTTGGGGATGTCGCCCACCCATGCGTCGTCTTGCATGAACGGGTTGGGGATCAAGTTGTCGATCAGCGGGATGTCTGGACGATCGAGCGTCGCGGGCTTGATGCCGAATGTGACCTGCGCAGCTGGAGATGGCAGGAACGTCAGCGACCCGTGCACCGTGCCGATGCCCGTGGTGATCGCACGCTTGAACGTGAACCAGCTGTGCTCCGTCACGTCGGGTGCGCTCGCGAGCACGATCTGGTTGGGGGCCACCGTGTCATTGATGGCGATGATGGCACCGCTGGAGTCCTCGATAAAGAACCCGTTCAACTGGTCATCTTCACTGAACAGGTCGTCGTGAAAATCGACAGTCGAGCCGGAGACTTCAGCCGCGAGGAATCGGTGGTTCTCCATCGACCCCTCACTTCCAAAGTCCTGTCCGCCTCGCGGGTACACGACCGTCGCCATGTCGGATGACAGGGTGCGACGACGCTGGCTGAGCAGGTTGTCCGCGTGCGTGATAACGAGCGTGTCCGCCAGTGAGCCTCGCTGCTGGTAGAGGTGCACCTGATAGTCGACCGCACCGTTCCGGGTGATCTCCAGTTCGAGGTCACTGACCAGCGCGAGTTCTACGAGCGCCGACAGGGGCATATCTTGGTGGTAGATCATGTCCACCCGCTTGCGGATGAACGAGATGCCTTCCTTGAAGTTGATAATCACGTCGTCGAGTTCTTCGATGGTCCCCTTCGAGAAATATGACGGAGCTTCACCGAGGATGATGTCGACGTGCTGGGTGGGGGTGAGCCCGTACAGCTCGAAGTGATTCTTGACCTGCCCGTTGGCTTCCACACGCTCCAGCATATTTGAGTTGTGGATCAGGTCGAACCGGATACTCTCGCACGTGAGGATGGCTGACCGTGCGTTGTCGCCCTTCCGCTCCGTGTCGATCTCGCGGATGCGCCACTCCTGAATGTCCCCGTCCGCGAACACGAGTCGGATGATGCGCTCGTGCAGGACGTCGGCGAACGAGGCGTCGAGCTGGTCAACCTCGAAGATCGCCCGTTCTTCACCTTCGAGATCGAACGTGTCTTCGGCGCTGAAGGGTAGCGGCATGACCGCCTGCTGAGTACCGCCGTCGCACTCCAGCGTGTCCCACACGGACATACTGCTGATGCGATCGGCCACTAAACGCTAACCCATCGAGGATCGTGTGCGATGAACTGGATGCGGATCGGGATGCCCGTCTGGATCATGCCCGCTGCGAAGTCACGTGGCTCGAAGCGCTCGCAGCGAACCACGAGCTTGATGGTCAGATCGTCCACGAGGCTCAGGTCCACCTCGTCAGGCGTGTGGCAGTCGGCTTCCAGTGCCGCGAGGTTCGCGAGCAGGTCTGCGTGAGTACGCACGGCCAGTGTAGATTTCACGTGGCCGAAGATGTCCACAGTCCGAGGAAGGAACACAGGCTGGCTGGAGACGACCACGGCGGCCTTGGCTATGCTGCCGGGCACGTTACGGGTCGGCCAGCTCTTACGGACGGCGTCACGGTGCCCCCTGACGTTCTCTACGATCAGGCCGTTGTCCAACTGGTCTACCGTGTCAATATGTAGGATGCCAGCCACGCTACCTCACATTCGTGATTTTGTTGGTCCCCGAGTTCCGAATCTCGCGCCGGTAGGTCTGTCCCAGCAACACGTCCGCCTTACGTACAATCTCGTCAGCCAGAATATCCGGGTCTATGCCGGGCGTGCCCTCGACGATGACGGACAGGCTCTCGATAAGGATCGACTGGTCGATGACCTCGTGGGGGCCGGGGCTGATGTCAGGGCCGGGGAACCGCGCCGGGTCGAAGTTCGGCACCGGGTCAGCACCCGCAGCACCTATTGCCGTGCCGCCCAGCAGGGTCACGATGGCGCGTACGTTCTGCGCCGTTAGCTCGTTCCAGAACGCGATCGTGGTGAGCGTCCCCTGTATGCGGTTAGCTGTGATCTCAGTGATGCCACGGAACTGCTGGAAACTCGTATCTGCCGGGTCGTCGATCGCGTCTATCAGCGACTCAGCCGTAGCGGCCAGATCCAACAGCTCCTGAACGCTGAGCTTGCCCAGCTCCTCCACCGTCAGCTCGCCCTCACCCGCGCGAGTGAATACGTCTATCAGGAACGCTTCCAGCGCGGCACGGCCCTCTGCCGTGTTTAGATCGAAGTCCGGTATATCCAAGCCAGAGAACTCGCGGAGCAGTGCAACCCATCGTTTCAGCTTCTCGACAGGCTCGTCGATGTCCATCAGGTCGAACTCGCGACGAAGCCTGTCAACCGCCCCTGTGAACCCAGCGAAAAAGTCTTCGAGCTGCAGCCGGTCGAGCGCCATGCTGATAGCGCGAATGTCGTCTGCGTTAAGTTCGCCGTCCTCGCGTGTGAGCCGGAAGTCTATCCCAAGCTCTTCCAGCATATCGTTGACTTCGCTGACCGTCAGGCCGAGTAGGTCGAGGTTCTGCTGGAGCTTCCTGCGTGCGAAGTCATCTGCGCTCTTGACCGGCCCTTCTAGTGGGGGCTGTGTCGTGAAGTCGAAGACCTCTCTCAATGTCTTCAGTGTCTCACCGCTGACCCCAGCGATTGCTTGGCGTTGCGCATCGAAGCTGTTCGACAATTTGCGGAGCGCTTCTGTGTTCTTCTCGACAGCCAACCGCCGCGCCTTGTCTTCCGGGCTCTCGCCCCCACCAAACAGGCCCGATACGATTCCGATTACACCGCCAACAGCTTGCGGGATGCCGCCGATCAGATTGCCCTTGCTGATCTGCAACAGACCTGTGCTCAGGTTTACGACGCCATTCAGCGCCCGTATCGCCCCATCGCTGATGACATCGAGTGCGTCACCCACGGCGAGCAACCCGCGAGCGATCCCTTCAACCTTCTCTGCGTTTTCACCGATCCACTTGAAGAACGCACCAGCTTCCTCGCCACCGTCCGGGTTCAGTTCACCCGCTGCGTCACGCAACTGTTCCATAGCTTTAGCGAGGGCAACGGTGTCGAGTCCGGCAGCCTTGAGTAACCGCTGGACGATGACCAGCACGAGGCGGAACGCGTCTTCTGCGTCCGTCAACTCCACCAGCGCATCTTTCGCCTCGTCCGACTTTTCTCCGAACAAGCCTACAGCGTTAGCGTAGGTTGCCTGTGCGAGCTGCAGTTCAGAGAGCCCGGCCACGAAGGTGCTCATGGCTTGGTTGAAAATCTCTATATCGTCAGCTGGCAGAGTCTCGCCGAGGAGCAGCAGGTCGACACCTACGGCCTCGATGATTGTTTCCATTTCACGGAACAGTTCCAGCTGTGCCAGTACCTCCCTAATCCGCTCCTCTAGCTGTGCGATGCGCGTGGTGCCAGCTGCTGCAAGCTCGGTGTCGCCGACGGTCAGGTTCCCGACGTCTTCCGTGACCTGCCTCAGTTCGTTGTCTAGTGCCTTGAACTCTATGGTTAGATCCGCTATCTCGGGGCGCTGGTCAGCGAACGCTTCGATGCCCAATACCTTCAGCTGCTCCATTCTGACAATCAGGGCTTCTATGTTCGTGATCCCCTCCTGCACCCTAGCGTCATCCTCGGGGCCGATCACTACAACAGATTCGAGCAACTGGTCGGCGGTATCCCGCGCCACACCCGCTGCGATCAGCCTGTTTCGCTCGGAGACTGCCAGCCCGTTCACAGCTATCTGCGCAGCTTTAAGGGCAGCCTCGTACGCCTCGAAGTCCTGAGTCACTATGAAGGCCAGCTTCGACTGAGCGGATAGTCTGGCAGTCAGGAGTTGGATCTTCTCCTGCGAGTCTTCCAGAGTCGCAATATCTGGTATCGCTGAAGGGGGCACTCCCAGTTTCTGCCGCTTCGACGGATCGTCGTCTCCCGCGCTCGGGGTGCCAAACGCGGGGAACAGGTCCACTGCCGCAGCGGCCCCTAAGCCGCCAGTCAAGCCGCCGACGGCACCTTGATTGTCACGAAAGAACTGTCTGATCGCCTTGATGTTGGTGCCGAACTTCAGGTCAAAGATCACATCGGCACCTTCACTACCGGCGAACTCGAAAAACTCCTCCAGTATGGTGCGAGATTCAGCGGCAGTATTGGTCACAGATTGAATCGCTGCCGCTGCGACGTCCTTCGTTGTAATCACCACCCGTTCGAGGTCTTGACCTAGCACCTGCAGCAACCCGTCCCACTGTGCGGCAAGGCGCTCGCCAGCGCGTTCGCTGGTGTCTTCCATCGCCCCTGTAACTTCGTCCAGTTTCCCCATCGCGTTCGAGATTTCGTCGGTCTTCGTCGCAAGCGACCCCATCTGGTTAGACAGGTTTATCAGCAGGTTCTGAGCTTCTTTTCTACCGAACAGCTTCGCGATGACGTCGGGGCTTCCCTCGGCTGCAGCTATGATCTCTTTGATGAACGGCAGGACGCCGATGGCTGCGATGCGCGCAGAATTGAACTGCAGCTCTATACGCTTAGCCTCTTTCAGCGCTACGGGGCTCGCTTCGAGCACGCCGTTCAGCACCGCCTGCACGCCAGTCAATACTTCCGAGGTGGAGATGAACGGCGAGACTACCGCGATGATCGAGAGCAAGTCCCTCCACTCGCCACCGAGCGCAGCCGTGAGGCCCGTGACAGATCCGATGGATTCCGCGATCTCACCGAACGTCGTGACGCCTTGATTCTGTGCCGCGAACAGTGCGTCGGCGACGTCGACAGCCTCGTGTGATTCGAGGTTCCACGCGTTCATAATACCCGTGATTGCACGCACGGCCGTCTCGCCGTCGGCAAACCCTGTCGTGGCGACTCGCAGCGCCACTTCGAGGATCCCGAGCGCAGACGATGCGTCCTTCGCGAACTGGGGCATCGCCGACAGTGTCTGATAGAATGTATTGTTGATTTCCTCAGACGTGACGCCGATCTGTCGCTGCAGCGCCATCAGCTCCGTGCGTAGCTTTCTTAACTCGCCGTCGTTCAGGTCGGTCAGCAGTGTTTTTACGCGTGCGAATGAGTTGCCGAACTTTCCTGACGCCGCAGCTGACATGGCGAGGATACCGGACACGACGAGGACCGTACCGATCTTGAACTTCACCATGAACCCGATGATCTTGCCTAGCGTCTTGCCGAACGCATCCAACGCAGTGCCTGTGCCCGTCAACGCCTTGCCGAACGCGCTCAGGATTCTGCCCTCTGCCTGCAGCCGCCGACCTAGCTTTGCCAGCCCTAACCCCAAGCCTCGGACGCCGATGGCTGCGACATCCAGTGCACCGAAGAATTGCTTGCCGATGAACCCGCTCAGACGTGTGACCGCCTTCAGCACCGGGCCGGATACAACCTTGCCGAACTTAGCCATCACTGACCCTGCCGCGCCGACTTTCTGTGCCAGATTAGCGAACACGGCAGCTCCGGCCGCACCCCCTCGCGTACTGCCTACGATGACGCCGAAGGCACGGAGCCTCGATATGACGAGCGCCAGCGCTGGCGCAAGCGCGTTCCCTATGGTGTTCGCGAGCCTGCGCATAAACCCTATCGTCGAACTTACACTGGTCTGCGTTGTCTTACCGAACGCCCTCGCGAACCCCTGAGCCACGTCCCTGCCTATCCTGAACCCCACGTCGGCGATGACGGCTATGGCTGCGACACTGAGCAGTTTCAGTGACCGTTGTACGACGCTGGACATACCCTCGAAGGCTTGACCAGTTTTCTGAGCAGCGTCCTTCGCTCGCTGCTTGAGTTTGTTCATGTCCTTATCGAACTGCTCCATGTCGGCGGCGACCTCGACTTCGAGGCGTGCGGCCTTTCTGGTCGTGCCAAATCCTATCGGCATGACGGCATCCTCCGCTTCCACATCCGCAGCCGCAGCCATGTGGGCAGCCAGCTGCGCCATGCGTGTTCACGTCGCCATGCGTCGTATCGCAACATCGCGCTCACGCGCTCCTCGATCTCAGGGAACAAACCGTCTTCATCCATCGTCAGTGTCGTACGTTGCCGGTGCACTGGCCTGCGCCCACGCCGTGAGCTGGAACAGGTCGCGATCGTAGTAGTCGGCAGGTGAGACTTTCGAGCTGCGCTCCAGTGACGTGAACAAAGTGTGCCACCCGAACGTCTGACTCTTGCCTTCCCGTTCGGGTTCATCGTCCTGTTTCTTCACCAGCTCGTGCAGCTCCGCCAGCCGCTCGTGTCCCACCTTGAACATCCCGCTCAGGAGCAGGCCGTCATCTTCAGGGGTCATCTCAACCCACCACGACGGTGCGTCCTCGATCCGTTTCGCGGGCGCTCCTGAGTCCGTCAGTGCGTGAGCGTATAGTGCTTGGCGGTGCAGTCTCGTCTCTAGCATGAGGCGCCTGTGCAGCCGCGTGAGCCACCCCAGCCGCTTCCGGGCCATGCGACGGATATGACGGTCAGTGTGCTTGCCCCGTTGTATGCAGACGTCAACGAGGTCCGACAGCCGGGCAGCCTCGGCCTCGATCTCCTGAAGCCTGAGCGAGTGCCGTGCGATCTCCATCATGGCGTTGTAGCTGCGGCCGGTGACCGTCACCAGTCGGTTCGTGAGCTGCACCGTGACAGGCACGCGCCGGACCATCTTGCCCACGATGTCCTCGGCGTCGGACTGGTCCTTTTGGGTGAGCCCTTCGCCACGCACCCGGTAGATGTGGGACAGGTAGGTGTACCGTGCGAGCGTACCAGTCATCGTGCCCGTTTGCCTGCGGGCGTGCAGAAGCCCTGCCTCCCAGTCCGAAGGCAGGGTTCCGCGTTCACCGGGCTTCGTACGGTATTGCATCCGCAGGATGCGTTCTTCGCGCTCACACGCTGACCGCAGGAACTCCACGGTCAGTGTTTCAGGCAGCTCCTCGACACCGAACCCAACCCCGCGTACTCCCGCGAGGCCGGATTCAAGCGTCTGCTTTGGCGTCGCCTTTGCCTTTCTTGGCCGTCGTCTTGGACTTCGACTTCGACTTTTCGGGCTTCGGCGCAGTCATCTTTTCGAGGTCCGCCTGTGATACGATCCGCACGAACGGTGGCAACGTGCTTGACAACCGAGCAGCCGACTCTGGCGGTAGCTCTATCTCAGAGCCTACCGGGTGCGTGACTCCGCCGAACGGGCACGCACGCTCAACGATGACCAGTGTCATCCGATCAAGTGCCTGCGTCGGTGATCTGCATCTCGTTGACGCCCGATCCAGCGTCGATCACGGTCCACGTGGTTTCCAGCCGCACGTAGTCGTTAGACGCCAGTTCGAGTGTCATGCCCGCACGCTGCTTGCAATTATGCGCTTCGAGCCGTCGGGTCGAAATTGGACCCGGCGTCAGCGCATAAATGTGCTTCGTCTCCGAACCCATGTTCGTACCGTTCAGTCCGAGCACTTCGTCGGTTGCCATCGACAGGTCACCGGCAAGGGCAGACGCAGGCATCCCGAGCGCGTCGCGGACATTCATCAGTCCAACGTGCTGCAGTCGGGCTGTCATCTCGATCGACCGCGCCGAAGCAAAGCTGTCTTCGAGCACGAGGTTCTGACCCGACTGAACGTCGACGTCTTCGCCCGTGATAACGATCGTCACGCCGTTGCGTTCGGTAGCGCCGTACGGCACGTCGGTGCCACCCGCGTAGTTCGTGGCGCCGGTCACTTCGCCAAACTCAGTAATACCACTGAGGACCGGGGTTCTTACTGTCGCCATGTTCTTCCTCCCTGAGTGTTAGACTGTCGCCGTTACGGCGATCTCTCGCATCCAGTGCCGGGGGTCATTGGCCCCGGCCGATCGAGACGCGTTGTTACCAAGCACGGTTGAGATCCTGCGGCCCGACGTAGCGTCTGTCCACCACGCCTCGTCGAACAGTGCAACCAACCTCTCGTCGATCTCCCCTAGTAGATTCGTGCCAATCCTCCGGTGCACGAACAGATCCACCTGCAGCAAGCCCTCTTTCACGGCACCGACCTCGGCGCCTGACGGGATCGTGATCGTAAGCCTGACCGGCGTAGCTTCCCAGTCCGTCTCGATGTCCGGCCAATCGTCGTAGACAACGATGTCGCCGTTTGCGTCGATGCCGACCTTCGTCTTCAGGTCCGCGTCCCCGTTCATGCGCGTGAAGATGGCATCGAAAATCGTTATCATTTCGACGCATCCTCGATCAGCCTGCGCAGCTTCACGGCAGCGCGCTCCACTGACTCGCGTACGTGCGGTCGTGGCTTCAGGTGGACTGTGCCGAACTCCAGTATCTCGCCCAGTACGTGCTCGCCCACGAGCAGGTCTGTGAACGCTGTCGCGACGAA
>SDBT01008605.1_pt1 | contig 16647 bp, 9 predicted proteins | sample 2277101 | NCBI WGS metagenome assembly SDBT01 (sample SAMN10404973, study PRJNA504765) | marine sediment metagenome | isolation source: marine sediment core GS10_PC15, 103 cmbsf | place: Arctic Ocean: Southern Knipovich Ridge | collected 2010 | reverse complement strand
TGAATTACTATTTAATTTTCGTTTCCGGCAGGAAATCTTCTAAAAACCAGAATTCAGATTTTGGGATTAGTAAGCCTCCGAATACAAAAAATTTTCCGTCAGGCGACCAATCCATATGAAATATTATTACATCCAACAGATTCGTTTCAATATCCTCAATGCTACCATCGTCAATATTTATTACATGAATCTTTTCTCCATTAAATGCGATCTGCCTGCTATCTGGAGACCAAGCCAGTTCTGCGTGCTCATTAACTATAGGAAATTCTCTAACAACCTTGGTTGTGCCAGTTTCCAAATGGATTATATTCATGTAACAGGTATTGGGAGCTTCTTTTTCTTTGGTATAATAAGCTATCATTTTTCCGTCAGGCGACCAGGCAATTGAAAAGATAAATTTGTCAGAAGAAGAAGCAAGAATCTCTGATTCTTCACCTGAAGAATCAATAATATAAATGCCTGCTTCGTCATAATCTAAGAAATCGCCTTTCGTTATCCGACTACGTACAAAAGCCACTTTTTTACCATTGGGCGACCAGCATGGACAGAAATCAGCATAATTCCCTGGTTTTTTGGTTAATTGTATTTGTTCGCTGCCATCTATGGCTAATTTCCAAATTTTTAAATATGGAAAATATGGATTTAAAGGATTTTTGTCTTTTGATGTCCAGGCTGACGATATAAACATCTTCCCATCCGGCGATACCCGGTTCCCTCCCTGATAAACTATAGTCCTGATAGTATCTCCATCCTGGTTTGTGGAAAGAGGAAGTTGTTTTCCGCTTCCTCCATTAACAGACACGGAAGCCAGTCTCAAACGTAATCCTTGTTCTCTTCCCATTCCAGGTGCCGTTGTATAATAAATCTGTCCCCCATCACGTGACCATCGAGGTTGAGTTACCCAGCTATCATCGTTAAGTACCATAGCTGCCTGACCTCCTTTTGAAGGTAAGGTGAAAAGTGCAAATTTCCGTTTTGTACTTACTAACATCCCTATTTTATTATCGGGTGTCCAACCTGCAAGGAGTGACAGCGTTTCTATCCCTGCAGGAGCTCCAATACTGGTTACTTTCGCCGCTGCTTCACCGTTCTTTTGTAATTGCACCAGGTTCATCTGCTTGTTATTGTTGTAATCCAGGAAGGCTATCATTTTTCCGTCGGGCGACCAGACCGGGCTTGAAGCCATGCCGGCTTTGGCAACAAGTTTTGGCACTCCGCCAGCAGCAGGTATAATCCATAAATCACCACCGCTTCTTCCCAGGTTTTTATCCTCAACGTAGGCAATCAATTTTCCGTCGGGAGAAAAAACCGGTTCACGAGCCTGGATATCCACCAGTTGTTTTGGTGAGCCTCTAGTTACTGGCGTGGTATAAATATGCTGTTCGTTATTTTCAATTGAAGTGTAGGCAAGATTTTTCCCATCGGGAGAAAGACTTATTCTATAATTTACCGTTCGAACATCACTATAATTTTCAACTATTCTTTTTGGTTTACCCCCTTTGGAAGATACAATGTAAATACTCTGGTTCCAATGTTGCTTTTCAAGCGTATCCCTTGGTTGAATATCATTGAAAGCAATCCATTTGCCATCAGCAGACCAGGCTAGCCCGGTCCATTCGACCTCTATACCTTCTGTATTTAGCTGAACAGGAGTACCGGGGAAATCTTGGCCAAGGTTCCCTGACAGCGGCATTCTCCAAAGCTTTTTTTCTGAAACCAAAGCGAGGTCTTTACCATCAGGAGATAGTTTTACACACGGGGAGAGTTGGGTTGGGATTTTAATTTTTCTAAATTTTGGTACAATGGGAGCTTGTGAAACTTTCTCAGCAATAAGTAAACTGGAAAGTCTTTCCCTGGCAATGGCTACTTCATTTTTTTGCCCCGGGTAATTATTTACCAGGTGTTGATATTTTTTTACAGCCTCCTGACTTCCCAGCTTTTCATAACACATTCCCTGGTACAATAATGATTTGGCAACATATTCTTTTTCGTTTGGATAGGTTTTAATAAGCGACTCAAATAATGTGATGGCTTCTTTTAAATCAGCTTTGGTTTCCATACTGTATACAGCCTTCTCAAAATGTATTTTATGATCTTGTCCTTCCTGGAAGGCTGACGAAGTATTGATTGTTGCCAGGAAAAGAATCAGCAGTAAATAAAGTTTTGCTTTCATGATGGTTCCTGAATTTGTTTAACAATTCTACCGTACAAACCTATGTGAACTACATGTAGCCATTGTCAACAAAAAGTAAAAGAATGTCATTAATAGTAACTAATACACGAAACGATATCCTCCTCCATATACTGTAAGGATATGCCGGGGATGGTTCGGATCGATTTCGATTTTCTTCCTGAGTTTCAGAATATGATTGTCGATTGTCCTGGTGGTTGGAAACTTTTCATAACCCCATATTTTATCCAGCAGGTCATTCCGGGATACCACTTTACCATCCTGTCCTATTAAATAGCGCAAGACATCTACCTCCAGGGATGTAAGGTCGATCTCATCACCCTTCCGGATGACTTTGTAATGCTCGAAGTCAATTTTCATGGACCCCAGCTGAAACACTCCCGGTACCGTTTCAACACTACGATTTTCTCTCCGGAGGTGTGCTTTGATTCTGGCCAGAAGTTCCCGGATGCTAAATGGTTTCGAAATGTAATCATCAGCTCCAATTTCAAGGCCAATAACTCTATCTATCTCTTCTCCTTTAGCAGTAAGCATCAAAATTGGGATATCTACCTTGTTTCGGCGGAGTTCCTTGCAGATCTCTAATCCATCTATCCCGGGTAACATAATGTCAAGCAGGATCAGGTCTGTTTTTTCCTTCAGGGCTTTTTCCAGCCCTTCTTTTCCGTTTAAGGCATAATCCACCTCATAGCCTTCATCCACCAGGTTCATTTTTATTCCTTTAACCAGGTCCAATTCGTCCTCAATAATCAGGATTTTTTCTTTCATATTGACTTCTCCTCATTGCATTAAGTGGAATAGATATGGAAAAAATGCTACCATGTCCAGGTGTACTTTTAACATCAATCTGCCACCCATGGGCTTCTATTACATGTTTTACTAGGGTTAGTCCCAAACCACTGCCCCTGGCATCAAAATCAGCAGTCCTTTTTACCCGGTAAAATCGGTTGAAAATATTGGGCAGTTCATCAGGGGGGATGCCAATCCCTCTGTCAGCCACCTCTAATCTTATTTTTTCAGGTATTTTATTTAATCTCAAAGTCATCTCTTTAGTGTCCTTTGAGAATTTTATCACATTGCTAAACAGATTGATCAGGATTCCTTCCACTGCATTTTTGTCAAACATTACCATTGGGATATCCTGGTCGATTTCTTCTTCAATCTTAAAGCCATTTTTTTCAAGATGGTAGCGATATGAATTCAGGGTATTCATAACAACTTCTGCCAGGTTCCCTGATTTCAGGTCGAACTCCTTCTTGCCCATTTCTATTTTAGAGAAATCCAGGATATTATTGATCATATATGAAAGGCGTTCACTCTCTTTGGTAATGATCAGTAATCCATCTTTGCGGTCTGCTTCAGGCAGGTGTTCCTTGAATAATAAAGTTTCCCCATAAAGACGTATTAAACTCAATGGGGTCTTTAGCTCATGTGAGACATTGTGAACAAAATCCGTTTTAAGAAGCATAGAATCTGTTTCCCGGCTGATATCACGAAGTAGTACAAAAACGCCAAAAAACATAAGTATAATGATAATAACAACCAGCAAACCATAAATAATCAGCTGGATTGTTACGTCCGATTCGAGTTTTTCATATCCCGGCTGGATAGCAACCAGTGTCCAGGGAAATGGAATATTACTGAATGATAAGGTGAGAGATTCTTCAGGTATCCGGGCAGATTCACCTGTAGCGAGATTTGTATTATTGCCGTTAACCAACAGAAATTCCAGTCCTGTTTCTTCCTTCAAATCAAATAGTAAAGGTGGAATGATTTTGGTAATAACAGTGTCCAGGTTCCAGCGAATTCCTCCAAAATACAGCTTGTCAGTATCAGGGATTAGCATCTCTTGGTAACTTATCAGGTATTGGCCATCATCCGTTGGAATATAAGTCCTCTTTGGCTCAACCGATTTGTTAAACTCTGAAAACCCGGATCTTTCCTTTATCGCTGGGATTACAAAGTCGCCCAGAAACTGATTGAATTTCAGGATTCTTTCATATCTGGAGTTCTTTGATTTAATTTCAATCTCCAAAATGGATTCATATTCTGTCTTGAAAAAGAAGTATTTGGAAGAGCTGATCAACCAATACCCATCCTTTATCATTTGGTAGGTAACGAGCATAGAATCATGACCAAAAACTTCGTCCCCGATGAGAGTTCCTATCGTGTATAGCTGAAGGGGTGAAGAAATACCATAAGGGTGACCCGCCAAATTCCCAATCTGACCGTATTTATTCTTGAGTAATTGATAATACCGGATAGCCTGTTGGTAATTTTGACCAGCCATGTTAGATCGGGCCAAACCTTCAATGGCCAAGGCTTCTTGTTGAGTTGTTTCAGCCAGACCAAGACTCGTTTGGTAATTTTTAGCGGCATTCGAATAACTTCGCCTGGCAAGTTCTTCTGCCTCTGCCCTGCCCATATATTTTCTGTAATCGGAATTCCAGCCTGTATTGTAGGTCAATAAATGGAGGTTCTCATCCTCACCGGTTTTAGGATATACAACCTGAAAGTCCTGATCAATCAGAAAAATATTAGGATTTGGATCAATTTGTTTTAGGCTATCGCCGGTCAATAAGCTGCTGAGATAGTCAACATTCAAATATGTTTTCTCTATTTCATGGAATTGTGATTCAAATTGATCTAGAGCTGATCGGCCTGAGAGCCAGAGATTGGATTCCAATAGATTCCGAGTTGTTTTTTGCCGCTTCGAAAAGGTATCAATGCTTACAACCACCACAAAAAAAAGTGGTAGCATAAAAGCAGCTACAAAGAGGATAACTCCTCTTTTCCTGCGTAACACATTTGATAAAAGCTTCATTCTTTTTTGCTGAAGCTGAGCTAGTAAAAGGTAATACTATAGTAAAGATTTCTAATCGTCCAATTGTCAAGGAATTGTAATTTATTCTCAAGTTACAGGATTCTTTGTAATTCGCCGCTTTTATTACTTATCATCAATGCTGATATAGATGGAAAATTATGCTAAAAATTTCTAATAGCAATATTTTAAGGCCATTGAGGAGTGAAACTAGACCTACCTAAGAGTATTTATTGGAATTGATGATAGAAGTCGACGAATTATATAAAAGTGATAGCGGTTAATTCAATAATTTTCCTGCCAATAAGTAGACTTATTTTTCGGTTTCAGTGCTGGGCAGGAAATCTTCCATAAGCCATAGATCGGAATCTCCTCCTGTAAAGGCAGTAAAAGCTAGTTTTGTCCCATCCGGGGACTGTGCAATCTGAGAATGCAACCAGTCATTCAATCCCGTTTCAATTTGTCTTGGTTCTCCTCCATCAAGTGACACCATCCAGATTTTCCAGTCCGACGTATATGCCATATGTTTACCGTCTTTCAACATGATAATCTCATTATGATGATTAAGAGTTTTCACTTTTACTATTTCCTTAGGTTCTCCCCCTTGAACGGGGATCATTTTAATCGAATTGTCATTAGAAAAATAAGCGATATAACTCCCATCCGGTGTGAATTTTATGCTTGACCAGTCAACATTTTCATTTTCCGAGGTAATCTGCTTTGCTTCTCCTCCGGCTGATGAGATGACAAAAATGTCAATTGAAAATATTCCTTTTGATTTTTCGTGATATCGTATGAATGCTATGTGTTTTCCATCAGGAGACCAGCATGGGAAGCGGTCCTCATGTATTGGATTTTTAGTAATTAAATTGGGTACACCACCCTCAACAGGCATAGTCATAATCATAATGTTGTAACCGTATTTACCTTTGAGGTCCTTTTTTCCACCGGTAAAGACGATACTTGTTCCATCCGGGGAAATATGGTTCCCTCCACCTGGTAAGGCCATGAAAATTTTTTCATCCGACTGTATGGGGACTATTGATACCTCTCCTCCTCCAGCAGGTACATATGCAATTATCCCGGTGTCCCATCTAAAAAATAATCTTTTCCCATCCAAGGTCCAACAGGGATTATTCCCGTAGCCCTCCGGTGTGACCTGGGTTGCCTTACCTCCGGATAAAGGGACTGTATATATAGCCTGATATCTCGGATTTTCTAAGTGATATCCAATTTTGTTGTTTTGTGACCATCCTGCTGAAATCAAATCTGTTTGTTGCGGAAGCTCAAACACTTTTGACGAATTCAATGGTTTCCCATTTTCTGAAACTGGAACAATCAATATCTCGTTAATTTCACTACTTGCGGGATCCTTTCTCCAAGTGAAAGCAATCATTTTGCCATCAGGCGACCATACGGGACCAATAACATGTTTAGATGAATCAGTGACTCTGATGGGGGTACCCCCCGTGCTTGGAATTACCCAACCTTCTGACAGATTTTTGCCATTGGTTGATTGGTATCTTTTTACAAATGCAATCATTTTCCCATCAGGAGAAAAAGCTGGTTGTTGGGTGTTGTCCTCGGTGAGATGCGTTATAATCCCACCATCCACTGAAATTGTATAAATTGAAAAAGGTTCTTCCTTTTCTCGGTTTACCGTCTCTGTATGGATATCTGAAGAACTAAAGGCCAATAATTTCCCATCTGGTGATAAGCTTAATCGATGGTCGTACACTATACCACCACCACTGCGATAAATTTCAACAGGAATTTTCTTCGGTTCACCTCCGGTAGCTGAGATTATATATATTGCATCTTTTTTGTTGTCTACAGCACTGAATGCGATCCATTTGCCATTTCCGGACCAAGCTATGGTATTACTAAAATTCGAAGCTTCCATCGGCTCAGTTATACTATAAGGCTCCCCTGCAAGATCAGGTTGCACCTTTCCTTGAACAGGAACAATCCAGACACTTCCCATAGATGTAAAAGCGAGTTTTTCTCCATCAGGGGATAATACACCATTACGGGGTTTTGTTGGAATTCGAATTTTTCTAAAGTTTGGTTTAGCAGAGTTCTCTTTCAACGCGAGAAGCCGGTTAAGCCTTTCTTTTGCCTTGGTTACTTCATCATGCTGGTCAGGGTAATTATTGACTACTTCTCTGTAAGCTTTTTGGGCTTGCTCCAAACCTAATTTTTCATAACACAAACCAATATGAAACTGGGCTTTTGCTGCAATCGGCCTGTTATCCGGATATTCCCTGATAATGGTCTGGTAAATCTCAAGGGCCTTTTCCAGTTCTCCTTCTACTTCTTCAGCGTAAAGTGCTTTTTCAAATAGTTGTCCTGATGACTGTTGGGAGAATGCAGTAGTTGTTGAAAAGAACAGACAAACAACCAATAAAAGTAAAAGTGATAATGATTTTTTCTTATTTTCCATGACAACCTCCTTTTAATTTTCTTCCAAGGACGGACTTTTGTCCGATTTCTATTCAAAATTACTGCTAATGGCCCCGGAAAGTGTTCTGGAAGTGTTGAGATATGTTGAGAAAAAACGCATTTTCCGAATTTATTGATCGGTTAATTTGTATCCCACACCTCTGATGTTTATGATGTACTTTGGATTTGCAGGGTCATCTTCCAGTTTTTTACGGATATTGGCAATATGGCTGTCAATGGTCCGTAGCGAAATAACCATGTTGTGTTCTCCCCATACCTTCTCCAGTATCTCATCTCTAGTGAATACCTGGCCTTTATTTTCTACAAAAAGCTGCAACACCTGAAATTCCAGTGGTGTAAAATCTATTTTTTTTCCCTTTTTTGTTGCTTCATACTTTTTAAAGTCTAATTCTGTTTCACCCAAACAAAAAGAATGTAATTCAGTGGAGTATTCCCCGAGCCTGCGGAAAATTGTTTTGACACGGGCTGATAATTCACGGACGCTGAATGGTTTGGTCACGTAATCATCGGCGCCTAACTCCAATCCCAGTACTTTGTCAATCTCTTTATTTTTTACTGTCAGTATTATGATTGGGGTGTGATCTCCCTCCATTCTCAGTTTTTTGCAAACTTCATAACCATCCATTACGGGGAGCATAATATCCAGGATAATCAGATCTGGTTTTTGTTTTTCTGCTATTATCAGGCCTTCTTCGCCATTTTCTGCAATGAATACCTGATACCCATTGGATTCAAATTCATCTTTCAGGCTCATCTGAATCCCACGATTATCTTCAACGATAAGAATTTTCCTACTCATAGAATTTGGTTTCAATGTTGTTTTTTAATGGTAAAATTAAAGTAAATGTACTCCCGCTGCCTACTTTGCTATCTACAGAAATTTTTCCACCGTGGGCTTCAATAATTTGCCTGACAAGGGTCAATCCCAGTCCTGTACCTGTTGAGGTATGCCTGGGAGCATTTTTCCCCCGATAAAATTTTTCAAATATTTTATTTAGGTCCTCTTTATGAATACCTATGCCATTATCACTAACTTTTAGGAAAAGGTTATTTTCATCTTTTTCAACAATTATCTCCACCTCAATCTTCCCCGATGAAAATTTAATCGCGTTATCCAGCAGGTTGTTTATAGCCTGCTCCATGGCGTTTTTGTCAATTGCTATAGGAGGAATGTCAGCAGAAAAGCGGGAATTAAATTCAATCCCTTTTTGAGGGCACTTGTTTCTAAAATTTGTCACTGTTTGGGTCATCCATTGCTTTATATCCGTTTCCTCAAAATCATATTGTTTTTTCCCCTCTTCAATCATTGTGGAATCCAGAAAATTGCTAACCAGCCGACCCAGATTATCAGCATCCCAGAGGATCACCGAATAATATTCTTTCATTCGGGCCGGATCTTTTACTTTTTCATCGAGCAACCTTTCCGTCAAAGCTTTGATTGATGTAATCGGAGTTTTAAATTCATGGGATACAGAAGAGACAAGTTCCGATTTTAGTTTAAGAACATCCATTTCATGCACAATGGTCCTCATGATAAGAAATACACCAAAAATCAGAATGATAATTATTGTGAGAATTGTCCAGAAATAGAAACTCTTATAGATACCCTTAATCAATATTGACTCAAATTGACTGTTTGTAATTTCAATTCTCCAGGGAGGAAAATTATCATTAAAGAATGAAGTTATCCCTGACAATTCGTTGGATGGCGTTTTTTCACCGAATATCACACGTCCTTTAAGGTCAGTTATAACAAGATTTGCATTTTCATTCAACCGGACCTCTTCAATGATTCTCTTTAAAAGATCACTTTCAAAAAAAACGCTGTTAATTTTGACTCCTAAAATTCCCTGTGCTCCTGTTTCATTTTTATCCGGGATCAACGATGAAAGGATAAGAAAGTTCTCATCACCAATTGTTATCGAATGCCGAAAAGTGTTCTGTGAATAATTACTGGTTGGTATAATCTCTCGCAGAAGCTCGGGAATACACTCATTTTTCAGATCATTAATAATCTGCCATTGCTCAATTTTATCCTGATAATCAGCTTGTAAATGCTCAAACTCTTTTACATATTTATTCTTTTCGGGAAGAGCATCTAATTTTTTATCCGAAATATTGGTGAATCCTTCAATTGCCATTGAAGTGTAGGATATAAGCTGATTTTCGGTTAAATCACCCCAATTCAGAAGAATCTCATTTAAGGCGCCTAATGCTTCTTTAAGGGCATTTTTATCTTCATCTGAATTCAGATAACAATCTACTAATTGAAGCCTTGCAGTAATGGCCAATGGTATACCCGTGGAAGTTTTGCTTATGGGGAAGTCGTTAATTATTCTGGAATAGATTTCAACAGCCTCCTGATATTTCCCACTTTTTACCAGATTTCGGGCGATATGATTCAATATTTGTCCCTGTAAGTTTTTGTCCCTTACACTAACCAGTAGCTCCTCATAAATGGGAATAGCCATTGGGTAATTGTTCTGTATGAATTCATATCTTTCAGCCCTTTTCAATTTACCCTGCTGAGCGGCATTAAACTCCAAAGTTGATTCAACAGGTGGTTTGCCCGTATCTCCCCGGAAATGAAGAAACCATGGCTTGGTATCGTTGTAAACAATAAAAAACTGGCCCAACAATCGATTTTTAGCTACTTGAGCATCAAGTAATGGTTCTATTTCCTCATACTCTTTGTTAATTAATAACGGGCTCTGTCTCAGTAATTGAAGGACATTCTCAGCATCACGGATATTCGAAACAACTTGTGACTTGAAATGCTCTGCAATTCTCAATTGCTCTTCTTCAAATTGTTTCTCAAGCCTGAATTTTTCATTACGTAGTGCAAGGATCCCGAAAATACTAAGCAAAACCGAAGGAAGAAAAATGGTTAGAAGGAATATGGTGATTAACCTTTTATGCCTTCTGAGAGCTGTTACGAGGTCCTTTTTCATGTATCAAGATGTATAGTAAAATTATGACAAAATGCTTTTAATAACAATATTTTCAGATGTTTATGGATTATAAGCAGACCTTCCATAGTTCGTCCGCCAGAATGTCGCAGCCCGCACGCCTACCTGTCGCAGACAGGGATGACTCTAGTCGGACAGGTAGGGACTTGAAGAGTTGGTGGAGAAGAATTGGAAATTGTGGATTACGAACCTCCCAAATTGATCTAATGAGCAATAGTGAATGATTTCGGATTTGGCTTTGACCTGGGAATACCGGTCTGACGACTTGAAGCCGGTGGCCCTGTAAAAATAACACACCCGGTGATCTGCATTTTGGCAGAACAACCGGGGTATTAAAAATTGGTATATTCTATTTAGTTGCAGGAAGAAAATTTTCCATTACCCAGACTCTTCCGGGTTTTTCCAAGCCAACAAAAGAAGCAAATGTGATAAGTCGTCCATCAGGATGGATAGAAATATCAGTAAATAGATGCATATTTACTCCAAGATTTTCAGCGTCACCTCCTGCGGCAGGAATACGACATAGCTCATCTAGCCTTTTTTCCTCAGAACCTGTTCTTTCGGAGAAATATATATATTTTCCATCGGGAGACCATGCTATGCTTTTATACCCAAACTCTTTATGTTTGTATGTATAGATTACTTTTTCTGAGCTCTCCATAGTGGATAATATTTTCAAAATCCGGGTATTTTTATTGTGCAATGACATTACTGCCAATTTCATGCCATCCGGTGAAAGTGCCATCATAAGGTTAGCATCAGTAGTACGATACAATTCATTTTCCTCCCCGCTTTCCAAATTCCGGCGAATTATGGAGTGTATCTTCCAGTTCTTATCTCGAATCGCATAATAAATGTATTTATTATCAGAAGAAATGCTTAAGCGATAAACTCCTTCATCTTTATTTAATTGGATAAAGGGTGTTATTTCGCCTGTAGCTATTTTTAATACATCAGTATCATTCACGAGGATAGACTGACTATCCGGAAACCAGTTTGGAAAGAGGTTAGCGTCCTTTTGAATAAATTCTTTTGATGATCCTGTTTTTTTTGTATAAATGTACAGGATATTAGGACGCTTCATATCTCCCAGATCGGAAACATACGCGAGATATTTGCCGTCTGGTGACCATGCCGGATGCCTGTTATAACCCTGATAGGGTAGCGGTACTTCCGTTGATGGTTGTGTAACTTTTCCTGTTTTTGGGTCAATGGTTACGGTATAGATGTCCCACCACGAGCCAGGGGTGCTGAAGTAAAGAGAACCAATACGTGTAGAACCGAGTGGTTTAATTAATCCAACATTTTTCGTGATTAGTTTCGGTTTTTCCTGGGGAATTCCCTCATCGAAGGAGATGCTCCACATGTCCGTCGTTCCTGTGCGATCACTAGCAAAAAGTATCTCCATCCCGGATGGTGTCCAATCTAAAAGATAATCATGGGAAGGATGAGAAGTAAGTTTGGTTTCCCGCTTTCCATCTATAGAAAGAACATATATGTCATGATTGGTACTCTCTTTGTTTGGTGATAAATCATAAGCAATATAATGTCCATCAGGAGAAAATTTGGCTGAAGTTGGATTGGAATCATCAAATTTTTTAAGCAGGTTAAAAGAGCCATCCATGATCGAAATTAGACCTAATTGATCTTGATTATTTTTGGTGAGCTGAACCAGAATATGTTGCCCATCCGGCGACCAATCTTCTGCCTGTACCCATCCTTCACTGTAACTAACCCTGATAAGAACATCCGGTTCCGGATTATCAATCTCAATAACACGAAGTTCATAAAAATTATCTTTTCCGTTTTCCCATGTATAAGCGATCTTCTTAGAGTCTGGCGACCACGTGGGAAAATAAGGATCTCCTGTATCCCCTTCATAATTTAAATCGGTTTGATTCTTAAGGTGAATCTCTTTTTTAGTCCCAATTTCTTTTATTACAATATCAGTAGGATATGTTGACCAGTCAACAAAAGCAAAATACTTTCCATCAGGGGAGGGATTCCCAATAACAAATCCTGCTCCTGTGCCGTCAATGACCTTGCGAATCACAATATCCTCTGCCTGCACTGCGCTTGCAATTTCATTAAGTCTGGATAATCGTATCCTGGCTTCACCCACAATCTTTTGCTGATCTGAAAATTCCTGGATAACCTTCTTATAGGCTTTTTGTGCTGCCTGCTTACCAAGTTTTTCATAGCACATTCCAATATGCAGCTGGGCCTTTGCTGCAATTTGTCTATTATCCGAATGCTCATCGACAATGGTCTGGTAAATTTCAATGGCCTCTTCCAATTCCCCCTTTACCTCTTCGAGCTGAATGGCTTTTGGCAGGAGTTCCTCGGCTGTCTGGGCGAGGGATAGGTAGCCGACCAATAGAAGGCTGATCGACAGGATCGTTGATAATGATTTTCTGCTGTTCATAATACACTCCTTTTTTTGGTATTAAAAAATTTTCACCAGAAAGGTACAGCGTGAAATGTGAATAGTTGTTAACATTGTGTAAAAGAACGTAAAACATTGTTAATGTACGATTTAGAGTAACTTATATCCTATGCCGTGTACAGTTATAATTAGCTTTGGGTCTTCAGTATCGTCCTCTATCTTTTTGCGCAGTTTTGCAATATGGGCATCAACAGTCCTGGTATTCGGGAATGAATCATAGCCCCATATCTGATTTAAAAGCTCATCACGGGAAATTATTTCTCCCTGCCTTTTAATAAAACAGCTGAGTAGTTCATACTCCCGCGGCGATAGTTTGATCGGTTTGCCTTTTTTACAGGCTTGATATTTTTTAAAGTTGATTTCGAGATTACCGATCTTATGCACTTCCGGGATTTCGGATCCTGATCTAACACGCCGGAAAACGGCCTTGATACGGGCAAGAAGTTCGAGTACGCTGAAGGGCTTTGTGATATAATCATCCGCTCCGAGTTCCAGGCCGGTTACGATCTCAGCTTCCTGGCTCTTCGCGGTAAGCATGATAATTGGCAGGTCGGGAACTTCTTCTTTTAATAGCTTACATACTTCATATCCGTTGCGTTTTGGCAGCATAAGATCCAGGATCACCAGGTCAGGCTTTTCTGAGAGTGCTTTCTGATAACCTGCATCACCATCGTAGGCTGTGATAACGGTGTAGTCCCGTGCCTCCAGGTTGAACTTCAAACCTGTTACCATGTCTTTTTCATCTTCAACGATAAGGATCTTTTTCATGCTTGTTCACCCTAATTAATTTGCCATTAATCAAATCTATGAGATTCCTTGCAATGGAATCCTCAGTGTAAACTTACTGCCTTCACCAACCTCGCTTTCGACTTCTATTGTTCCACCATGTGCCTCGACAATATGTTTTGAAAGTGTTAATCCCAATCCACTGCCTCGCTTTTCCTCGCCCTCGGTCGCCGGCACCCTATAGAATTTGTCAAAGATTTTTTTCAGTTCTTCTTTGGGTATCCCTACACCACGATCCGCGACTGAGATCAAGGCTGAAGATGAATTATTACTTACTTCTACCTTAATATATTTTCTATCTGTTGAATACTTTACCGCATTGCTGAGTAAATTCAGAAGCGCCTGGGAGATTGCATCCTTGTCAATCTTAAACATCATTGCTTCATCAGGAAGTTCACTTTCGATTTCAAAACCATTTTCGCGAATATGGAATTTATATGCCTCCAGAGAACTTTTAACAACTTTAACAAGATCAGTTTCTTTAAAGTAATACTCTTTTACCCCCGTATCCATCCTGGAAAAATCCAATACATTGTTTATGAGATGGGACAGGCGTTCACTTTCTTTCCTGATAATACTGTAAAATTCCCTTCGTTTTTTTTCATCAGTAACGATACCTGCATCAAGCGTTTCACCAAACATCCGTATCAGCGCCAGTGGGGTCTTTAGCTCATGGGATACATTTGATACAAATTCGGATTTCATTCGTGAAACCTCCGACTCATGGATGACAGCTCGGACCATAAAAACAATTCCGATAAGCATTATCAGGATGATTCCTGTAAAAAGCAATAGGTATAAAAGTCTTTCCTTTCTTGTGAGCTGTTCAATTGTCTTTCCATCTTCGTCAAACAAGGCCACCTGCCAGCTGGCAAATAGTTGATTGAAATTTTCAGCTACCAGGTGGTTTGGTATGGGATGGTTTTGCTGGATATACAACAAGCTGTCTATTTCACCGAGAATGCCTACGAATACATCCTTACCGAGTTCCACAGAAGTCAGAATTTCAGGAAACAAATTCGACAGGATGTAGTCATTTTCAAATTGATAACCCACTGCCAGTAATTGATACTGCTGAAATGCCAAGGGAAGCTTACTGAAACCGAGTTGTAATGTGGAATTACCTTCTTCCCGGGAAATGTAATGCGATGGTGATTTTGAGTGTGATCCGTTCCTGAGATCCGACGCTACTTCGGGTAATATACTTTGATTAATGAGTTCGATAATCTTGATTTGATTAAGCATCCTTTTTCCCCTGATCATCAGATCCTCGATGTTCAACCCGTAAGACTGAATAGTGAAAGTAGAATCTGCAAAATTTTCTAATTCGGTACTGGTAGATTTCAGATAATAGAGATATTCTCCTCCCAGAAGATCCCATGGATGGTCGAGTAGTTGGTTATAGAGTTGAAGTACAACATTATACTTTTCCTTATAAGTTTTCATTGCCTTATAGCAATCAGAAATTTGAGAGAGTGCAACGATTGATGCGGGGACTTCCCCTATCGTAACATCATTGGTTCCAAATTCCAGGATCTTTTTGTACTCCGCAATTGCTCTATTATGATCTCTAAGTTTAAAATAGCAGCGTCCGATCCGTGATAAAATCAAAATGCGTTCGGGAGTAGATTTTGAAGAGGACAGGGCTATCCCGTAAAGCCTGATGGCCTCAGTGAGGTTTTTCCTGATAAATTCGGCTTTTTCCGCCCTATTAAAACCAATGGTTGCTTGCCAGTTTAGCAAAGGATGGGATCCTGGCAGTTTATGCCATCCAAGGGAGACTGAAGAAGAGATCAGACCTCCATCATTATTGACCAGAAAAAGATTTTTGAAAGCCGGATTATTCGATTCTAAATTCTGCAGCCATAATTTCAGCTCAGCAGCATTGTCAGATTCCGGGAATGATTCAATGACATTGTTCCGGAGGTTTGCTTCAATCCGCAGGATTTCACTCTCCAGCTTATCCCGGACCAAACGAACGGTACCACTGTACTTGATTCCAAGATTTTCAGCTTTCTGGTTGATTGATTTTAAACTCAGATAGCTGATGATGGCTCCGGGAATCAGAATCAAAATAAAGGCAAGGAAGAGGATTTTTGTTTTCTGGTGGATATGTTTAAGAAATCCAAACATATCCTAAGATATTAATTTTCAGCGTAAAAACTCATTGATTAATTGTAAAAATATGTAAAATTATTCTGTGAAATGTTGTACGAACAGCTAGCTTGGCTTATCGAAACAGAATGTAGCCCCTCTGCTAATTCACTTCGTTGAGTATCAGGAGTTTTAATACCGCTCTTTAACAGTACCACCAAACGGGATAAAACGGTACCACCCACGAATAATAATCTCATCGAGTTCAAAGTCTATGTCTTTTGGATGTCTTTGATTATGGAAGATGATAAACCGGTAAAGCCAACCGACATAAATCTTCTCTGTACTGTAGCTGATATGATATGTGCGAATTACTTCTCTGACATGGTCTGTGCTGCATTTTGCCACAATCTTCGAATATTTTTCATAATAATACTGCGAATAGTTTTTTGTCTAACGATAAAGTGTTTTACGCTAAATTCTGTCGGAGAATCTTTTAATTATTTGATAATCTATACATATTGACATAACTTTAAATAAGATTTCCCACTTCTTGCAGAGTTCCACTGCATAGCAATTGGCGTTCCAATCCCATCTTTCATTCATTCGATGACGAATTAACTTAACTTCTTATAAAGCTAATCAACAGCTAACAAAACTTATTAATCATGAAAATATTTAAAGTAGTATTATTTATCATATCCTTGTTATTATGCTATCCTTTCACTCAAGGAAAAGCACAAGAGCAGAAACGGGCAATGACTTTTCTGGATATAATCCAGATGAATGAAGTTCGATCACCGGATGTATCTCCAGATGGGAAATGGTTCATTTATACCTTGACTATTCCTGACTGGGGGAAAAATAAAAAGTTTTC
>SDBT01008604.1_pt1 | contig 16647 bp, 15 predicted proteins | sample 2277101 | NCBI WGS metagenome assembly SDBT01 (sample SAMN10404973, study PRJNA504765) | marine sediment metagenome | isolation source: marine sediment core GS10_PC15, 103 cmbsf | place: Arctic Ocean: Southern Knipovich Ridge | collected 2010 | reverse complement strand
CGTGTGGCCGGTCACGAGCTTCGCTCGCCGGTGTCGTACATTCTCGGGATGGTTCGGCTGCTGAAAGACAGCGAGGACCCCACCCGCCTGCTGCACGCTATGCAGAGCATGGGTTCCAAGGCCAAGCATCTGGATGAAATAATCCAGTCGATGTTCCATCTCATGTCCGGCCAGAGTCTCCGCCAGGCAATGCACTACGGCGATGTGAACCTTCCCGAATTGATCGAGGAAATCCATGTGGACTGCATGCCGTTCATGGACCAGCGGAACCAGCGGTTGACGGTCGAAGGCGCCGATCACTTCTCCTCGTTTCAGGCCGATCGCGAGAAACTCCGCAGCATGATCGAGAACCTGGTGATGAACGCGATCAAGTTCACCCCTGACGGCGGGCAGGTCTGCATCCACGTCAGCAAAGAACTTGGCGGATACGTTGCCATTGCAATTTCGGATCAGGGGCCTGGCGTCCCGGAGGGCGAACTGCCGCATATCTTCGAACCGTTCTTTAGCGGCGGGGATGTGATGATGCATTCGTCCGGGCGGAGCGGGTACGAGAAACGCGGGATTGGCTTGGGGCTGGCGATCGTCCACCACTTTGCCGAGATGCACGGCGGGGCGGTTAACGTTGCGACCGGGCCCGAGGGCAGCACCTTTACGGTGACCGTGCCGACCGAGCCTCCGCCCAAAGTGCGCGAGCCTTCCGAGTGACGGCCGGGCTTGCTGTCGAAGATGCGGGCTCTTACAGCAGAAGGTTGCGGAGGACGCGGATGACTTCGTCGGGATCGAAGGGCTTGGTGAAGTATGCATCGGCGCCGACGTCGAGGCCTTTCTGGCGGCAGTCCTCGGTGTCGAGGCAGGTCACCATCACGATCGGCAGATGATTGACGGCAGCCTCTCGCAGCCGACGGCAGGTTTCGAACCCATCCATCTCCGGCAGCATGACGTCGAGCAGCACCGCGTCGATCGGCTCGCGACTGTAGACTTCCATCGCTTCGGCGCCGGAGTGGGCGGGTACCGCGTTTAGGCCATGAACCGCCAGCAGCTCTCGCTGCAACTGATTCATTTCCACGTCGTCTTCGACGACCATTACGACTGGTGAGTTACTCATAACGAAGCAATTCTCCGAGGCCATTAACGGGGCGAGCGTTTTCGCATAGCCTCTCACTGCAGTATAAGGTATTCTTTGGGTAATGCAGAACGAACGCGAAAAAAGTAATAGGGGTTATTTGAAAAAGACCCATGACAGACACGCAGCGGCCACCATCTGATATTTCGCTTCCGACGACGGAGCAAATCCGCCAGGCGATCGATCTTTATCTCGCCGAGGCCTATGCTTGCGAGATACCGCCCGTTGTGCGCGATCGGCTGGCGGACGAGGGTATCGCACCTGGCGATTATCTCATGAGCGAGTTGGTCGAGCGAACTCCCAATACTGTCGAACTATCTGCCGTCAGGACATTTGCGATTCGTCTGGGCAACTCGCAATATCCGAACATGAAGCTGCGAATCTCGCGACTGCCGCGGCGGCAGGCCTACCTGTTTATAGTGGATGCCCACGACGAAATCCTGAACGCCCCAGTGGGCAGCCCGGACCACGAGCCGCTGGAAGCATTGAAACACCACAACGCTGCCGTCGTCCAGGCCATCTGTGCCGCGTGGGACAAGGCAGGACTTCCGACCGAAAAAAACTTTTTGAGAGAAATTATTAAACAAGCGAGAAATCGGAAATCGGGAACCAGTGACCGGGACAGTGATCTGGAGCCGGGAACCAGGAACCAGTGACCTGGCGGGCACCAGTGTATATGACGGGCAGTGGGGCTTGCTCGCAAGCCGCGTTGCATCCAAAGCAGTGATCGGTCGTCTGATAAACAAATGAGTCAACCAATTGGACCAGAAAGTGTCGTGATGACGAATAGGTGTTGAGAACCGCCTGACGGACTCCTACACTTGCGCCCCTGATGGACAGCCCATATATCCAACGAAGGTATTTGATCAGTTTCGAGAGTCGCAGGCTCCCGCACATTTTCACCGACGTGCTGGTCATCGGCGCCGGCGCCGCGGGCTTACGCGCCGCGATAGCCGCAGCCGAGTTCGGCCAGGTAATCGTCCTGAGCAAAGGCCACGTGCTGGAATCGAATACGTATTACGCCCAGGGCGGCATGGCCGCTGTCATGAGCGAGACCGACTCGATGGAAGCCCACGTTGCCGACACGCTGGCGACCGCCAACGGCCTGGGCGACGAAGAAATTATCCGCTATGCTGTCAACGCAGCGCCCGAGCACGTAGCCCAGTTGCAGCGGTGGGGATTGGCCTTTGACACGGTGGACGATCGATTGCAGCTCGGCCGGGAAGGTGCCCACAGCGCCGACCGCATCATCCACGCCGAAGGTGACGCGACGGGCAAGGCCATGTCCCAAACCTTGGCCGACCACGCCCAGGCGACACCGCGCGTGAAGTTATTCGAAGACTGTTTCGCCATCGACCTGCTGACCGATCCGCCTGAAGGCGGGCCGGATTCGACTTGCGTCGGAGCGATGACGTTCCACCCGCGGTTCGGCCTGCAGATCATTCGCGCCAGGCAGACCATTCTTGCAGCCGGCGGGGCGGGCATGTTGTGGCGTGAAACCACCAATCCGGCCAACGCAACCGCTGACGCCCAGGCAATGGCTTTTCGTGCCGGAGCGGTGCTGGCGGATATGGAACTGATGCAGTTCCACCCGACCGTGCTTTACGTAGCCGGCGCCACACGGTCGTTAATCTCCGAGGCGGTGCGCGGCGAGGGTGGCTTCCTGGTCGACCGCGCCGGCGAGCGGTTCATGAGCCGCTACCACGAACTTGGCGAGTTGGCGCCCCGCGACGTCGTCAGCCGGGCCATTCTCCAACAAATGGCCGAAACTGGATCAACGCATGTGTATCTAGACGTGCGACACCTGGGGACCGACGCATTTGGAGAACGATTTCCCCAGATCTCCGCCAAGTGTCGCTCGTTTGGCATCGAGCCTGGCACGGACCTGATCCCGGTACACCCGGCCGCCCACTACATGATCGGCGGGGCGAAAGTCGACATCGACGGGCACACGTCGCTGGCCGGCTTGCTTGCCTGCGGAGAGGCCGCCTGCACGGGCCTGCATGGCGCGAATCGCCTGGCGTCCAACAGCCTCACCGAGGCGCTTGTATTCGGGAAACGCTGCGGCGAAGTGGCTGGCAGGGCGCTGGCCGGTGGAAATGACAAATTGTCAGTCAAGCCCATTGACTGGTCAATGCCCCCCAGCGATCGAACGGAACTCGACCTGCCCGATATTCGCAACTCGCTGCGTTCGGTCATGTGGCGCAACGTCGGCATCGTGCGCCGGGGCGAGCGTCTCAGCGAGACACTGGAAATTGTGAATTTCTGGGGCCGATACTGCCTGGACAAAGAATTTTTTGACCCGGCCGGCTGGGAGGTACAGAACCTGCTCACGGCTGCATGCGTGGTGGCCGAGTGCGCCTTACGCCGCACCGAAACGCGCGGTGTGCATTATCGCGAGGATTTTCCGGATACGAACCCGACGTGGGAACGACACCAGCTCGTCCGCCGAACGCCACACCAGTTTGTCGTCGAATAGGCTGCTCTCCATAGTTTGCATAAGCGGTAGGGCGAGCAACTTGCTTGCTCGCGGAATGTTTCTATGGAATGCGAAGTTAAAAAAGCCCGGGAGATTATCTCTCGGGCTTTGTTGTTGAACCAATCTTTGATTATCTACACGCCGGAGTAGGCTGAGAATCCGCCGTCGATGGGCACTACTATGCCGGTGATGAATTTCGCTGCGTCACTGACCAGCCACGTCAGCGTACCGAGCAGCTCGTTCGCTTCGCCGAACCGTCCCATCGGTGTGTGGTCGATGATCTGCTGGCCTCGTGCGGTCAGGTCGCCGTTTTCCTCGGTCAGCAGGAAACGGTTCTGGTCGGTCAGAAAGAAGCCCGGTGCGATCGCGTTGACGCGAATGTCCGGCGAGTGCATCTTGGCCATGTAGGTGCTCAGCCATTGGGTGAAGTTGCTGATCGCAGCCTTGGCGGCCGAGTATGCAGCGATCCGCGTAAGCGGGCGGAACGCGTTCATCGACGAAATGTTGATGATCACGCCATCGCCACGGTCGGCCATGTGCTTGCCGAAGACTTGGCTGGGCAGTATCGTGCCAAGGCAGTTCAGGTCGAACACCCAGCGTATCGCATCTGCCGGCAGTTCGAAGAACGTCGTCGGCGGAACGCAGGTGGCGTCCTTTTTATTACCACCAGCGCCGTTAATCAGCACATCCACGCGCCCGAGTTTTTCGATCGTGTCTGTGAAAGCTGCCTCGATTGCGTCGGCTTCGAGCACGTTACAATGCACGGGCACGGCCACCCCGCCGGCCGAGGTGATCTCCTCGCACAGAGCGGCTGCCGCGTCGTCCATGATGTCCATGACGGCGATTTTCGCGCCGCGAGCGGCCAGGCCCTTGGCCATTTCGCCGCATAGCACGCCGGCCCCGCCTGTAATCGCCACGCACTTGCCCGATACGTCAAAAAGTTGGTCAGTCATCTGCCTTCAGTCTCCAGATAGGGTTTTCGTTATTTCACGAACGGCGCCACGTGCCGGCCTAGATGCTTGGCCAGTGCGGTGTAATGCGCTTCCTCGTCGCCTTCCAGTGCGGCCAGCAGTCGTGTGCGGAATTTGTTGCCTCCATCGGCCGTCAGCACCGAACCGAACGTCACGTGCAGCACCTCGCGCGCGTCGAAATCGTCCAGCAGTGCGGCCAGCTGATCATCGGCAAGGTCGGCTGCGGCGGGCACCTTCGACACGTCGGCCGAGACGTGATAGGTAGCCTTGTCGGTTTCGTATCTGCCGCGTGCGAAGTCCAGAATCTCGCGGAACAGGCCCGCCTCGATGCCGCAAATCGCGCGGAGCGCTTCGAGATAGCTCGTGCCGGCCGTCTTGAGGTGAACCAGGCCGTCGGTCATCTCGGCCACGATCGGATAGATGCTGAACTTGTCCGAGCCGGAATGGATCGACATTTTGTAGGGGCCAAGCGTTCGCATGACGGCTACGTGCTCGGCGAACGACGCGCAGAACGCATCGAGGTCGCCGATATAGTCCACGCCTTTTTCGAATCGGCCGATGAATCGCGGCGCCATCGACACCCACTTCACGCCCAGCCGCTTCAGCTCGTTGGCGAAGAAGTAATGTTCGCCCGGCGTGGTGGGGCTTTCGGTTTCATCGACGGAGACTTCCAGCTCGAATTCGCCAGTCGCGTTGGCGGCCAGGTGACGATACATCTTGACGGTGTGGGCGATGGCCCCGCCGTACTTGACGACTGCTCTTGCGAACGTTTCGTCGTTGAATTCGACGCACGATCCGCCTTCGAGATCGAAACTCTTGTCGACGTATCGGGCCTTGAGATCGTCGAGGCTTGCATCGAGGGTTTCGAAGTCCAACTCGGCGGCCTTTTCGGCCAGGCCAGCCGCATCGAGCGTGTCGGCCTCGTCGCAAACGTGCAGGCCTGGGTCGATCGTGAACATTGTAAACCCGGCTGCGAGTGTTACGTCGATATCCTCGAACTGCTGGAGGTGATCGGCGTCCGAGCCAAAGCCGTCGCGATAACCTTCCTGCAAAACGCCCCAGGTCGCACAGTCCATCACCTCGTCGGCCGAGCGCTCGGTGCGTGTCATTTCGCGTATGGATTGCTGGGCGAGAATCGGCGTGATATCCTGGCCTTGCACCGCACGGACGTGGCCGGGAGTGGCCAGGCCCATCCTGTCACCGAGGCCAACGCTGGTGGCTAGGCCGATGCACTTCGGGCCGGTCCACGGCAGGGCCGTCCGTATGCCTTCGGCGTTCGCGTGGTCGGTCGGGCCGAGGCAAACGCATTTGCCGTCGATTTCGCCCATCTTCTCGCCGCACAATTGGCAACTGCCGAACGTGCCGATCAGCTTCTTGCCGTCCTTTTTGGCAAGGAAGTACGTCACGCCACCGGCTTCGACGATGCTCGATTCGTAGACTTCCGCTCCGGTTTTTTCTGACAGTTTTTTCGCCAGTTCTTTCGCATTCATTTGCTTGCTCCGTGAAAAAGAAGGCCGTTGGACCGGACGAATCCAGCTCAACGAATGTTCCTGTTACATTGATGGTAGCGGACGTCAGGCGATGTAGGTGCTCGCCGTTGTCGTCCCGCCCGTGCCAGTCCAATTGGTGTGGAAGAACTCGCCGCGCGGCTTGTCGAGACGCTCGTACGTGTGCGCTCCGAAGTAATCTCGCTGTGCCTGAAGCAAGTTGGCCGGCAGGCGTTCGCTGCGGTAGCCGTCGTAGTAGGCAAGGGCTGCACTGAACGCCGGGACGGGCACGCCCATCTCGACGGCCTTTACCACCACGCGGCGCCAGCCATCCTGCGAGTCGATGACGGCCTGCTTGAAATACGGCGTCAGCAGCAGGTTCACCAGGTTAGCATCGGCGTCGAAGGCTTCCTTGATCTTGCCGAGGAACTGGCTGCGGATGATGCACCCGCCGCGCCACATCAGGGCGATCCCGCCGTAGTTCAGGTTCCAGCTATATTCATCGGCCGCGGCCTGCATGAGCTGGTAGCCCTGGGCGTAAGAGACGATCTTCGACGCGTAGAGCGCCTTGCGAATGTCGTCGATCATTGCGGCGCGATCGCCGTCGAATTTCGCTTCGGGGCCTGACAGAATCTTCGACGCATCGACGCGTTGGTCCTTCAGGGCCGACAAGCATCGTGCGAAGACGGCCTCGCCGATCAGCGTTAGCGGCTGGCCGAGTTCCAACGCGGTAATGCCCGTCCACTTGCCGGTGCCTTTCTGCCCGGCCGTGTCGAGGATCACGTCCACCATGGCCTTGCCGGTTTCGTCGTCGGCCTTGGCGAGGATGTCGCGCGTGATCTCGATGAGGTAGCTGTCCAGCTCGCCTTCGTTCCATTCTGAGAAGACTTTGCTCATTTCATCGGGCGTCATGCCCATCGCATTCATCAGCGAGTAGGCTTCGCAGATCAGTTGCATATCGCCGTATTCGATTCCGTTGTGGACCATCTTGACGAAGTGGCCCGCGCCGTTTTCGCCGACCCAGTCGCAGCAGGGCTCGCCGTCGTCGACCTTGGCAGAGACAGCCTGGAAGATCCCCTTGACGTGCTCCCACGCTGCGGGTGAGCCGCCGGGCATTATGCTGGGGCCGCGCCGTGCGCCTTCTTCGCCGCCGGACACGCCAGTACCGATGTAGAGCAGGCCCTTGCTTTCGACGTACTCAGCCCGCCGAATCGTGTCGTTAAAGTTGCTGTTGCCGCCGTCGATGATAATGTCGCCTTCATCGAGATGCGGGATCAGCATGTCGATGAACTTATCGACGGCCGGGCCTGCCTTGACCAGCAGCATAGCGCGGCGGGGGCTCTTGAGTGACGCGACGAATTCTTCGATCGAATGCGTGCCGATGACCTTCGTGCCGGCGGCTACTCCGTTGGTGAAATCGTCCACCTTCGAAACCGTGCGATTGAACACCGCAACGGTAAAGCCGTTGTCGTCCATATTGAGAACGAGGTTCTGGCCCATAACGGCCAGGCCGATCAGGCCCAGATCTGCCGTTCCAGCGGATGCGTCTGGCATGTGCTTCTCCTTGTCTATCTTGAAATACTGGATGAAATCGAACAGATTATCCTAGCGGGCGCGGTGTGGTTTTCAAGCCCAAAGACGGGGCGCTTTATCGAATTATCCACATGGGGCTTCGAAGCCGGCGCGGGAGGCTACTTTCGTCCGAGAATTCGGCGAAGGAGCATTTCCTCGCCGGAGCGGTTGCCTTCGACAAGATGGCCGATGAACTGCAGCACGTAGCCGCCCACGAAAAGTCCCAACGCCAGCCACCATTTATGATAGACCAGCATGAGTGGGGCCGCGACGAAGCAGGCCGGGATGCCGATCATGTGCAGCCAGAAGCTGGTGTGGTTGCGGTGGCGCTTTCGCCAGTTGTCGATCGCACGCATTATCATGGGCATGGTGGGTGAGCCCTCATTAAAGGACGATTTTGATGCCGTAAAGAAATTCGTAGAACGAGTTGAGGAACATGCCGATGAAAAAGTTCAGCGCGAGTATGGCCATGCAGCTTGCCACGAAGCTCTGGGTGCATGCTCGCCCCACGCCGGCAGCGCCGGCCTGGCAGCGGAAGCCCTTGTAGCAGCAGACCAGGGCGATCACCGCGCCGAAAAAGATCGTCTTGACAGGTCCGTACGCGATGTCGAACAGCTCGACGGTTTCTCTCGCGTGCCGCCAGAAGTCGCCCGGGTTGATGTCGTAAACGTAGACGCTGATTGCATAGCCGCCCAGGATGCCCATGGCGTTTGTGTAAAGCACGAGAATGGGGATGATGAGGATGCAGGCCACGAATCGCGGCGCGACCAGGACGCGGATCGGATCGGCGCCCATCGCCCGCAGCGCGTCGATTTGCTCGGTGACGCGCATCGTGCCAAGCTCTGCCGTCAGCCCTCCGCCGACCCGGCCGGCCAGCATGACCCCGGCCAGCACAGGCCCCAGCTCACGCAATACCGACAGGATGACGATCGTGCCCATCTGGGCGGGCATGCCGATGGCCTTGAACTGCACTACGGCCTGCACGGCAAGCACCATGCCGACGAACGCGCCGGTGATCATCACTACGGGAATGCTTCGGTAGCCGACTTCGTAGAGCTGCGGCACGAGCAGGCGCAGGCTTTTCCATCGGCACATGTCTGCGGCGGCCCATCCGAACGTTCGGCCGGCGAATCGACAAAAACTGCCGAACTCTTCGACGATACGTGCGGTTCGATTGCCTAGATTGGCTACGGCATTCATTTGGGTCACCTTTTGGGCCTTTGTAGCCGTGATCGGCATGAAGGTCAAGCGCCGTAACAGGGCGCAGCCGAAGGATGTTCGCAAAAAGAGGAGAATTACATTCGACAAACCGTGTCTGGAGGCGGAATGAATCGTATATTGACGATGCAACGAACCTGTGACAAAAAGGCACACCAGTCGCAAGGCTGGGCCGCAAAGCGCAGAGTCCCTCGTGGATTGTCTCGCTATCCGCAGGCATAACAGCCAGAAGCAGAGTCAATGAAGGAGTTGCTTTAGAGCGTTTCACGTTTGATATGTCGTAGAGCCAACGCCGTGAGGACGAGGCTGGTTAGGAGTGCGAAACAGGCAACCCCAAAAGGGTTGTCGATGCAGCACGACAAAGCCAGTCGACGCCACAGCAAGTTGGAAGGCTACGGGTCAATCGTGAACTGCTTTAGCTGTTTGCATTGCAAGATGTTTCGCTTATGCAAGCAGGCTCGTAAGGGGTCGTACCCCAAGCGCTCTTTCCCGATGTTCGTTATCGGTGTGATGCTTTCTGGCAATCCTTACTGGTCTCTAGGAAGACCGCAAAGGAGAAATCATGGGAACACGACGCAACAGAGCGTACAGGAACGGTTTTACACTCATCGAGACGGCCGTTGCAGTTTGTATCGTGGGGATAGGAATGGCTTCGCTGATGGCGTCGAATCAGTCTTCTTCGCAAATCAACGCCGCCGGAGCAAAGTTGGCGCAGGCCGTCAGCCTCGCCAATGAACTCCGGGAATGGACGCTCCATCTTCCGCTCACCGATGATGACGGGGTTTCGGTGGCTGATATGGCCGACCAGACATTCGACCCGCCGGCAAATGGCCGAGGTATTTCGATGGGCGAAATGACCGGTTGGAGCCAGCATGTCCAATTGACCTGGCTGGCCCCCTCGGCTCTCACTCCAGTTGCGGACGGCGCAAGCGACACGGTCGAAGTCGAAGCGACAATCTCGTTCAAGGGCGAACAAGTGTTCACCACGAGTTGGCTCGTCGTAGAGAAGTAACCTCGATGAGGTAATCACAAGCCTTAATGAGTCGAGTTATATCGAAGGACGGTAGTCTTGCCCCGTACCACTGATGTTCAGTGTTGCGGCCCGGCCTTCGGATGAAATGTTGCGTGATCGAGCCCCGAGTCCCATCGGGGCTCGATCTATATTTGGACTAGAGGACAGCGACTTGACGAAGTCCGGCGGGGGGGCTAGAGTAGTTTCAGGAATAATTGTCGCAGCAGTGCGTTACGAAATGCCTTGGAACGAGGACGGCGAAACAGACATAGCCGTAGCTATGTCGATGCAGTCGGACGATGGGGCCATGGCATTGCAGTAGCAAGGATGCGGCAAGGATTGCTTAAAATACTCTATAGTCAAGAAGCCGGGTCCTTAGCTCAGCGGTTAGAGCTGCGCACTCATAATGCGTCGGTCGTAGGTTCAAATCCTACAGGACCCATTTTTGAGATTACAGCGAAACAAAACGGGCGAGCCATTCGATAGTGAAAGGCCCGCCCGTAAGTTTGTGTACACGTTTTAGCCCAGTGTGCGGCCTACTTCTTCCGTCGGATCAGGCGTAGGGCGTTGCTCGCGGAATGTTACTTTCTCCGACGCCGCATCATCGCCAGCCCACCGATCACCAGCAAGCTCATCGTGGCCGGCTCGGGCACTGCCGGGGCGGTGGGGGTGTCGCAAGTGTCTTTCCATCGTGCCAGTAGTGCGCCCAGGTCGGCGCCATCTACGAGGCTGGGGAATCGCCGTTCTTCTCACAAATTACGCAGATTCTGGTTCCGTTGTCCGCAGTAGCAGGCAGGAATCGCCGGCGGTATACGCCAAACAACCAGTTCACGACGTACTTTTGATTCAGCATGAATACGCTGTTGGTCAGTAGAAAATGAAGCAGCCGTACCCATCGGGATTTCTGATTCAGATAAAAACTCTCTTTGATCCGAAAGTGCGGCCCAAGCGATTCGCCAAGGGACTCCAGGTCGAAGTGCTGGAAATGCTTTCGGCTGACGGGAAGGTTACTGCTCGGCACGGTCACGACAAGGGCACCAGTGTCGTTCAGGCAGCGATGCAGTGATTGTGTGAAGGCGGGCATGTCTGCCTGGGGGATGTGTTCGAGCGTGTCGATGCATGTAACGATGTCGAATTGTTCCTGAACGGGAAGACCTTGAGTTATGTTTGCGGCGTGGAATTCCAGATCGGGGTTGAACGCTTTGGCGTATTGGATGGCCCGGTCCGAAATATCTACCCCGACCAGCCTCGTTTTTTCGAATCGCTGTTTCGCTTCGTGAAGAAATCGCCCGTCACCGCAACCCACGTCAAGCAACGATTCGAACTTACACGGAGCGAGTTGTCCAAGAACGAAATCAATATAGGAGAGATACTCATAGCCCCATCGCAATGAGCGAACCTGACAGAATCGCCCCTTGCGGAAGTGGGGGAGATAGTGATACGGGAAGTCGTACAATTCTTCCTGACGCTTTTGTATGTCGCTTGTAGTATCCATGGTTACAGTTGCAAACCGATGTTTTTCGGATGGTATGCTGCCAGGGTCGCTCTGGTGTATCGAACATCAGTTTCCAGTTATCTCGGGGTTTTGTCAACGACTTCCGTGGCGGCTTGAGCCATTTCATGCTTTTCAAGTCTGCGGGTGAACGTCGAAGTTGCTTTCCAGCTCCTGCAACGCAGGCTCAATCCAGCCATCATCGTGGCTGGCTCGGGGTAACACTCTCAGCCGACTGTGGGGTTTGCCCCCACGCGGAAAAGGTAAGAGGCTCTGATTGATAGCATGCACATTGGGAACCTAGACTTTCGATAGCAATTCAAGGAAGGATGGCTGCAGTTTTCTGGCTCTATGGAGGTTGGCTGCGAATTACAGATCACAAATTACGGATTACGGACTACGGATTACAATAATATTCGGCGGGGAGGTCGAGCCGATGCACCAGAATAGTCTACTAACAATAAGAATACTATCGTCTTGGAGTAGGACCGGATCGGCGCCGGTCGGACGCACCGGGGGGGCGTCTGCTGGCGCCACGCTCAGTTGCGGCTGCACGGGTGCCGCTGCGGTATCGGCCTGCGCAAGGGTCGGCGCCGTAGCACACCCCAGCCGACGGCAGTTGGGCATCGTGACCAGTCAGGGGGCGAGAGAGCTCACCGCACTTGAAATTGCTGCCAGTATTCATCGAACGCAATACAGACCCAAAGGGCGTCTCCGACCGTCTGCGTGACAATTGCGCGTTACGCAGCATACAAATTTAAAAAAATTCATTCCCTTCTTCATTTTTATAATGAACGTCTAACGCTATGGCATACAGTGGGCAATGATTTGCGGAGGGGCGGCTGAGCCTTTGCCGGCCGAAAACTCCCGTAAAATGGGGGTAAACCTTTTCATTGTTTCTTGCCGAGTAAATGCCAGTCGCGATAAGATATTTTCTTCAACATTCGAATTGCTTTATTTGTTAGGCGACACTTTTTGCAACACTCGCGCCTGTGATGATCGGCTACAGGTGCAGAATTTTTTCTCAATGCCTGCATTCTTCTGGAGACATCAACATGGCCGGTAAGGCCCCTGAAAGACTTGACGACGTGCGGAGCCTTCGCAACGCACTCGGCAAGAGTCAAAGTCAAATGGCTGAGCTGTTGGGGGTGTCCGTGCGTGCGGTGCAAAGTTACGAGCAGGGTTGGCGTCCAACTCCGGAGTACGTGCAGAAGTTGGGTGGGCTCTTCGTCATGCTCGCCAGGCGACAGGAGAAGGGGGGCAAGCTCGATCCCTGCTGGAAGATCAAAGATTGCGATCGCAAAACGCGGGCCAAGTGCAGGGCGTACCAGTTCCGCGCTGGTGACTTATGCTGGCTGATAACTGGCCAGAGCCATCAACTCAAGCCGCTAAAGTCATGGAAGCAAAAGCTGGATCATTGCTCGAAGTGCCCAGTCATGAAGCAGTGGCTTGCCTGCTGAGGCGAGACGGGCAATGCTGCCTATCGGCCGCGCCGCCGTTTCATGATCGCCAGCCCGCCCAGAGTCACCAGTAAAATTGTGGCAGGCTCGGGTATCGGCGCTGGGCTTGCGGCGGGAGGCGTGCCATCTTTCCAACGCGCCAGCAGCATGCCCAGGTCGGCGCCGTCTACGATATAGTCACCATTGAAATCCGCTATGAGCCCGTCAGGGGTGCTCGATTTCCAACGCGCCAGCAGCATCCCCAGGTCCGCGCCATCGACGTAGCCGTTCAGGTTGGCGTCTCCGATTATAGAGCGACGTAGAATATCCCACGTCAGTGCATAATCTTCTTCGTCTCCGGGGGTGGCGTCGCTCAATCGCACGCCAATGGCGTATTGCCCCGGCTGATCGAACGTGTAATAGAGATGCTCGACGTTGTCGACATCGCTGACGGAATTGGCCACCGGCGTCGTGAGATCGTCCGTGTGGTACAGGACCAAATCCAGATTGCTCAGGTGGTCCTCGCTGTAGATCGCATTGTCTGGGTTGTCAGAACTGGCCGTGACGATTCGATCCCAGTTCAGCGTGATCGAGATCAGCCCACCGGCTAATATCTCCGGATCCAACATGTAGAGGTTTTCGTTTGCGTCCGTAACGGTTTGCAGATCCCAGCCGGCTTCCGGCACAGGCACGACGCCGGGGTTCTGCGGCCCCGAGGCATACTGGTGGTAGGCCCTGAGGAGATGCATTTGTCCGGCGCCCTGGTTGAAGTCGAGCGGTTGAGTGGGGCTGTTCGACCAGCCAGCCAATTTGGTCGCCGAGTTCATCAGCACGCTTTTGATGAGCTTTGGATCGGTGGCGTATCCCATATCCCGCCCCACGCCGACCAGCAGCGCAGCGCCGCCAGCGACCAGCGGGGTTGCGAAACTGGTTCCGTGGCTTTCCGCCCATCCGCCATTCAACGTGGGCATGTATATTGACGAGCCTGGCGCGATCAGATCGGGCTTGGTACGCCCGTCGACCATCGGCCCCCGGCTGCTGTAAATGGCGACGTTGGTGTAGTCGTCCGAGTACAGGCCGAACGTGTCGCCGGTCGCGCCGACCGTGATCACGTTATACGCTCCAGACGGCAAGCCCGATATCGTGCCGGAAACAGGCCCGTCATTGCCAGCCGCCACCGTCACGGTAACGCCGTTGGTGTTGACAACGTGGTCAAGCCCCAGGCTCCACTGGTCCATACCGCTCGTACTGCCTGCAATTCCGATACTCAAGGTAATCACTTCTACGGGATTTCCACTGAGGCTTTCCAGACCTCGTGCGAACGTTTCCGCAGCAGTGGTCTGATCGCGAATCGTCGTCTTCCCGCCTCTCATTGTGGTCTGTGCGGTCCACCAGCCAGCGCCAGGTGCCGAGCCTGGATAGGTGGCGTCCTGACTGACGGCTGCGCCTGCGACGGACGTGGCATGAGAGCTGATCACGTTCGGGCCTTTGGCAAATTTCTCAGACCCAAGATAATTGCCCGCCAGCGCCGGGTGGCTGGCGTCGGCTAAAAATAAGTCGATGATGCCGATCTCGACTCCCACACCGGTATAGCCCAGATTCCACAGATCGTCCGCATGAACGAAGGTAGTGGCTACATCCAAACCCAATGCGGGGGATTGCATCGCCAGGCAAACAAAACACACCAGCGCCCAAAACTTCCAGTCAGCCTGCTTGTATCGCTTCATAGCGTATATGTTTCCTTTATTGCCTTGGACGAGACGAGAAGGAAAGTGGCTCGTCGTCAGCTGGCTCCATTTTTCCAAGAGATGATTCAACCTATCCTATGATAGATCAGATTCGTTAATTCGACAACCCGTATTATCGAATCCGGTTCGACTGTTTCGCCGCCAAATCTACGCTTGTGACCCGAGCGGACAGTTCGTAGAATGAACGTGTAAGCCTTTTGTGAGTCTTTTGTAATTTTATAAGCTTATATGTCAGGAGTTCATTTGTGGTGCAGCAACGTAAGAAGTCGATGTTATTAGGCTTGGGTTTGGACAACACCGACGGTGAGGTTCGGGTTACGCGCGGGGAGAATTTTCAGCTCGTGGGCGGCTCGCAGGGCACGCACGAATCGATGCAGGAAAAATGCATCAAATTCAATGAGAAACTCCACGCGCGCGGCAAGCAGTTGGAAGATCTCGAACGCAAGGAATTCACCGATATCGCAGCCGAGTGCGACATGCACATGAACCCGCCTGACAAGACTTAGACTCTGTCTGTACTATCCGAATAATCGTATCCATTAATTTCACCAGATTGTCGAAAAAAGTATGCATATTTTCCTTGCCAATCCCCCTTGGCTTTGGGAAAATATAGTCAGCACATCTGTTGGGCTTAGCTTATTGTGAGCGGGCTCAAAGCGAGGTACACGTTCTGTGTATTCTTGGAGGTTGCAGTTATGTCCATCGGAGGACGGACGTATCGTGCGTTTCGCCCTAGTCAGTTTGCGAGGCAGGACGAAGTTGAAGAGAATTGGCAGGAGGCCAAACTTGAAAAGATCCAGCTCTATATTGAACGAGCTGAGGCAGGGATACCACTCTTCGAATCCGACGTCGTAGCTGACCAGATCAGCATTGGGCGAAAGTTCGCCATGTAGGTTACGTGGCGAGGAACCAGTTTGTGGTTCTGCATGGCCTGGGTTGGCAAACAACCTGGCCGGCGCTGGGTTTCTACTTGCGTCGGGCGGGTCGTGAGGCGACCATACTCTGGTCATGACGAAAGATCCGCAATCGGAATTCCTCTGCCCACGGAAGCTGCATAGGGCGGAAGGCTTGGCCGAAGGCGAGCTGATCGCTTGGGCTCCGGCGAAGCTGAATCTGAATCTGCTGGTTGGACCACGATCAGCGGACGGCTATCACCCTATCGACTCGATAACTGTCAAGATTTCCCTATACGATCAAATCAATTTTACCAATACTTCCAATATCGCCAATATTTCCGGCAACTCTCTGCGCGAACCGGGCCTGCTTGAGCTCCACTGCCCGGAATCGATCTGCGGGCCGAGCGAACGGAACCTTGCATTGCGGGCGGCCAGGCTGCTCGCCGACCGGACCGGCGGTGGCGGAGCGACAATCACGCTGCACAAACATATCCCAGTCGCCGGCGGGCTGGGAGGTGGGTCTTCCGACGCAGCCGCCGTTCTGTGGGGCCTTAACGAGCTTTGGCGGTGCGGGCTGACTGACGATCAGCTAGCAGCCTTGGGCAGCGAACTTGGCGCGGACGTGCCGCTTTTTCTGGCGGGGCCGGCCTCGCGGATGACCGGGCGGGGCGAAATACTCAGCCCAGTCGAAGTACATCCATTCGTTGCAATCCTGCTGGTCCCGCAATTCGGCTGCAGCACGGCCGAGGTCTATCGCGAATTCGACAACCAGTACGACCGCGAGCCTCGCCTGATCGGCCCTCAATTGGAGCCGCAACTGCTGAGTCAGACTCCGTCTAGATGGCGCGAGCTGTTGAGCAACGACCTGGCCGCCCCTGCCCAGCGGGTGGCGCCCGAACTGGCCAGCCTCATGGCCAGTCTTGCATCGGCCGTCTCTGTGCCAGTTCACCTCACCGGAAGCGGCAGCACGCTGTTCTGCCTCTGTGACGACCGGGTCGAGGCCGACGCCGTACTCGCCGATATCCCCACCGATCTGCGATCGTCATGCAGGATTGTGCAATCCAACCCGTGGTGACGGGCGGGCTTCTACGAGAAATATTTACGTCCCCATGCTGATTCTGCCGGAATTCGCTGAATGGACGAGCCCTGATTGGCCGATGATTTCTTAAGCTGATCTGCTCGTCATAATCAAAGCTTGACTGGGCGGGCC
>SDBT01004106.1_pt1 | contig 16647 bp, 15 predicted proteins | sample 2277101 | NCBI WGS metagenome assembly SDBT01 (sample SAMN10404973, study PRJNA504765) | marine sediment metagenome | isolation source: marine sediment core GS10_PC15, 103 cmbsf | place: Arctic Ocean: Southern Knipovich Ridge | collected 2010 | reverse complement strand
AAAAAAAAAAAAGGTTGGTATCCCGTTCATTGGGTACTGGCTGACGAAGGGGATCGCGCAATTCGCGTTCGCGCTCGGTCAAAGCGACGCGGGAGACAGTGGCGTCAAATTCACGTTCAAGCCGATCAACGGGTCGAGCGTGATTTCGTACAACGTCGAGTACATGAGGAACAGGCTGGTGAAGGCGGCCCTGGACGATCCGACAGTCACCGATCTCTGGTTCATTGACAGCGATGTGATGCCGTCGCCGAACTCGATGGATCTGCTGGCGGTCGACGCGGACATCTGCGGCGGGATCTATCCGATCCCGAACAAGCCGCTGGCCCGCGAGGGCAGCCCGCCGGTCTGGTCGGTCTATCACCGAATGGACAACGTGTTCGCGCCGGCAGACCTGCCGGACGAGCCGACCCTGATGGAGGCCGGGGCGCTGGGTACTGGGGCCATGATCATCCGCCGGAAAGTCCTCGAGGACGAATCGCTGCGGTTCGCCGAGGACGACCAGGGCCTGCCGTGCCTGTTCAGGACGCCACGGTCGAACAGCGGCGCCTGCCTGGCGACGGACGACCTCGACTTCTGCCGGCGGGCGGTAGATCGCGGCTACAAGATCATCGCGCACACGGGCGTTCGATGGGGCCATATCAAAACCTACGATGTCGCCGTGATGGATGCGGCAATAAGGGCGGCGAGAACATGACGATACGAGCAACCCCGCTGTTGGTGGCGCCGGACGACTCCGGCGACGACATGATCGGCAAGTCGATGACCTCCGCCGACCTCATCAAGGGGTTGCGGCGGATCAATAACAACCTCGTGGTGCCGGACGCCGACGACCGCTTCCGCACGAACATGTTTAAGGGGATCACCTGTATCTACCTCGGGGCTCCTCTCCAGAAAGGCAGCAAGAAAATCTGCGCGTTTCATCTGGGGATGGTCCCAGAGTGGACGCTGCTCGACGACGACGGAGTGATGATCACGCGGGGCTGGCGGGCGATCTTCTGGAAGGTCGAGAAGTCGGGCGCCTGCCGGCGGGCATCGATCGAGCGGCAGTTCAAGGTCAACCTCGACCACGTCACCGACTCGACGCTCTGTAAGGATTGCGTGAAGCTGGGAACCAGAGAACCGCATAACTTCGGCGCACGACGTATGTGCGATTTCCACGACGACCTGTTCGCCGGTATTCAGCAGGGGAAAAGGGATGCTCCCGAGCTGAAGAACGAGACCGAATGGGAACAGACCAAGGTGATGTTCACCTAAAAGGGGGTCAAATGTCAGTCAGAACGCTACGGTGGGGGCCGCTAGAGGGCTGGGGGAGCTGGACCGACAAAGCACAGTTCACCCCAGGCGAGATCGGTGAGGACGGGATGCCAGTCGGCACCTACGAGGACATACCAGACGATACGTCGGTGATCATCGAGATCCTGCCGGGGCGCAGGATGATCTTCAACAAGAAGGCGGCTCACTCGATCTCGCTGGACTTAGACCCTGGGAAGTACGGTTACTCGATGAAGAAGAACCTGCCGATCCCGGAGGACGAGCCGGGCGCGAAACATCGCTGCATCACCGCGTCGGGGATCTTCTACGTCGATGTGAACGAGGAGCAGTGGGCCAAGCTGCGTGACATGAAGGCGAAGAACGTCGCCGGCCGGATGACCGCAGATGGACCGATCTTCAAGTGCCTGATCTGCGACAAGCAGACCAGAACGAGGATGGCGGCCTTCCTGCACGAAAGCAGGGAACACTTCAACATCGACCCGATCGCCGACCCGATGAAAGCGAAGCACCTGGACTCGGGCCTGATCGTGCCGAAGATGGTGGTGCCGGAAACGGCATCGCTGGCGGCGAGCATGAAGAAAACGGCCAAGAAGCGTCGCGCTCGAGGAGCCGCAGCCGGGGGGTAAACAGTGCCGTTCGTACCAGGGGCAGGATTTCCGCAGAACAGCGACAACCGCACGAGGGCGGAGGCGTCCACTGAGCTGTCCGAATACATCGGCGGCGAGGACTCCGACGACGCGAAGAACCGCGCCGGGCACTCGTGGGATGCCTCTGCGCGGGAGTTCAACAATATCGCATGGAAGTTCAACCGCCTAACGCAGGATCTGCCCCTGTTCAGCTCCATGCTGGACAACACGGCCGCTCCGACTCTCGGACGGGACACCGGTTCCGGCACCGGGTTTACTCTGACCAGTGGGAAGACAATCGTCTACTGGGTCGAGGAGCGCGTGAAGGTCGGCACCTCGGTGACGAAACGGAACCTCACGACCGGGCTGCTGACCATCACGCTGACCGGCGATGGCACCAACGACCAGCCGGTCATCACCCGACCCACGACCGTGAACGCCGACACGACCCACTGGGCTCTGTTCGGGACGCGGGCTGACGGTCTGTTCCCGAACGGTCGAGAGATCGCCGAGGTGGCGATTGCCACCACCACGATCGAGGACACGCGCACCGGGAACGACCCGGCGGTGCCGGAGGGAGATCCCTACTTCCTCGGAGAGGGCGACCTGGCGACCGACTTCAAGTCACCGAAGGCGGCGTTCCTGGTCGATAGCGACGGTCACTCCAGTTGGCCGCTGGAGTACATCCCATATTACGAGTGGCTGCAGCTCTACAACGAAGACCGCAATCTCGTCGCGACCAGCTTGGACGTGTTCACCGTCCGCAACCCGCACGAGACCGGGAAGGTTCTCTGGTATCCGCGCATCCAGCGGCCGGCGAGCTGGGTCGCGCTGCGCCTGATCTACCACCGGAGGATCCTGCTGGCCCGGACGAACGAGTCGCGGCTGAACGTCCCGGTGGAGGTTGACCAGGCCATATTCGATCTTGCTGTGGCGAAATACACCGCCAAGATCCGCGGCTTCACGACCGATAAGGGCGTGTCGAGCGCGTACATTATCGCCCGCCAGAGCCGCCAGATGGTCGAAGCAGAGCATCGGGACTGGCCTGCCAAGTGGCCTGACTAGGAGGACAACCCAATGCCCCAGCTCGGACGATTCAGCAAGACGTTCTCCAGCCCGCAGACCGGCCTGCCTCGCTCCGGCGCCGACGTGACCATCTACCGCGAGGGGGCGACGGCGAGCGGTACGCAGGTTCTGAACATCGGATCTGAAACTCTCACCGTGCGGCACCGCGGGAAGATCGAGAACGGCGATGTCGTATTCATCGGCACCGCCACCGGCACGACGTACAGCGTGAGCAACGTCACGGATACGACTATGGATCTAGCCGTCGCCGGAGCGGTCACTGTCAACAACGGCGATCGGGTGATACCGAGCAATAACCTAATAGACCTGTTCGGCGACGACCAGGGCGGCGCAACGACGGCTAACCCAACCCCGACTTCCGTGAACGGCCTGGCCGAGGCGTATCTCGAGTCCGCCGCGATTGACTACATCGTGGCCGGCGGCGGGGCTGCGGCGACACTCTTCCAGGGGAACGTGAGCGGGTCGGAGCATCTAGGGCAAGTGCGGTATGCCGACCAGTTCGCAGACGGCGGCAGCACGACCGGCGGCATTCAGGAGGCGATAGACGACCTGCCCAGTGCGGGCGGCGTTGTCCAGCTATCCGCCAACACGACGTACACCATCTCGACGGCAATCGATCTGGAGCAGGGCATCTGGCTGCGGGGCGGCGGCCCATCGACCGTTATCTCCCCGTCCGGTACTTTCCCGGCGCCAGTGGCCGGAGAAACCGATGGCCTGGTGAGAAGCCCGAACGTAGGAGGAGTGCCTAAATACAACTTGGCGGTGCCCGGGAACTACAGCACCGTTTCCGACATCCGCTTCGACGGACTCTTCTCGACTCTCGCCCGGCCGTTTAACAACTGTATAGACCTGTACGGCATAACCGACGTGATGATCCGCGATGTCATCTGCGAAGACGGAGAGCAGTTCGCCATCACCGTCAGCCACGCCAGGCGAGCCTCGGTTATCGGGTGCGTGGTCAGGCAGTTCCCCGACGACGCCAACAGCAATGGCATCACCGTTTCTGGTGACAACGCCACCCCAACGTCCGGCACGAACTGCGTTATCACTGGGTGCGTCGTAGAGGACATAGGCACCATCGGAATCAACGTGCAGACGATGGAGGGTGTCACTATCACCGGCAACAACCTGCGCTCCTGTCGATACGGGATCGTGGCCGAGGGCGATGACGATGGAGTCGGCGCCGGTGGCGGCCCAGTAAGGAATTTGACCATCAGTGGGAATACCCTCATCGGCACAACTGACACGAACGAGGGGGGGACTACCCAAAACAAGCTCGGCATCGTCCTATGGCTCAACGCTACGAGCGGCGGCGGCGACACTAGCGGAGAACACTACAACATCAACGTGTCGGGGAATACGATCAAGGATTACGACACCGCGTTTAACGCTGGTGGCGGCCACTGGAACTTCAGCGACAACAACATCTACAACTACGGGAACGGTGGCGCGTCAACGTCTGGTGTGTTGATTGGGACAGTGTTTGGCAGCAACCTCAAGATGTCGAACTTCGCCATCCTGAACAACTACTTCCAGCAGACAACCAGAGCAGCGAGTGGCACGGTTGCTGCAATCATAATCAACAACGGCACGGTCGGACTGATCGACAACGTCGTGATTCGCGGGAACGTCATCAACGGCCAGGACGTAGCGGCTGGAGGTTCTACCCAGTACGGCATCTATATAACTTCCGTCGGCGACAACTGGGACATCAGCGACAACTATTTCCGTGGCACGACCAACCAGCCGATCAGGGTATTGACCAACAACACCGCTGCCGCTGCGCCGACCAACTGGAGGTTCGCCAACAATTACTTCGCGGACTGCGTCGCCAAGAGCGGTGAGGCGGCGGCGACGTACATCAGCCTCGCAGACGCCAACAACTTCACCTGGAGCCAGATAGCCATAGTGGGGAACGTGGCGCTCGATAGCAACTCGCAGATGCTCAACCTCGTGACGAACGCTGGAACCGGCTGGGCCGGGGCGTTGCACATCAGCGGGAACGTCGTGAAGGACGCCACCACCGAGATTGCCAAGCTCATCGACCCAGGCGATGCTTTCATCGGGCCAACAAGGAATATTACGGCTGTCGGAGATGTGATAGCCCCGATAACCGATGTCTACCTGTTGAACCCGGACGCTGGATATACGCTCTCAGCGAACCCGACGATCACTGTGGGGTACAACGGCCAGAAACTGCGCCTGATCAATATCACGGCTAACGCCTTGGTCTTTCAGGATGGCAATGGTCTGACATTAGAAGGCGGCCTGGATCAGACACTGAACCAGTACGACAGCATCGAGCTGATGTACCTCGACAGCGCGGCTGACTGGGTGCAGATGGGGCCGATAGGGAATGTAAATTAAGTCATGCCTCCCATATCAGTCGGTAACGGGCTCGTCACTTCTCAGGACATCTCAACGTCTGCGGACGGGAGCCTGTCCAGAGCCAACGACTGTTACTACAAGCCGAACAATCTCGCCACCTGGAAAGCGCAGGGCCGGAGCAAGTTCAACGCCGCGGCGGAGGCTGGCAGCATCAAGGGCGTCCGCGGTCTGACGTTCGACGGCGCCACCGACCTCCTGGTCGTGCATGTCGGGACTACCTACCGGAAGGCCACCCTGGCGACTACCGGCGCGTTCTCCGATCTGGTCACCGGCCTGACCGGCGGCGACATGATGGACAGCGTCCACTACAACAACCTGCACATCCTGTTCAACGGGGTTGACCGTGGCAGGGTAGTCGATAGCAGCTCCGCGGTCGTACTCCACGGGATGCTCGCGAACACGGTGGCGCCGACAGCCGACGCCACGACCGGCACGGGGATCACCATCGCGTCTGGTAGCGCGATTCAATACTGGGTTGAGGAGCGGGTGAAGTCGGGGACGACGATACTCCGCCGGAACGCCTCCACGCCGGCGGAGGTGGTAACCGTAAGCGGCCCGATCACCGACAAAGAAATCATCATCACCCGGCCTGACGTGGTCAACAGCGACGCTACGCACTGGGCGCTCTACGCGACCGCCACCGATGGCGTGTTCCCAACAGGAGCCGAGATAGCCGAGGTGGTTATCGCCACAACGACAATCAGCGACAACCGCACTAGCGGTGCCCCGACAGTAGATCCTGTCCTGCCAGACGGCGACGAGTACGAGATCGTGTCGGCGGACATCGCTGGCCTGGTCACGAACGTCGCTAAATTCGGCCCACCCCCGACGCTGCAGACGGCCGATGTACTCGAAGACAGCATCTACGGCTGGGACGTGAACAATAAAAGCGTCATCCAGTACAGCGTCCCCGACGAGATCCACCAGTGGCCGGAGTTCTACAGGATCCGCTTCGAGACAAAGGAGGAGGACGAGGGTGTCCTGGTTCGCACCATCGGCCAGATCGGCGTGGCGCTGATGCGTGACTCCGCGTGGCGTATCCAGACCTTGCCGGTGCCGGAGGATTCTGCGTTCCAGCCGGAGCGGGTGAAGACGCAGATTGACGGGGCGTTCGGCTGTGCCGGCCCACTGGCGGCGGACATCTTCTCAATGGGAAGCGGAACCCGGCTGGCGTACATCTCCCCCGACGGCGGGTTGATCGTCACCGACGGGTTCGACTGGGGCACGGTTCACGACGATATTAACTGGGAGGACACGGTCGACGTATCGAAACTGTCGGCGGCCAGGCTCACTAATAACCCCCGGGAATACCGCCTTGAGATGACCGCCACAGAGAAGTCCACGGGGATCGTCAAACAGTGGTTCTTTCACTACCACACGAGCCACCAGAAAGAGGGGGCGCAGACCGGCACGATCACTTTCAAGGTTACCGGGCCGATCGACATGCAGGCTACGTCAAAGACCCGGGGGGTGCTGGGCGGCATTCGGCGCTTGTTCTCGGGGAACACCGACGGCACTGTGTACCTGGATGACGGGCAGGATACGGACGCGAGCGGCAATACGATCGCTATGGACGTGGAAACCAAAGAGTATTATTTCGTGGGCGTCGGAGTGCGGACAACCTTGAGGAAAGTCTACAGCCACCACCAGGCCGGCACGTCGGCGCAGGAAGCGACGGTCACGCTGATCAGTAAGAACCCGGGCGAGGAAGAGAGGACGAGGAAAGGCACTGTCTCGCTAGCCCGGCGAGAGGCCAGCCCGAAATATCTACAGGGCCACGCGGAAGCATTCCGGCTGCGGTTCCAGAACTCGGACACTCTCGGGCCAGTGGCACTGGACTACTTTGTTGCCAACATTGACGAAGCCGAAGAGTCGAGGGGTAAGTAATGAGTCGGGCGTATCTGGGCGTCGACCCAAGCAAGTTCAGGGACGCGAAGGAACGCGACGCAATCAACGAGATAGACCGCGCCCTTCGTGACATAACGCGGGGGATGTCTACCGCCCCGGCGGCCGGCGCCGCGTCGCCGAACAATCTGACGTACCTCACGGTCAACCCGGAGACCGGGCTACCGTTCTCTCGCCGGCTGACGGTGACCTCGCCGCTGACCCGCAACGATGGCGGGGCTGGGGCGGCCCTCGATATCGCGTTGTCCACGGCGCTGCTGGGCGGCACCCCGGCGAACACCTACGCCACCTCGGGGTCGGCCGGGTCAGCGGCCACGTTCCTGCGCACCGACGATGTGCTGGTCTTCCCGAACGCGCTCAAGACCGCTACGAACCGGACGCTGACCCTCAGTGATGAGGGTACAGACATCAAGTTCGTGTCCAGCACAGGGAACATCGCAGGCGACGTGGCGTGGCTCGGAGAGCACACCTTCACCCGCACAAACGGGAATGTCGGCATCACCCTCGCGGGCAGTGATGCTGGCCGCTCTCCGAAGGTTCGCTTCATTCCATTTGCCGGTGCTGGCTTCCAGAACGTACAAATGTTCGTCGGCGGGACGGGTGCGTGGGCACTGGAGAACGAGTCGGCGTTTTTGCCGCTCATTCTTGACGCCAACGCCGCTGCCGGGTTAAAGCACCTATCAGTACGCGACGGACAAGTGATTATTGGTGATGGCACTGACGTTACCCGCACCCTGAAATTCGACCGCGCCGACGCCGATGCCACAATCGCATGGGATGGCACGGAACTTACGGCAGACCAGAACATGACGCTCGGCGGCGACCTGACATTCTCCACCTCCGGGCCGACTATCGACTGGGCTTCGACGGGGCTGCAACTCGGCTCGACTCTTGGCTCGTCCGCCCGTGACCGTATGGCACTGGGACGCGCTCTCGACTCCCGGTTCATGTTCACCCTTCAGGGCCGTCTTGAGGCCAACGGCGCTTGCATGAACTTCCTCGTTGAGAACACGTCAGCGGGGGACACAGTTACCGGAATAGTTGCTCAGACACGCGGACGCGGGATTAATGGATTCAGCGCAGGAAACCTATTCCGCAGCGTCCTGAACTCCACCGAAATCCGTGCGAAGGAGCACACGGTAGCTTCGATTCAGGGAACATTACACCGAGCCACGCTCGCCACCGGCAGCACGGCTCCAAATGCAAGCACCTTTGTCACCGCCCGCTACGGCGACTACTTCGAGGCGAACCCCGATGATGTCACCCCCGGCTATGGCGGCATTCTCACCACCTACGCGAACTACATCGAGGACATCGCCTTCGGGACGAACCGATGGGCTATCTACTCCGTGGCCGACGACTTCCGTTGCGGTGGCAAAATGTTCCACGTCCAGCAGAACACCGCCGAAGCACACGCGAACTACGCCGACCTCGCAACCGACCCATCACCACTTATCGTAGGCGACCTGTGGCGCAACGGAGCCGCACTGAACTACCGCAAGGACGGTTCGACCACGGTTGACCTGACATCGGGTGGCGGCGGCAGCGGCGACTCGTTCCTGGAATGGGCAATGTAAATGGCGTTCACTGGCGCATCACTCGCAGACGGACAGGCGGCGACCTCGTGGGCGGCGGTCTATACGTCCACCGGCGTCAAGACCATCGTGCGGTCAGCCGATTTCCACAACACCAATGCCATCACTCAGACGTTGGAGTTCGCGGTGACCCGCTCGGGCAGCACCAGGCGCATCGTCGCCCGCGTGTCCCTCGCGCAGAATGAGAAGGTAGAGTTCCTGACGGACGGCGAGGTCATCGTGCTGAGTGCCGCCGACACCCTTGACGCGCAGACCACGACCGCCACCGCCGTGGACTTCACCATCACCGGGGCAACCGAATGAGAGTCTACGACGCCGCCGGGAACCTCAAGACCATCGACGTTCTGGCGGCGCATAATCTCCTGTCAGCCTCGCACGGCGACACGCTCGCAGCCGGGGTTGTGCAGGGTGACCTCGTCATCGGTAACGGCAGCCCAGCCTGGGCGCGTCTTCCGATAGGCGGAGCCAACACCGTTCCGCACTCTGACGGCACTGACATCACCTGGCAGGCCCTAGTCATAGCCGACCTGCCGGCGACAGTTGTGCTGGACACTGAAACACCCTCTGGCGGGGAGATCAGCGGCACGTTCGCTGCCGGGCTGACCATCGACCTGGAGGCAGTCAGCCTCGATAAGCTCGTCCATTTCAAAGAGAACTCGCTGCTCGGCAAGGACACGCTCGGCACGGGCGACCCGCTCGTCATGGACGAGGGCGATATCGCCACAGTCTCCCCTGTCGGTGCCGACTTCATCCTTGGTTGGACGGCTGCTGGGCTTCTCCGCAAATATACCGTCACCTCCATGCCGGGCGGCACCCACCCGGTTGTAGAAACTGACGGAGGCACTGGGCAGACCTCCTACACGCAGGGAGACATCCTCTATTCCGATGTCGCGAACTCGCTGCTGCCGCTCGCCGTCGGAGGCGTGGCCCAGGTTCTGCATGGCGGGGCGACCATCCCGGTCTACGGCGCTATCGTCGCCGCTGACATCACCAACGAGAACGTCACTCTCGATAAGCTGGTTCACTTTAAGGAAAACTCGCTGCTTGGAAAGGACACCCTCGGAACAGGCGACCCGTTAGTGATGGACGAAGGTGACATCGCGACGGTGACTCCTGTCGATGCTGACTTCCTGCTTGGCTGGACCGCAGCGGGACTCCTGCGAAAGTATCTTGTCAGTGGGCTACCCGGTGGCGGGGGCGGCACTCCCGTCGAAGTCAACAATGGCGGAACTCTCGGCAACGCTGACTTCACGACCACCACGGAAATCACAGTCGCCGAGGCCGCTGGCGTCATTACGATGGATCTCGTCAACAACACCATCGTCAATGCGCGTCTTTCTGACATGGCCGCAAACACGGTGAAGGTCAACGCAACGGCCTCGCCTGCTGTGCCTGCCGACCTCGCCGTATCCGCAAACCAGGTCGTTGGCCGAGCCGCTGGTAACATTGTCTCCGCAACACTCGCTACTGGTCAGGTGACCGACTCTGCCATCACCTACGGCAAGATTCAAAATGTTGTATCCGACCTCGTGTTCCTCGGGAACAACTCAGGAGCGGGCAGCATTGTTGACGAACTGACAGCGACAGAGGCCACAGCGATACTCGACCTGTTCGCTACTGGGGCGACCACTAAAGGCGTCGTGCCGGGCAGTAACAGCGTCGGGGCAACCTTCTATCTTGACGGTTCGGGGGTGTGGTCGGTGCCTGCGGGTGGCGGTGATGTCGTCGGCCCCGGCTCCTCGGTCGACAATGAGATTGTCCGCTTCGATAGCACCACCGGCTTGCTGATCCAGGCGTACACCTCCCTCGGCCCGACCGTGGGTGACGACGGCGAGGTTGACTTCCAGAGTCGATTCGATCTCAGCGGCGAAATCGACATAACCGTGTCTGCCGACCTTGACGACTGGGCACCTGCGGCTTTCTCTACTGCATCGACCATCCACGTCACCGTCAGCGGCGCCGACCACACCATCGGCGGGTTAACCGGCAACGCTGATGGACGCATCGTCATCATCACTAACGTCGGCCCCAGCAACCGTCTTATCCTCAATGACGAGGACGGCGGTTCGACCTCTAACCTCCGGTTCACCACCGGCATGGGCGACATGCGACTCGAGCAGGACGAGTCTGCCGTGCTTCAATACGACAACACCACCGCCCGCTGGCGCGTCATCGCGGTGAACCGCGGCCTGGTCGATTTAGTGAACGATGTAAGCAACGTCCTTGAGGACGGTAGCGGCGGCACCAATACCAGCACCTACGCGCAGGGCGACATCCTCTTTGCCAACGCGACCAACGTCCTCGCCAAGCTCGGAGGAGGCACCGCGTTCCAGCACCTCCGCATGAACAGCGCCGGGACGTTTCAGGAGTGGGCCACCCGCGTCCAGAGCAAGTCCATCACGATTCCAGACCCCGTTGATGGAGATCAGATTCCGATGTTTCAAAACGACGCCGCCATCACCATCCTCGGGGTGTCGTTTGCTTCAATCGGCGGAACCAGCATCCCCTTCAACCTGGAGTACGCCGCCACTATCAGCCCGACGGGCACGGTCATCCACAGCGACGTGTGCAGCACCTCCACCCCCGAGTGGGGCGTTTCGCCCACTGGCACCGTCAACGTGCCCATTGACCAAATCATTCAGCTCGACATAGGGTTACCCGTTGGCACTCCCACGTTCTTCACCGTCACTTTTACCTTCCGCGAGAACGTCTAATGGTCGAGATACGCGGCTGGAAAATATGGTTCGAGGATCACTCGACGTACAGCAGCAACACTGGCATGTTCGCTGCCGCCCCCGCTGACGGCGTGGCGGAGATGTACGTCTACCTCCTCGACAACGGCAAGAAGCGGCGGCAGCAGTACAACGGTCACGACTACTACTTCAGCGATGACGCCGGCCTGTTCGGCTCGAACAACGACACGTTGGAGGTGAACAAGAAACGCTACCCGGCCTGCGCCTTCAAGCGCGGCATGTGGATGCACCCAGCCAGGTTCGAGGCTATCAGCCTCGGCGCCGCGGTCGACATGGAGTTTGCGTAATGGCGACTACCTATCAGCAGACCGACACTGACCAGTCAGATGTCTGCGCGGTCGCCGCCTACTGCTCGACTGTTGGCGGCACCATTGAGACTGACCGCGCCAAGACTGCTGAAGTATCAGGCACCGCCGGCACTACGGAAGTCACCTTCAGCAACGGTATTTTGCAGACCGACGACATCGAGTGGAGTTTCCTTTGCATCCCCACGGCGGGTTCGACGCGAAACTCTGGCACCTGGACTGTGAACGTGGACTTCAGCACGGGCGCTATGACCGTCACATGGGAGTCGCTGTTCATGTGCCGCCTGAACTCTTCCTGCGTGAATCAGGAAACGATGGCCTCGGCGACTAGCCTCGGTATCGCCACCAACGCCGGGAACCAATCATCTACCCTTGAAGACCCCGATGGCACCTTCGACGTAGGCGACAAGGTGGTGTTCATCCTTGGCTTCAGCAATACGCATGAACACTCGACTTCAAACGTCGGCATCACTCCCTCTCTCACGATCACCAGCCCGTGGGATGAGCCCGCTGCCGGTGGCCGTCGCCGTGTAATGGTAGTGTCATAATGGCCGTCACATACGACACAGCGCAGCAACCAGTCTCGCAGGCCGGCGCGGAGATTACCCGCATCACGATTGATCCTCTGACTCCGGCGCGGGTGACGCTTACCCTCCGCCACTACGATGCGACCGGGAAAACCGTGCCGCCCAAGAAGGATGAGGTCATCATCGGGAGCCAAGAGGACGTGGATAATCTGGACGCGGAATACACGCTGGCCCAGCTTATCGCTCTGGAACCGGCCTTGCAGGGACTCAACACCCGGCTGGAAACGGCGCTGATTGCGGTCGGCCGGCTGGCGTCAGGGACGGTCACCTAACATGCTGCAGTCTACTTTAAGGGAGGCTATATGAACCCACTGGAAGCATTACAGTTGATAATGAACGCGGCGGCGCTGGCGGCGATGACGAAGCGCGATCACATCCAAGTCGGTCAGGCCGGCCAGGTGTTGCAGGCGACCCTGGCCGAGATGGCGGAGCTGAAGAAAGCCGCTGATTTGCCAAAGCCCAAAGACGGGCCGAAGGCTGTGCCAGAAAAAAAGGGGTAGCTCATGGCTATAGATATATTCTCGCCTGACGCTACGTTTGAGTCGTTCGAAGACCGCGAACGGCAGTTCCAAGCGCAGTTGCAGCCGGGGCCGGCACAGTTCAATACGCTGTTCGGGAGATCGAAGAAGGCTCTCGCCCCGCGGTTCAATAGCGCCCTGTTCCCGGGGTTGAGTGCGTCTGCAGCATCTGAGACTTCGAAACGCGGAGGCATTCTGCCGGCCGGCACCCTGCCGGGGTCGATTAACAGCCTCGCGCTTCAGCAGTCTCTGTCTCTGGCGAATCAGTTGGCCGGCCTCAGAACCATAGGAGCGCAGATCGAGCAGGGGCTCCCGCCAAGCGTCAACGTAGGGCAGAGAGCCGCGGAGGGCGCCCTCGAGGGCTTTGTCGCTGGAGGTGGAGTCGGCGCAATCCCCGGTGCGGTGGGTGGATACCTCTCGGGCAAGGGAGACAGGGAAGCGCGGGACGAACTGCGGGGGCGAGTTTACGACATCTTTAAAGCGACGGAGCCTGCGGCATTCGGCCGGGATCTTGATGAAACGCGGGCCACGACACGGGAGGCGGCGCTCGCCAGCGGTGCTGGTGCGCGGGCGGAACAGTCGCTTCAGAAAACCATCTCCCTGACCGGCCTGCGCGGTACGCCCATCGGCTCACTGGCGGCTCTCTCTGCTGGCTCGCAGGAGGATCTGCTCGCGCTCGGAGCGAACTTCCAGCAGGCTCTCAAGTCCACCTCAGAGCGGGTAGCGAGCCTCGCTGGATCGCCGATCGAGGTTGACCGTGACCCGCTGGCCCGGGCGCTGGAGGGGATTGCGGACGCAGTCCTCGCGTTCAACCAGGGCAGGAATAAGGGCAATGATGAGTTCCAAGGGCCGGAGATCGACCCAAGAACCGGCGCACGAGTCCCCGGCGCTGGCCCTGACGGCACCGCAAGGGTGTTGCAGAACTTGCCGGGCGCGTTTGATAATTCCCCGGTGACAGGGATACCGAACACAGCGTTCGATAAGCCGTAGGAGGAGTCGATGGCGATCAAGAAAAAGAGTTCGGTCAAGAAGGAGACCCCGTCGAAGAAGCGGACGCTGCCGGAGGCCGCCAAAGAGGTCGCCAAGGTTGTCAAGGACGCCATCCAGTCTCTGCCTAGCGCACCGGAGGCGGCCGACATTCTGCGCCGCGAATTGCGCGGGCTCACACCTACTGCAAAGTCTGTTAGGCCGGGCGAGTCTAGGACGATCGGACCAGAGAACCCGCAGCGCGGCCGGCTGCCGGACATCACCCCAAGCACTCCAGAGATAAGGGAGGCGAAGGCCGACCTTAAAACCGCACGGGCAGCGTTCGAGGGCCTGAAGCCTGGGCCGGCAGGGACGATCACTTCTAATCCGCAGTGGTCGGAGCGGAGATCGGCCCTCGACACGGCGATGACGAACTTGCGGAAGGCGCAGGCGGAAAGCACCCGCGGGGCGATTGTGGCGGCGACCCCGGAAAGGAAGCTCCGGCCTGGCGAGGGGCGCACTATCCAGCCGGAAGACCCGCAGTCTGGTGTCGCCGACCTGCGGAGTGCCGCTGGCGCGGCGGTTGGAGCGGTCAAGGCGGGCGAGCGGGTGGCCCAGGACGCCCTCGCCGCAGTCGATTTCCCGCCCAAGCAGGTCCGGCCCGGCGAATCGAGGACGACGGCGCCTAGCCGTAACCGTCCCGAGACATTCAACCCGGTCATCTCCCCGGAGACAGCGTCACTGCTGCAGCGTGAACAGGCGCAGCCGGCTCCGCCAGTCGTTCAGCCCGACACCAGAACGCGACTCCAGAAGGCGCAGGCCGGGGAGGCTCCTCCGTCGCAGCCAAATCTGGCGGGGCTGGCGAAGGGGGCGCTGGACAAGCTCGGCGTCACCAAGTTCTTCAGCGGGATAGAAACCGGCAGCACCGGCGGCATCATCGGCGCCGACATGACCCCTGCGGCGCTTGGCCCGCCAACGGCAATCGGGTCGAGAGCGACCGGCGGCAGGTTCCCCGGAGAGTCCGCGCAGCTTGATGTGCCCGTACCCCAGGCGGGGGCCTCTAGGTCATTTGAGCCGGACGCCGGTGCCCCGCCGCTGCTGAGCTGTAACGTTCGCAGCGGATAGATGAAGAAACTGCTCATCGTCAAACTTGTTGGAGCCACTGCAGTCAGTGCTTTGTCGGCCTGGTTTGTGCATTTGTACACGAATGCGTCCGATGTCCGCTTTCTGTGGGAACACCAGCAGCACTCGACGATGAACGGAGCAGTCTTCCTTCAGCGGTTCTCGACAGTTGGCTACGCAATGCCAGTTCTCATCGGCATTCTGGGTTTCCTCTGCGTTCTTCGAAAGCGGAATCAAGAAGTCATGACGGAACTGGTTGTGTGGTTTGCCTGGCTTGCGTCTCTGGCCTGGATTGGCCTAGCGCTCTTTGTGTGGCAAATCGCGAACGTGCCGGTGTTCCACGGCGGCGGGAACCACTACTAGACAAGACTGCGAACGAGACGGCTAGAGTTTACCGTCGCTAACGCGCCGGAAACTCAGCCGCGACGTTACACTCGCCCTTGTGCCATCCGCTCACACGTTTTTTCGGATGCGTCAGAAAAGGACCGTTTTTAAACTGATTCGGTCCATGCCCCTCCCCGGACCTGAGGCCTGTCCCGAGGCTGGTCGGCCGTTCATCTTTCGCCGCCCAGGTCGCCGTCCCAAAACCCGCCGATTCATGGGTTTATGACACGCGCCGTAAATCCAAGGTTTGCCGGTACTGCCGCGTGGGTTAGGTGTTCGCGATCAGCCAACGCCGTATGTGTTCAGCGATCTGGCTGGCCGTCGCTTCTGGCACTTTCGTCGAATACTTGCCGTCCCGGCAGACAAGCGCTACACTGTGAACGAATCGATACTCGTGAAGAGTGAGAATGCGAACAAATGAATGCAGAATATTTGCACTTACGCGCAAAATTCTGATTCACGACGTTAGCTAGACACGATCAGCGTCAAACATCATGGAACACTTCTTCACAGCTTTGCGCCTGCTTTTCGTTCCGACATTATCGCTCATCTTTTTCTTGTCAGCGGGCCGATGGGATCTTCCATTCGCCTGGGCTTATTGGGGCATGTGGATTGGTTGGTGTATGACCGCGCTGGTGACATTGGTGGTGTCGAAGAACTTCCGTGCGTTAGCTAAGGAACGAAGCCGGCCTGGCTTGGGATCAATCGAGAAAAACATACCTGTTCTCATCGTTCTCAGCATAATTGTCATAGTTAGTCACTGGGTGGTTGCTGGCTTGGATGTTGGTCGGTTCCACTGGTCCGATACCGTTCCTTTCGGTCTACGAATCCTCGGACTACTCTGCATATTGCTTGGGATGAGTTGTAACACCTGGGCAGGTCTGCACAATCAATTTGCCTCATCGGTGATTCGTCTTCAAGACGATCGAGGCCACCACGTCATCACTTCAGGCCCCTATCAGTTCGTTCGCCACCCCGGTTACGCGGGAGGAGTCCTCATCTTGGTCTGTGGGGGGCTGGTACTCGGATCGTGGTTGGCCATTCTACCGTTGCTGATCTTCTTTCCCATGGTAATCGCCCGAACGAAACGTGAGGATGAATTTCTCAAGAAGAATCTGGATGGATACATCACGTATGCGA
>SDBT01008603.1_pt1 | contig 16648 bp, 23 predicted proteins | sample 2277101 | NCBI WGS metagenome assembly SDBT01 (sample SAMN10404973, study PRJNA504765) | marine sediment metagenome | isolation source: marine sediment core GS10_PC15, 103 cmbsf | place: Arctic Ocean: Southern Knipovich Ridge | collected 2010 | reverse complement strand
TTACCTCTCCTGTTAATTTTTTTAGGCTCTCTCTGTTGTTTTTGCATAGCCAATATAATGCAAATTTATCAATAGATTTAATGGGTTCATGCACACAACCGCAAACAATACTTATTGGAAAATCATTCATAGTTTCGTCAAAGAATATTAAGATGCCTTTAAAATATTCATCAAATTTTTTATTAGAAAAATTCTTATAGATATAATACGCTCCCCATTGATCTGGCAAGTCTAAGGAATAACTTAAACCATCAGTAATACTTGAAGATTGAACTTCCCACCCTTCTTTATTCATTAATTCTATCATATCATCCATCATCTGTGCAACTTCCCTATAAAAAGTTCTGACATAGTTAAAGGCATTTTGCAAGTTTTTTTCTTTGTTCTCCATTTTCTACCTCCCTTCTTCAAACAACGGATAGTAATATTCTGCTCTTTGTATATGTCTCTTGTAAAATCTTCTTATTGAATTTTTCTGGTTTCATTTTTGTTCTCTTTGTATATTTCAACCATCTTCTTTCTTTGCATCTCGTATCTCAACCATGGCCTTCAAATCCTCTATGTGTTTTTTCATAGCCAATTTATCAATAGCCGAACCTGTTTTTGATAATCTTTCCACACAATCATCAAAACTTTCCGCTACTTCCCTTATAATTACTTCTTGGTCTCCACTAATGTCCATCCAAGTGAAAGCTAAATCACTTTGAGCATTCATTAGCTCCCTAAAAGCTTCGGATTTATCCTTGTGGTAATTTCCTCTCATAAATAATGCTATTATTACTAAGACGCTTAAAATTAAAAGTATTTTCATAGTTTTTTTCTCCATTTAAATCCCTCCATAAATAATATTTTTATTTAAATTATAGTCAAAGTCAGAATTTTGAAAAGTAAACCCATCAAATTTCTGAAAGTGTGATTCATAAAAAGTATCTGAAAAATCATTAAACTCCTTTGTTTGAAAAGAAAACTCAGTAAATTCAACAAAATTCTTCTTCTTTAAGTAAAGTAATAAATCATCTAATATCAATCTTTCATGTTTACTTAAGGATTCTTTATTGTAGTCTTCAATTGCTTTTGTTATTTCAAACCATCTTAACTGAAATAATTTATCTTCTGCACCTATTAATCCTTGTTGTTCTATGCATTTTAATGAATCTTCTAATTCCTTTCGCGAAGGGTATTTAGTTAAGTATATAACGCCTAAAAAGTCAGATTTACTTTTGGGCAGAGTTAAACCTTCAAAATACCTTCTTAACTGGTCGTTATCTTCTTCCCCACTTTTAGAACTATAATACTTTACTTCTATGCACAAAACTAATTCATGCCCCGTTTCATCCTTGAATTTGACTATAAGGTCTGGTTCACCAAAACCATCAATATTCTCCCAAAAAGTAAATTCAAAATTATAATTCACTAATTTGTGTTCTACACAATCTAAGAATTTTTTTTCAGAAAGTGTTTTTGCATGGCTTAGAATTTCTAAAAAAACATCCTTTGAAACATATTTTAGCAAGCCAAATATATTAGAAGTCAAAACGTCTTCACTATTTTCCACTTCTGGCAATTTTCCTTTTAATTCGGCTTGTATCATTATTCAATAACTATAATTTCTTGTTATTTGCTTTGGTTATTGTTTTCCACATTTTTTAAAGAAACTCAACTGAAGTCCTCTTTACTTGCATCCACAATATCAACGATTAGGTCAATACATTCTTCAAAATGATTCTCAACTAACGAATTAGGTATTCTTAATGTAAAATATCCTTTCTTAAATGAGTAGTATGTTCTTTTCAAATCAGCCAACGCCTGCTTTGGTTTAGTATTATGATGTTCCCCATCTACCTCAATATTGAGTTTATATTCGGGAATTGCAATATCAATATGTTTATGACCATCCCATAGCTCAAGAAGGGTCGGTATTCCTCTTTTTCTTAGTGCATCAGATATTTTTTTTGCTTGTAGTGTTGACTTTGCTCTTGCTTTGCCCTCTTTTTTTGTAATATTTTCTGGTTGTTCTTTATCACTGTAACAGGCAGTACATCTACCATTTCTATACTTGGTGTATTTCCCACAATCAATGCAATCTGCCATATTCCACCCCAATAACTTATTCTAAGAATTAGTGTTTAAATAATTTACCGAAATTTTGAAGGGCAGCAAATAGGGCGTGGAAAAATGAACAAAATCATTTTTTCACAATTCACTGTTTATCTTCTTAGAAAAGGAGAGAAGAAGGCTATAAAAAGTTTGCTTAATATTATTCTAAAAAGGGCAATTGTTTTTCTTAGTTTTTTCTTCCCCTATAACTTGCCTAAAATAATTGCAGAATGCACATCTTTCATCCTCTCCAGAGCCTAAAACCTCAATCTGAGGGTTATTATTCCATTCACTAATCTGAATGGAAGTTCCAATAGGAATATTTTTTTCTCCCTTGTAAACTTCATCAATGGATTTTTTAAAGGCATTCTCTATAGAATTTGCATTGGCGTTAAATATTCTTATAAAGCACTTAAATTTTCTTGGCATAGGATATTGTTTAGTTACTCAGTTATATAAACATTTCTTTAATACACATTTCCAGCAGCCTTCCACATACTCGACAAGCGAGTTGCGTCTAACTAAAATTTTGCCCTGTTGATGCAGGGCCGCCTTGTTCTGCTTTACTTACATTTTCAAAATTTTATGTATCCGCACCGTGAAAGTCTGGTCTCATATTTTCAGAAAGCCTCAGGTATTGGCGTTGTAATTAAAACGTCAATGGAGGCAAAAATGAGAATGCAAAAAGTGCATAAAGTAATAGAAGAGCTGAGAAGAAAAGGGTTTGACATGACCTCAAAAAAGTTTTTTGAGACAACAGTGTACCAGATACTGAAAAAGTACAGAATAAGGGAGCAGCTTGATTTGGAAGAATATTTTGAGCTGCTAAGAATGCTTATGGACTTGTGCGCAGAGAATGACCTGAAAAACATGGGAATGAGCTACCTGGATGAGGATGACTGGAAATACAAATAATTTTTTATTTAAAAAAGAGGTGGTTTTTTTTATTTTTTAAGTAAAATTTATATAAGCACTAGTGTTTCTAAGATTTAGTAATCATAAATATACAGCAATCTCTTTTTCAAGTAACATCAATAATTCTAGTGATTCAAAAAAATCAAGGGGGTAAAATAATAAAATGCTAGAAAGAAATATATTTTGGATACCAAAACAAGAACTGCCTTATGCATTAGATGAACTGCATTTAAATGGCTGGTATATTAACTTGATAGATGACTTCGTACATCCATTTTTGAGTAAAGTTTTAGCGGAAAGAATTTGGGTGTAAAATTAATTGATCAGAACCAACTGCCTAAATTCTGCTGTCCTCTGCCACCAATGATCTTTAATCCATTCCTTTGATAAGAAGGGCAGCTATCACAGTTGAAGCACTTAATCACTAGACTTCGCCCGTCAAAACTTGTTCCGCCGCACTGACCGTTTCCATCACAACTATACATACCGTTTTGTTCAACATTCAGGGCTGCCATTTCTACCATCTGTAAAGCTCGTGCCTTAATTCGTCGTATTCTTTTTCCATTCCGGCCAGTTTAATTTTAAGCCTCTTGAACATCCTGTATGCTGAGTTTAAGTCAAACTCATCTCCATCAATAACTGTCTGGACAGTTGTTTTTTCTTCAAATGCCTTTTCTGCCTTGTCTTTTAGATCTGGAAGCAGTTCGTATTCCACTTTATGAATCTCTTTATTCAAGAATTCCATCCTGTCAAATTTCTTGAGATATTCTTCAGTAATTGGAGCTTCTATCAATGCTTTGAGCTCGGATGCTAACTCATTTAGATTCCACTTAGCTTCTCTTGCTATGAATTCTTTAGCCTTTTCATCTATGAAAATCCTCACGTTTTGCGCTTTGATATCTCTTAAGGCTGTTCCGTCTGCCTTTTCCTTGAAGTAAGACACTTCCAGAAAATCTTTTCTCCACTTTAACAATTCTTTTTTTAATTCATCTAGATTATTTTGATTGTAAGTTCCATTAGTGCCCCAAGATCCAGCATATGAATCTTCACTATCATTTCTAAACGGTCGCTCCATAGTGCTAGTTGTAGATAGTAATTCCTTCATAAAACCGTTAACAAATATTTCAGCATTATATTCTACAGATATATAAGCATAGTTTTCCTTTTTTTCTTTGCATTGTTCTACCCATTGGTTGATTCTTTCATACATACTTTTAGAGCTATGTATTCTTTGAATTGGCTCTAGGGATTCTGGACTTTTTACTTTAGCTACAGATTCTTGAACTAATTTCAATTGAGACATGTTTACCACCTCTTATAAAAAACAACTACGGCTTAGTTGGTTGTTTTTTGAAATTGCTGTAGTTTGTCGGATTTAGGTTTATTTAATAGTCTTAAATTCTCAGAGAGAGTAGCAAAATTGTGATAATTATAAACGCATATCTCATATACATTCCGGCTCCATGCTTCCTTTACTTTTGAACTTGTCACATCCCAAAGCTCGAATAATTTCTTAACAATATTTAGCCTATATTCTTTTTCAAAAATTCTTAGTCTGCATCCTCTACTTTTCCTTTTATCAAGCGACCCGTCTGCATCTATAAATGCACTTAAATAGCCACTTATCATCTGCCTGTTTGATGAAATAAAGTCATAATTATGTATTTTCTTTAGAAAATTAACAATGTCTATCGAACTATATCTTATAGTCTGACAAATTCCTCTACCATTTCTGTAATGTTCCCTGAAATATGGTGACCTACCAGTCCATTCTTCCAAAACCCTTTTAATCTCATAAGCCCATTGTTTGTTTACAATTTGTACTTCATACATATATCTGCTTAAATATCCGTCTGAATTGGCTAAACCTAATGCGTAACCTAATTCAAAGCATTTTCTTTTGAAATTTTTTGGAAATTTTGCCTTTTTGTATTTCAACCTTCTCTTAATTTTAAACCTTTTCAGCCATTCCCACACTGCATTATGATTAACTCCAATTATTCTGCCAATTTTTTTAACTGAGTATTGCTTATTCTCATATAATTCCTTCAATATTACCCTTATATCCTTTTGAAACCTCTTCTCAATAACTTCCATATGTATAGTTTTCAGCTTTATGTTTGGTTTTAAACCTGCCAATCGGATAATTTTCTTATAACAACCAAATCTACGATAATATGTATTGGAAGAAGGCATAGAAGTATTTTTATCTATTTCCCTATTATTTGGAGTTCTACCTAATTTTTTAGCAAAACCTCTTAATAGAGATAATAATTCTTCATTAGAAAAAGCGGGTTTAATTCTATAGGCTTTTCTTAATCCAAGTTTACTTGCTTTATCTTTGATGCCTTTAAGCGTTCTGTGAGGTAAAAACTTTATTAGCTCGTTATTCCGAATAGTCACATAGTGATTATTTAGCAGTCCAATTTCCTCATTAGTCCATATAAAATATTTGCCGGCTCTCTTCTTTGGCTTTTCAACTAGACTTAATTGTTGCATATTACCACCTCAATTTTACTCTCATTCTCCTCAGTTTCGATTATTAACTTCAAAACCTTTTCAATATCTGAAAGAAGATGAAAAACTGCTTTTTCAACAGTGAGTTTTTTCATCTCAGAATAATGCTCAAGATACTTGTATGAATTGCCAAGCTTTGATTTTTTGCCCTGCATGGCTGAAAGTGCAGCTGCTGAAAACTCAGCAACTATTTCATTGGATGGGTCTTGTGGCTTTTTCCTGATCAAGCCAAGCCTATGGTGCGCTGCATGTGCAAGTTCGTGATAAAAAACTTCTTCATCCGGAGATGCAAGCACTATCTTTTTATCCCTTTGATAATATCCGTATGCATTTCCAATGAAAGGAGAACTCTTTACCTCAATTTCCCATGCTTTAGCAACGTTCATGAAGCTGTGCTTTGGTATTGGTATATTTTCATAAGGCAATTCTTCGCCTTCTGTATCTTCTGCCCTGAAAACCGGAATTCCATTAAAGTAAATGCTCCTGCTTACCCCTTCCTGGTTTATCTCTTTACTGCATAGCTTACATTTTCCTGCCTTTAAGTCCTTAGAAAAAAGTGATGTTCCGCATGGGCACTTATAATTTTCATATTCTTTAGGGGCTAATATGTATATGGCTTTTGAGCCTTTCTTAACTTTTCTTTTTGCCTCTCTCCACTGCTTTATGCCCCTGCTGTCAAATGTTCCATGCACTAACTGGATTAATCTATTATTAAGGCTCCATTTAGAAGAGGGCACATCAAATTTTGGGTTTGTGGCAATAGCTATTTTCTCAGGAATTTCCCCTGCCCTGAACATATCCAGCAATCCAGCTATCGCTGATTGTATTTTATTATTGTTTTTCATAGAAATCACCTTATTAGAGATTTTTTCTTTTCAATTATTAAAAGGAAAAATCTAACTACTCCAAACTTACAAGTTTACAAATTAAGAAAAAGTGAAAATTACTCTTTGAGCTTATTTTCCACAAAAGAGGATAAGGATCTGATGTAAATATCAAACTTGAGCTTATGGCAAATCCATGTTTCTTTTGTTATCCCTTGACCTCTGTACTGCACATTGTTTCTTAGCAATCTCATTGTTTCCAATGTATCCCAGTCAATTTCAACTCTCATGATGCTGCCGCCTCCATGACTTCGTAAATGTCTCCTTTCACAACATAACCTCGTAAGACATTCTTTAATAATCCTGATCTAACTTCTTTCATTTCTTTTTTTGAATGGAATGTATGCACTTGCACAGTTCTTGATTTGCCCTGAAAGCCTAATCCTCTCCACATAGTATCAAAAGGCATATCTTCAGAGTCTCCGAAGATAAATACATCAACATCACTGTCAGTTATCCAGTCAGACTGAACATAACTTCCAAAAATAATGACCGTCTTTGCCTTTTTTAAGCTTTGCAATTTTGGAATCAGTCCTGTTTCATATAATTTGTTCAAAGCATGTAGTTTCTTCCTATTCCTGTAATTATCATGCTCCCAATTTCCTTGAAAATATGGCATTTTTCCTTTTGGTTTTACTCGTTTAATGATACTTTCTTTTTGAAGCTTCTTGAGCCATCTATTTGCAGCGGTTTTGGTAATCCCTATTGTTCTGACTATGTTAGTGAAATGCCAGTACTTTGTCGGCTCGTTCAGGAACAACTCCAATACTTGCTCTTCTTTTGATGCCATAATGGTACACCTAAAATGTACTAATATTTAAATCTTTTTGTTTTTTAGGCTTTTCCTTCTATAGCTGCCTCAATGAATTATGACATTAATTTTTATGTGAAAACTTATATAGTGAATAAAAAAATTAGTATTTGCATCTATGGCTCGACTTCATTTTCCCTTAATGTCTTTTAGATATTGGGCTGGTATATGCTTCTCCATATTTTCAATATCTGCCATAAAGCCAGTTGGTTTTTGGCTCCAGTATTCTTTGCATTTGCCAAAGATTAGCTTTTTGTCTACAATTTCTATGCCCCTATCATTCTCTACCCTGCATAATTGTTCAAACACAAAGAAGATCCATTTTACCCCTTCTCGGTTTTGCTGGTCACATTCCTTTACAATTGCTTTCCAGTCAATGTCCTCCCTGATCAAACGCTCTATATCAGGAAAGTCTTTTTCCCTGTCAGAAAGGCTCTTTAATAAGAGAATATCTGTGTTTGACGCCAGATAAACCTTTAGGTTAGTTTTATCCATGTACTGTTCTGCTCTATTTATCATGCGATCTGAAAAGTCCATCATGCTCACAATGTTTTTGATGAATATATCAATTCTAGATGGGCCTTTTTGAAAGACAATAATTGCATTTTTGTAGATTGGCTCTTTAAACAATTCCTGATCAACTACATCAAAGCCCAGCTTAAGCATTGCTTTATGCAGGATGTTAAAATCTTTTTTTGACATTACAATAAGGTCTATATCAAATGTTGCGTCTTTCAGGTTTTTCAGACACATTGCTCCTCCGCCAATCATGTAAAGATTAAGTTTCCCGTTCAGATTATTATCCAGATTGTTGAGAAATTTTTCGATTGATTCAACATTGAATATTTTTCCCTTCGCCATTATCTTTTCACCCCATAAGCCCTAAGCATTTCTCTGATGCCTTGCACCGATGTTGTGGGCAAGGTATTAGTTCTTATTTTACCCTCTTTTGTTTGGATAACTTTAAAAAAATCATTGAGCAAATGAATGCAATCATATTTATATGCTAATTTAACTAACGTATACTTTTTAGGCTTATTCTTGTAGAAGAATGCAACGGCGGCATCCAGCAACCTGGTTTCCTCCCTGATTTCTAATAAACTATGCATAAATACTTCTTCTTTTGACAGCCTTCTTTGAGGGAGATAGTAAGCTATTTTTATCACATAAAGGGGTATTTTGAAAGAATGATATCTTGAAAATCCTGTAACCTCCGCTTCCATATCTTTTTTTTCTGTTTCAAACACCACATCATTTTCAAATTTCCAGACAACATTATCCAGTTCCCTCATATAATTTCTGCTTGTAGAAAGAAAGTTATATAGATATGGCCAGTTTCTTTTATTAAATCTTAATGTTTGTTTTTTCTTTGTTAGTAATGCCCTTCTTCTTAAATACATAGACCTGTTTAATACTGTTTTTGTTGAAATATGAAGCTCTTCTGCAATACTCGATATAGGCTTCTCTGAGTATAGGCAATAGCTAAGCATTCGGAAGTTAAGGCCATAAAGGAATTCTTCATACTTCATTCCAGGCTCTAGTATGAGCATATTTTTGAATGCATGAGCATGCTGTGTTTTAGATGGCCTTATTATCAACTTTCTGTTTTTTCTTTCAATTGCAATAAAATCAAGAGATTCAAGATTTTTAAGCAGCGGAGTTAACCTGTTTATAGTTACCTTAAGTTTGTTAGCGATTTGCTGCCTATCAGAGGCGCCGTTAAATATGCAGACTAACGCCTTAATATCAGATTTGTTCAATATCATCATGATTCTAATCATTGTAAAGACATCATCATATATAAATCCTTCTATTATTCCCTATATAATTTACATTATATATAAATAAAGTAAATTATAATGGGAACTATCTGCTTTGTTTCATCAAATGTCAGCGCCATCTTTATCCCACTCTTGCTTCTTTTCAGCCATGATATCAAGGCATTCCTCTCTCAGTTCCTGATTCATCTTGTCTCTGATTTGATTCAATTGCTTGTTTGGATCTCCAAACATTTGCCGGCTTACATTTTGCGCTTTCATATTTCCACCTCTTCTATGATCCATTTTCCTTTATCTAAAACTACAAATATCATTTTAATCAGAGAAATTTTTCTCACTTTTTGAAAAATTTCGAGATAGAAAGAGTTAGATCAAGTTTTTCAGATTAAACCAATTTAAGAAATTCTTCTGGGCTAATAATCTTGATGTTTTGATATTCGCCTATATTTAACAAGTGTTTGTCCTGGCTTACTATATAGCTGGCTTTTCCTTCTATAGCTGCCTCAATGAATTTGTTGTCATCAGGATCTGCCTTAACAACATTAATTTTTGTTTTAGGAATTACAAAAATGCTTTTTTCTAGAATAAGTTTTTCCCAAGCATCTATAACTTGTTCCGGCATCTGGATCTTAAAGTCCCTAAGTTGTCTGAATAACTCGTCAAGAATTTCACTGCTTACAACAAGACTAAACTTTTTCAAGAACCAATGCCTTAAAACCTTATCAGAGCTTCCATTCCAATGGATTCCTGATAAGAATATGTTTGTATCAAGAACAACATTCATTTTTTAGACCTTGACCTTTTCCTGGCATTGTCCAAGTCCTTTTGAGTTAACTTAAGCCTTCCTGCTCTGGTTTTGCCTTCCCTTAGCATTGCATCAAATTCGCTCAAAGAAGGGGGCTGCATTTTCTTTAACAAAAGAGTCTCATTATGCTTCATTACAATAATCTTCTCTCCTTTTTCCAGATGCAATTCCTTCCTCAATCCTGAAGGTATAACTATCTGGCCTTTTTCTCCCATTTTTGTTACTTCAAATTCCATTTTTTATTACCTCTGTATTTTATTAAATCCTACTTCTAGGATAATAATACTTATTGGATTTATAAACCTTTCGTTTTATGGTTGTGTTGCGAGAAGGGTTGGTTTAGGGTAAAATGACTAAATTGTTGCGTTATGGTTGGTTTTCTAAATTTAATTAGCAAAAATTTTATAAAATGATTATTTAAGCTAGTTTTGTATGAAAGAAAATAAAGAAGAAATTACCAATATTAAGAAATGGATTGAACTTCTAGTGAGAATAGAAAATAAAGTTTTAAACGCCAAATATTTCAATCGTGGATTAACCTATGGTCTTATTATTGGAATTGTAGCGAGTATTTGGTCTGCTTTACTTTATCAAGAAGTTCTTATAAAACTTCCATATGATTTGAGGATAATTATTCTTCTGCTTCTCTCTTTTGTTGGGATTTTTATTATAATAAAATCAATTTATAGAGAAAAAGATTTATCTGTTTCATTAGAATTTTTTGAAGTCGGAATCTCAAAAATGAATGACCACTTATTAGAAATAAGAGGAATAAAGAACAAAGGTATTACAATGACATTAGATGATAAAACAATTGAAGGGATTCTTGGTAAGAATTATAAGAAACAAAGGTGGTATAAAAAGCTAAAAAAAGAAAAAAATAAACTAACTTAAAAACTTTTCTTTAATAGTTTCATCCATCTATTCCCTTCCATCTCAACACCAATTCCAGATTTTAAAGCTGGTGTTATTCCACCTATGCTTAAATGTGGCTTTATGAAATTGTAATAATTCCTAAACCCAGAGGTCATTATCTCTGCTGTTTCTATGTTCTGTAATCCCCTCATATTTTGAAATCTATCCCTTACAGTTCCGTTTAATCGTTCTATGTTGTTGTTGTTGTTGTTTGTCCTCTTATCTGTAATGCTTGTTAGCCTTACATGGTTTGTTTCTGGCATCTCTTTTTTGATGCTGTTAGTGTAAGAGTGCCTTCCATCTGTTACAAGAAATTCTGGCTCTTTTTGTGCCTGTTCTTTTGCAGATGCAAAGAACTTTCTTGTTTGCTTAATATCTGCTCTTGTTGAAACTTGTGTCGTTATTAAAAATTTGGTGTTTTCATCCATTATATTCCACAGCCACTTCCATTTGCCACCAGCCTGTATTTTCATTTCGTCATGATGCCAAATATCCTTTAATTCTGGCTTTAATGTCTTTACATAGTTATCAATTACTTTGCTGTATTTTTGTATTCTACGTAGAATGTTACTTGCATTTAAACTTAAATCATAGAATTGCTTTAAGTGGTCGCTTATTTGCCTTAATGATATTCCTTTAAAGTAAAGGTCTAAAACAACTGTTGTTATTTTTCCGTTGCCTTTGTATCTCTCAAAATCCTTTTCTTCTATAAAAGTTCTTTTACATCCTTTGCACATATGCCTTTGTTTGCCTTTGTCTGTCCTTTTACCCCATCCTATTGTTTCCTCACTATTACAGTAAGGACAAGAAGGTTTATTGCTTACATTACCTTTGTTTTCTGTCTTGACTCTCTTATTAAAATCAATATAGAATTTTACTGCGTGGATATGCTTACAATCCTTTTTTCTTCCTTCAAAATCTGGACAACTGCATTTCCACTTATTGCCTTTTGTTACTGTATATTCTCCGTTATCATTTTGGGATGGGATGGTAAAAGTGTTGTCATCTACTTTTTGAGGGACATCCCCTTTGCTGATTATGACATAGCCACGAACTACTCGCATCTTTTCTGATGCACTTTTTCCTTTCATTATTTGTTCTTGTTTCATTTTGTTCTCCACCCACTTACTTAGTTAGGTAATACTTTAGAAAGTAAGACTACTATATAAACCTTTCATTTTCTTACCTATATAAGTAAGTTTTTAGACGGTAATACTTTTATAGGTTACTAATATAAACTATGTTTATATAAACTATACTTAGAAACATTTAAATATAAGTTATACTTATCTAAGTAAAAAATGGCTAAAATTAAGATTACTGTTGATGGCTATAGGTGTGAAAGGTGTAAGCATGAATGGATACCCAGAACAAAAATAAAAGAAGACCCCATAATCTGCCCTGCCTGTAAAACTCCTTATTGGAACATTCCAAAAAAGAACAAAAAGAAGAATGGTTAAAAAAAAGAAGAGAGAAGCACTCACTGTAACAAGATTAATCAATGAGGTTTTAGTAGGTCAATTAAGCATACCTTTACGACAGATAGTCAATGACACGTCATTCTCAAAATATACTGGGTCTGAAAGACCAGATATTCTTATTTCGGAATTTGAATTTGATGGTTCAAACGAAGAACAGTTCATAAAGAATCTTGTAGGATATGCTGAAGTAAAAGATGAATGCACCTTTAATGATAAAGACTGGATGGATGCTATAAAACAGGGGAAAAGCAAATCAAAGAAATTATTGTTGCCTTATTTTATAGTAACTAACTGCAAGAAATCTGTCTTTTACAATTCTGAAACTGGAAAAGAAATAACTTTAAACAAGAATCCAATAAGAGAATTTCAGACGATAGATATACTTCGGCTAATTAAGAACCGACTAAAGAAAGACAAGAAATTGGATAACATTCGGACTAATGTTGATTCAATTTCAACAATTTCAGAAGCTATTTTTAACAAGAAATTGTGGGAACTTGCTGGAATATACAGAGGGATTAATTTTAAAGATAACATTCAGAAAATCGATTTTACAATAGGATTTATTTCTCTTGAATTTTTTGAAGAAAAGGAAATACTTGATAACAACAAAGACAATAGCAAAATTTACTGGTCTAATTGCGGAGATGATAGTTCTGAAAAATTAGTTGGTCATCTTTCACAATACATAAGAAGGCTTGAAAATGAAACTGAATTTAAAGAGTTCCAGAATTTAATGGAATCTGTAAGGGTATCAATTACAGGAGAGCGTGGCAAACCTGCTTTAGTTGATAAGGATGATGTTCAAAGAATCTATGAGATAATTGATTCAATGCGACCACTTCATGGATGCGGTTTTGATTTGTTTGGGGCTGTATATGAAATGTTTGCATCATCTAAAGAGAAAAAAGATTTTGGAGAATACTTTACCAAAAGACACTATGCTCATATCTTTTCAAAACTCCTGCTTAAAAATGAGCAATACTATAACCAGGAGAGAGAATTTACAATTTTAGACCCTGCCTGTGGGACTGGTGGATTTCTCACCGAGAGTTTTAAGGTATTAAAAAATAATTATGAAAAAACAGGAACTTATAATAAAGATACAAAGAAGTTTCTTGAAAAAAAATGTTTTTATGGTGTTGATGTGAGAGAAGAAAATATCTCACGCACAAAGCTAAATATGTTTCTTGTCGGAGATGGTCATACAAATATGTATGATGACAATAGTCTTAAATCAAAAAAAGACTGGAATAAATCAAAATATGATTATGTGATAACAAACCCGCCATATGGTAGTGGTGTAATCAAAGCAGAAACTACAAGCATTTCAAGTAACAGAACAGAAATTGCTTTTTTGTGTAGAATAATAAAACTACTCAAAATAGGTGGAAAGGCATGTGTTATAACTCCTGATGGTGTTCTTGAGAATCCGACATTTGACTCATTTAGGAAGGAGTTACTTGAGAAATGTAACATTGATGCAATAATAAGTTTACCAAAATTTGCATTTGCACCTTATACAAAAGAAAAAACATTTGCTTTATTTTTAACTAAGAGAAGTGAAGCAGTAACCAAGCCACAAAAAGAGCCAATCTGGATGTATATCATTGACAATGACGGATTAGCAAATTCGGATAAGAGATTTTCAACAAAACTACGAAACAACAGAAACGGGTGGATGCATGACGAAATTTCTGGGTGGGTAAGCACAGATGGGGAAGAAATGACTGGCTTACTGGAAGAAAGATGGTTAAAATATGATGATTCAAAAAACAAAGGGACTGAATGGATAGATGAAAAAGGAATCACAGTAAGATTAAGAAAATCTGGATTTATTAAGACTTCAGATGTTATAAAGGATAAAGACCATAGTTTCTTACCAGAATATTATTTAAGAAAAACTGAACCTAATTTTATAGAATTAAGTGATTTGAAAAAAGAAATTAAGAAAATCTCCTCTTACTTTGAAAAATGAGCCTATACAAAAAATATCAAGTCAAAGATATTCCAATAAGTGAAGTAATTGGTTACATGAGTGGAAATTCTGGACTTACAGAAGAGTTTGTTTACAAACAATCTCAAAAAGCAGGGAGGAGATATTTTGTTCTTTCAAGTTCCACAGAAGAAGATACTAAAATGGGAGAAATACCAATGTGTCAATTTAATGATAAACCATTAAAAGTGTTCAATAATAAGGAAGGTTTGTTAGTAATTAGGAATGGTAAAGCAGGAACAACAAAATATCTACCAAAAGGAGATTATACAATAAATGACCATGCTTATATTTTGTATGTTAAAGAAAAATGTCAATATAAAATAAACTTGAAATGGCTCAGTATCCAATATAAACAGGATTTTCTTGATTATGCCAGTAGTAGTGATAATGGCACATGGAACATGACTGGATTCTTCAAGAATGTTATTATAGACATTCCAGACCATGATAAACAGATGGGAATAGTCAGAGAGTATGAGGCTCTTGAAGCAAATGAAAATACAATATTAGGTATGAAAGATAATTATAACAAAATAAAAGAAAAGCATTTATCCCATAATTACAAAAAATATCAAGTCAAAGATATTCCAATAAGTGAAGTAATTGGTTACATGAGTGGAAATTCTGGACTTACAGAAGAGTTTATTTACAAAAAAACACAATATAAAAACAGAGAATATCCTGTCTTGGCGAGTTCGGAAGAACACAACATTATAGGTTATTTGCCTATGTGTGAGATAAATGAAAAACCTTTGAAAGTGTTTAAATTGAAAGAAGGATTGTTTGTTATTAGAAAGGGCAAGGCAGGAAAAACAAGAGTTTTGAAAGGTGGAAAATACACCATAAATGAAGATGGGTATATCCTGTTTGTAAAAGAAAATTGCCTCTATGAAATTAATCTCAAGTGGTTAAGCCTACAATACAAAGACGATTTCTTATCCTATGCTTCCAGTTCGGATAATGGCACATGGAACATGACTGGATTCTTCAAGAATGTTATTATAGACATTCCAGACCATGATGAACAGATGGAAATAGTCAGAGAGTATGAGGCTCTTGAAGCAAATGAGAGCAAATTAAGGGGGATTCAGGATAAAATTCAAGAAATTGCTATTAAGAACTTTGCTTGACTTTTCGGACAGAAGGCACTTTTCGGACAAAGCCATTTTACCCATAAACTATTTATAAGATAAAATTTAAACTTATTCTGACTCAAAAGATGAGGAAAAATAAATTAAGAGGTATTTTTAAAGGGAAGGAAATATGGTCATTTCTAGCGTGGGCATATTTTATTATTTTACTTGTTACTATTTTAAATATAAAAAGCAACATTGAAACTACTCCAAAAATAGAAACTTATAGGGCTGGATATTTTTATTCTGATTGTGTTTTTACACGTTGGGATGAAGAAAGGAATGAAATAAAAACAGATGTATGTGAACTCCAAAATAAGACAGATGAAATAATTGAAAGGATAAATGATAAATCAAATTTAAATATTAATCTATTAGTCTTGGCATTATCATTTTTAGGCTTTGTATCATCTTATATGCAATACAAACAGAGGAAAAACTAATTAACAGAAAATGATACCAAAACCACCATCATTTAAGGAAAATTGGAGATTTTACTTTAGATATATAGGATTGGGTCTTATAGTGGCTTCCTTGATTTCATGGAGGTTTTATAGGTGAAAATAGAACAAAAACATGGTAAAAAATATTATTGGAAATGTTGTGGTAATAAAATTGCTATAACTAAAAGCCATATAAGCAAGAAGGAATACAAACATTGTCCAAACTGCAAAAAACATATTTCTGAAGAAGAGAAAGATAAGGCAACATTTTATTTATCAGTAAGGAGATTAGATGGAAAATAATAATTATTTTATCAGCCGACATTTAACACCCTCACTTAACACCAGAAAGATTACCAATACCTACAAAAGCAAAAATTAATAAATTTGATAAATATTCTTAGATTATGAATGATATTTTTGTTCTAATTGGGGGAAGAAATGCTGGAAAGAGTAGTATTTTGAGGAGTCTTTGTTGTGTTGAACTTGGAAAACCTCTTGAACGGTCTAAGCAAAAACTGAAGTTAAGTTTTGAAAATAAAGAAATAGTATCGTTTATACTATCTTCCTCACCCCAAGAACAAACTCCATTTTGCCAATTTGAAATAATTAAAGAAAAACTGAAGAATTTTATCAAAAGCCGTGAAAAAAGAGTAGAAAATGGGGGAATTTCAGATTTTATCTTAATCATAGCTTTTACTTTAGAAATAAGTAAAAGTGATGAACTAGGCAAAGAATGTATTATAAAGCCATTAGAGTTCCTAAAATCTTTATCAGATTATAGTGTCCATACTATCCACATAAAGAGAGATGATATACCATCTTCTAGTAGGATAAACAGTTTTATTGGAGAAAATACAAGTCCTGAAC
>SDBT01008602.1_pt1 | contig 16649 bp, 19 predicted proteins | sample 2277101 | NCBI WGS metagenome assembly SDBT01 (sample SAMN10404973, study PRJNA504765) | marine sediment metagenome | isolation source: marine sediment core GS10_PC15, 103 cmbsf | place: Arctic Ocean: Southern Knipovich Ridge | collected 2010 | reverse complement strand
GTCTATCTTCTTCTTCCATTGTAGGATCATTTATTACAGTATGTATCATAAGCATTCTATTAAGACTGAGAGCGTGGATTTCCAGATTACTGTTTGATAATAATAGACGTTGTGAAGTTTGAGCTATATTACTATTAGTCCTGGTCCCATTCCGGTATCTCCTAGAATTCTCTGAATCAAAAACTCGTTGAAGTCTCCCAGCTTCTCTCTCTCCTGCTCTTATTCTTTCTCTCCTTCTCACCTCGACATCTTCTTTTTTCCTTTTTCTTATATGGTTTAGAATTTTTGCACACCCTTTCCATTTGAGTGGATCTCTACACAAAGGACATACATCGTTCCGCATTTTGGAGATACATGACAAATGAAAGACATGTTTACACTCGGTAGTAATAATATTACCTTCTAGAGAGGATATACATAATACACAATCTTGCATTATCTTATCCTTTTTCCCCACTTTTTCTTTACCTTTCCCTATAATATCTGCCTTGAACAAACGCTCGTATAACACCTTTTTTGTTACTCCCTTACCTCTAGCAGGTAATAGTTTGTGCTCAACACATAATTGTTGTAGTTGTCTGAATGTATACTCACTCATTTTATATTAACTATTTTACTAATTAAAATCTGATAGATAACTATCTCGGTATATCATCATGTTTTTATCATCTATATAACCCATCATTCAACCTTATTCCAAATATATAGCCCGTCTAGGCTATATATCTACATCTCTCTCCTCATTTTTTTGTATTTTCTAATATTTTATACATAATAAAGTTTTTATGTCTTTTTCTTGTATTGTTTTCTCATTTACATTCTTCCATAAGTTATAAGCTTTTCCAGCCTGTAGTATAGGTGCATATAATCCTACCAAGATATCTATATGTTTTAATTCTTTTATATTATAACCCCAAGCCTCTAGTAAAGAAAGTCTATATCTACATTCTTCCTTCTTGCTATCTGGTTTCCATGGAAAGTCATGATGAAGACCGTATGCTAATCTGGAGTATATATGTATAGAAGAATTTACGGCACTACTACATATATTATAACAGGTAACTTGTTTATATGGATTACTAGTTCTGATAACTCTTCCTATAGTTTGTTTATACCTTTCTACATTGATCCATTCAGGCCTTACAATAATTAGAGCATCTGCGTGCAGGTTTATGGCCTCAGATGTATATGATACAGTACTTATAAGAAGAGCTTTCTTAGTCTTATTATGAAATGTTTCAAGTCGAGATGTTGCCCTGCAAAAGGTAGTACATTCTATCTTATGAATGCCTGCCAGATCTGTAGCCATTGGATTAAGTCTTCTAGTATAACATTCAACAGCAGGAAAAAGAAGAACTATCTTCTTATGGTCATTCTGTAAAATAGAAGATATAGCATTCTTATATATCCTTATATCTCTTTCCATATCATTACTTTTTCCATAAATAGTAGTTTTACCCACATTAATGAAAATATTATTGGGAATTATAGTGGGAAGTTTTTCTTCTATAAGAGTATAAGACAAGTTAAGTTTCTTTATTTGTATTTGTTTCTTGGTACATGGATTTTTAATAAACACCGGAGATGCTGATAAAAGAACCAATGTAATACCATTCCCTCTTTTTGTTCTAGGATCACGAGTTATTACTACTTTAATCCATGATTCTCCAGTATGAGCTTCGTCTACAATAATGGTTCCTATGTTCTGTATAATTTTTATATAATCCCTGTAATAACGAGGATTATATGGTTTGGTAGTTGAAGTAATAAATACTCTGTTATTTAATTTAGTTTTATCCGTTATATTGTTATAATAATCCATATGAATCTTATTTACGCTGGCTATAAGAATTAATACCTGAGAATTGACAGGATCCTTTCTCTTATATACAGTATTAAATCCAAATATACTTTCTAACTCATCTATCCATGTTCTTATAGCTTTAGGTGGAGCTAGTATAAGTGTTCTATCCTTCCATTTCAATATCTCATCAGTTATTTTAGGACCAAAACAGGTAGCAAGTCCTATGGCTGTTTTACCATAAGACATGGGAGCACATATATTGAGTATACCCTTATTATCCGTTATATAACTAACAGCTTTAACTTGTCCCGGTCCAAGAATATAGTTATGATACTTACGTAATCGTATCCTATATTTTGTTACATGTTTAGAAAACATACTAGAGGTTTGTCGTATAGAATGTACATCGTTAATAGGGAGATAACCGGCAATTACATTGAAAATATCATAAATTAATTCATCCATTTTTAATCTTATAATTTTATCTTAATAATTATATAAGAATCTGACCATATATTTTCTAAAATCTTATATTTTTATATGATTTTATCACATAAAATTATTATATTGTTGTAGGTCTTCTTTTTTTCCTACTTTTCCCTACAGTTGTATCATCTATCTTTTTAATTTCTTCATTATTCTCGATTGTCTTATAATATTTTAGCATCAGCGAAATGTTATAAAAAGGAGTTAAAGTTTCGTTCATATATTCTATAATTTCCCCATTTCTATTTACCTTAACATTTTCCATATCTGTATAAACTTCTGATGGGTAAAATATTTTCATTGAATTCATTATTTTTTGTGCAGGTTCTGGAAGAAGTTCTATTGCATTGAGCGGAAGAATAGAAAGTAACTGTTGTGTTGGAGTTAACATAGGTACATTCAATATATTATGCGCATTGCTATTTATTTCAAAAAAACCTACTCCATTCTTTATTTCTACTGCTTTCTTATATATATCATAAATAGTAGGACTATAATGAAAATTATACAACCAATTCTGGTTAACTTTATCTGTACCATGAGAATAATATCTTATTACCCAGGCTGCTCCTTCCAGCCATCTTTGGGAAACCTCCTCCACATTATACTTATCAATATCATCTGTTGTATACTCATAATCTGCTATAGTAAACATTCTCTTATGTTGATTAAATTTAATAACTCTCGGGTCTATTATTTTTTTAGTCCTACCTCTTTCTTTTATTTCCGTAGCGCTATCTTCTATAATTATAGAAGGATTATCTTTATTGTTATTTTCAAGTCTATCGAACCAAAATATAAGTTCTTTATTCATTATATGTTTTAGAAATTCTATGAAATTATTCCATATTATACCGGATTCTGTGGCTAAATAAGGACCATTATAATTTTTTTTCATATTCTTATATATAGTCATAATTTTGTTTAAGGCACTCAAGTTGTAATTCTTAGCTCTAAAAAGTCTACCACCTATTTCTCTTCCTTGTAAAGGATGAGGATCCTCAAAATCTATCATTTTTGGTAGGAAATCGTTTCCAATGAATAAACTAATTATTAGAAAATCTAGTGGGTGTGATATACCATGTTTTGCTCTTAAATCATTTAAAATTCCACCAGAATCAATGTATATATATTTTCCAGTGAATTCTGATTCAGGAAATAATGGTTTCAATCCTATTTGTGCAAGTTTATTATTATTATTATCATTTGTTCTCATAACATAAGAAGATTTTTGTCTTAGCATTGTTAATATAATAAGATCTGCATCATTTCCATATATAACATCAATATCTGATGATTTATTTAGATCTCTTATCTTATCCATTATCTTGTGCTCACCTTCTCCAGGAATTAGATGAGAGTCATAAAATATTTTCTTTGGAAGTATTCCTTTTTTTTTCCATTCTCCCTTTCGTGAAAAAAGTTCTTTTTCAATATATTCATCGAGTTCTAACATAAATTTTGTACCAGGACTTATTTTCCTGTTGTCAAACTTTGTGAAGTCGCCTTTAAATCGTCTATGTCTTTGTTGTGCAACTTTTGCTCGAGGAGGTGGACCATCGACAGCAATATATAGAATATCTTTAGGCTTAATAAGCTCCAACATCTTATCAATCTCGGATAGAATAGACTCAAATATTGCTATATGCATTTCTTCTTCACTATCAAAAGTAGTATTAACATAATCTTTATAAATTTCTCCATATCCTACAGTTCTTTGAGCTGCATCATGAAGAAGAGCATTAGCGTCAATGAATAAGTTGTTTACAACAATATCAGATGGCAGAGAATTTGATATTCTATTCCCGAATGAAAATTTGATATAATTAAAAAACTTTGGAATTCCCATTTTTTTGAGAAGCAATTCAAATTATTTATCTTTTTGATTTTCCAGCATCTTTTTTCTCGCATACTCTTGAATTTCCAGATTATTATTCAAAAATCCATATAGGCAACATATCGACCATCTTTTTGCGCCCATTTTTTCAGAATATTTTACTATGTTAATATGACCTCCCAACGCAGCCCCTTCCAGGCATTCATCCCAATCATCAGCACCTATTTTCTGAGCAATTTTAACATCTTTGATGTTTCCCTTAAACGCAGCTAAGCGTAAAAAAGAATTTTTATCCATTATTTAATGTGGATAGAATATATTATGATGATATATTCTGATGAAAAATATATAGGAATATTATATATAAAATGTCTCGTTTACCTAGAGAACGAATATTTGAAGATTATTTTGGCAGACGTTTAATTTCTAATTGTCCAATTTGTAATAAAGTTATAAAAAAATATTCAGATAATTGGGAGAGAAGTCATATTTTTCCTTTATCAAATAAGGGTCAAGATATATATCCTAATTTAATACCATTGTGCAAATGTTGTAATAGATCTATGAAAAGTCAAAATATGTTCGAATATATGTTATCAGAAGGAAAAATGAGTAGAGAAGAAGCTCGTTTTTATTATACTATAGCAATAGAAAAAATAAACGATTTTGATGTATACTGTGAAGCTGTTACATCTGCCCAGAATAAATGCAAATTTATTAAATATGGTTATACTGAAAAATATTGTAAAATTCATTTGAAGAAAAAAAATAATGAGAAAATGGTTTTTAGCTAAATAGTTCAAAGAGCATGGAAGTATATAATTATAAGTATAACTTATAATTGTTTAGAATATGGTATGGGCTGATGGTGTTACAAAAAAACAATCACCGATCAGAAAACATAAATTAACAGAAGGTAATGGTGCTACTTTTGTTAATTTAAAAGCCACGCCTGCCGTAACTGTTGTAAATGTAAATCTATGAAGTCCTGCAATCCCATCAAGACCTGCCGGAGGTATAGATGTTGGTAAAGGATTTAAAATAAGTGCACCACCGCTTTCTTCCACCAACATAAGTTGATTGCTTGGTGGAAGAATGCCAACAAAGTAAAACTCTCCAGCGACGAATACTTGGGTTGGTATTATGAAGAAAAATAAATGATCTGCAGGATTTAATGATACAGTAGTAACAACAGTTGTTGTAATTTCTGATAGATTATTTGCTAAGATAGATTGATTAACAGTATAATTTACAGAGATTGTAGTTGCAACACCAATTATCAGATCAAGTAAAAGTCTCTTATTTTCGAATGCTGCAACATATCCTGCTGGGAAAGAACCACAAGGATATACAAGACAACCTGTATTTATTCCTGTACAATCAGGTTTTGTATTGGGATTACAAAATTGTTCTCCTATTTCTAATCCATCTGAATTTATACATCTTGCGGCTCCATCTTGTGGTAAAACTTTACCACAATCTGAAGCAAATATAGAACATTGAGAAAGTGTTATACTTCCTGGAATACTACAATTAGACCATGTTCCTTTTACACAATCAGGTTTGCCACAAGGTTGAAATAAAATATCTTGTTCTCCTATTGATGCTAATGTATTATCTTGTCTCACGCACAAATTATCTCCTGTATCATCTCTTGGAACACAAGTTTTTATAACTTTTTCTAAGGAGAACTGGCCATCAATTTTGCAATCTTGTCTATCAGAAAGGGTATTAGCTGACGGATCTTCATAAATTATACATTCTTCTCTATTTTCAACAAATTCTGAAATTCTACACTCTGGTTTACATACTTCTTGTGTTATCTGTGGTAAATATGTTTGAATACCATCTTCTATAAGACAACCAAATCCTGTAACTTTATTTGGTATACATCTTCTTGTTTTTGTTATTATCCCTTCTTCCGTACATAGTCCACTTATATTTGCACATCTTGATATATTTTCTTCTGTAAACGTACCAAATGTGCTTGTTTCAATGAAATTTGATCTTGTTGACCATATAATAATTGCAACAATAATTGCAACAATGATTGTTACGCCGATTATTAAGGATTGAATGTTTCCCATTTTTTAGACTAATATCATGTTAATATGAGAAAATGAAAGTTACACAATCTCCCAAATTTTATATTTCTCATATATCTACATCGGGTAAACCAAATAAAACATCTAATAATAACAAAAATGAAAAGATATTTGGTCAGGATGTAGTACCTATTGTTACTGTTTCCAAAGAAAAAGAAAAATCATTTGGAGAGAATACTACAGGTATAAATGATACATATACACATGATTATAATATTATATCTGTTGATACAAAAATAAAGAGATATTTGCGATCAAAACATAATAATATAAATTCTATTAATGCAAAACTTGACAGATTAGCAGATGAGTATCTTAAAACATCCTCAATAACTGGGAAAATACATTTAAAGAATGAAATAATAATATTGAATGAAGAAAAGGTTAAAATAGAACGATCATATGAGGAGTATGAAAATAAAACAAGGAACTATATTACTAAATATAAAGATCTTAAACTTTATACACCAAAAATATATTTTGGATCGTCCCTAAATCTGGAAGATGACCCTTATAGAGAACAAAGATTGCTGACAATAAGCAAATATTTAAACATTGCATCATATTATTACAATCTGAATATTAGAAGATGTAATGATAGGACTACAGGTGGTAAAAAATGTAATATATGTGGTCTAAATACAGAAAAAAGCGTGGGAGGTAGATTATGTCCAAAAGGACATTGGTTTCCTATTTCAAACAATCAAAAATATGTGTATAATTATGATGTTACGTCAAAACCCTCTTATAATAGAAGTGAAACATTCGAGGATGCTTTTTTAAGTTATCAAGGATTACAGAAAGATAAACCCCCTCAAGAAGTTTATGATACTATACAGAATTCAATGAACTCTTATAAGATAAAACCTAAAGATCTTGAGGAAGATGTTCTTCTTGAAATACTTAAAGAAAATAAACTATCTTCACAATATCATAATATGCGCCTTATTTTTCATAATATAACAGGGGCAAAGCTTCCAGACTTAAGCGACCTTAGAAACAGAATAATGAGAAGACACGAAATAATAGAGTCAGTATATCATAAAGAGAAAACGAAGGATCGTAAGAATTTTTTAGATGGTCAATATATGTTATGGTCTATATTAAAAATGGAAAATTACTCATGTAAAAAGAGTGAATTTTCAATGTTAAAAACCGAAGATGTAATAAAATATCATGATGATACTATGGAAAGAATTCTTCATCGCTTACGCAAAGAAAATGATGAATTTGACTGGCCATTTTACCCTGCTTTATGAAAATATGATGACTTATAAAATTAAAATGCAAGTTTGTCAGAATAATATAAAAATTATTAACATGTCTGGGTTTACTGATATCACATCAGATTATTACAATTTGAATATTAGAAGATGTAATGATAGGACGACATGTGGTAAAAAATGTAATATATGCGGTCTAGATACAGAAAGAAACACGGAAGGAAGATTATGCCCAAAAGGACATTGGTTTCCTATTTCAAACAATCAAAAATATGCGCACAATTATGATGTTACGTCAAGACCCTCTTATAATAGAAGCGACACATTCGAGGATGCTTTTTTAAGTTATCAAGGATTACAGAAAGATAAACCCCCTCAAGAAGTTTATGATACTATACAGAAATCAATGAATTTTTACAAGATAAAACCTCAAGATCTTGAGGAAGATGTTCTTCATGAAATACTTAAAGAAAATAAACTATTTTCACAATATCATAATATACACCTTATTTTTCATAACATAACAGGGGCAAAGCTTCCGGAGTTAAGCGAACTTAGAAACAGAATAATGAGAAGACACAAAATAATAGAATTGGTATATCGTAAAGAGAAAACGAAGGATCGTAAGAATCTTTTAGGCAGCCAATATATGTTATGGTCTATATTAAAAATGGAAAATTACTCATGTAAAAAGAGTGAATTTTTGATGTTACAACCCAAAAATGTAATAAAATATCATGATGATACTATGGAAAGAATTCTTCATCACTTACGCAAAGAAAATGATGAATTTGACTGGCCATTTTACCCTCTTTATGAAAATATGATGACTTATAAAATTGAAAATACAGGTTTGTCAAAATAATATAAAAATTATTAACATGTCTGGATTTACTGATATTGATACAGTTGATCCTTGTTTGATTCGAGATTTATTTACACTTACTCATGAAAAGAGAGAGTTTAAAGATGGAGGTGGAACGCCTATTTCATACTATTTTATAAACATAAAAAGCAAAACGCAACCAAGCAAAAATGTTTATTTCTATCCTTCAGAAGATTTATTTTCATTTGGAATTCAAAAATGGGATGATAAGGAAAAAAAAAATAAGCAAACATTTACTGCTACCATTATATTAGCTAAAAATAGAAATGAAAATAAAAAAGATGCCATAATATTAACAGAAATAGAAAAAAATAGGATTGCGGTTTTAAAAGAAATCGAAAATATGGTATATGAATATATTTTCAAGAACAAGAAAGAGTTAGGAAAATGGTCAACAAAATTAAGATCTGTAGAGTCTATTAGGGATCAAGGTGGATTATCATCTCTTGTTAAATATCAAGAATATCAAGAGGGCGAAAATGAGGGACAAACAGATCCTAGTAAATCTCCCCTTCTTAAGTTAAAATTATACACAAAGCCTGTCTATGCTAAAAATGAAAATGGCCATAATATTAAGGAAAGAAAAGAGTGTGATGAAATAAGTTCTGTATTTAGAGATGAAAACAGCCAACAAATTGTTCCTGATATTGATACAAGATTTTACTCTAGACCTATTTTTACAGTATCTCGATATTTTATTAATAATCAGACTATTGCACCACAAACTTTTCTAAGAGAAAGTTATTATATTCCTCTCGGAGATGTAAGTGGTACTACAATGCTACCAGCTCGTACTCCTGAATCTCTTCCACCAAGAGGAAATATTCCTGATTATAAACCCCAAGAATAAATAAAAATTTATATAGTATATACTATATAATATATTAATCTGATGATATACCTGCTTGTTCTTGCATTTCTCGGGCTATTCTCATTGTTTCTTCCATACCTTTCTTATCTAATTTTTCATGTTCCTGGGGGGAAGAAGTATAGTTTGTTGGCTGGGGTACCCCAGAATTTGCTGCTGAAAATTGTGGAGGCTTTATCACTTGTGTAGGTATTCTTTGTTGTTGCATTTGTTGAGGTTGATGAACATATTGCTTTTGTGCAGGAGGCGGAGGATTATAATCCTCTTCATATTGTAATTTTTCAATATATGATCCTACATTTTTGAAGCTAAGTGTTACCCTTTGCTCTAAAGAGTCAACATGCTCAGATAGTCTTATAATAGTTTCTTCAAGCTTTTTAACTCTATCTTGGAGCTTTGTATTCTCATTAATTAAAAAATATGTAATACCACCGATAACAACAATTTCTGCGCCTATATGAGCTAATTGTGTTTTATTCATTTCTTGTGATGACTTTTTTGTTTAGTTTTTAACAGATCTTGGAAAATATTAAAATGGATGAGTATTTTTTTGTTGGAGGCACAATTGTTAAACTTACAAAGGATTCCTCGGAACCAACTCCATATTATAATGAAAGAAAAAGATTCATCATAGACAGAGTAGGAACTTACCCAATAGAAGTTCTTGAACTTTATAGCATTATGCACTGCGATGCTATATTCTATAGATCAAAATATGATGAAGAAGCAGAAAAAGAATTAGTTAGAATGAGAAATTTAAATAATATATAAGTATAATACTTATATATCCACAAAATATTCTTTATTTTGTTCTATCTTTCTTCTGAATTTATTATATTCTTCAGCCATTTCACCAGTTGAGCCTATTTGTGTTACGTTTCCACTAGAATATATAGTAAATATATGTTTTATAGGTTTTCCCTTTCTTATTATTTTGCTTTCTCTGAGCAAAATTACTCCTTTTCTATTATAACGAGGAAAAGAAGAAATATAATACCCATCATTTCTCATAAACTCGTTTAACTTACTTCTGTTAACTTTAAATCCTAAATTATATGTTATACTTATCATAACTAAATCAGCACTTGAGACTTCAATATTAAAATTATATATCTTATTAAGATATTCTATAGATTCTAAAATATGATATTGTCCTTTACATCCTGTAATATGAAAACTATTGACATGAATCTTTAAATTTACAATTTTTTCTTTGAGACACATCTTAATTTCTATTTGATTATCAGCTTTTACGGAACACACAGGACCTTTTGTTTTATACCCACATCTAGCAGAAACAATATCGCCCGGATTTTTGTTTTCTTTGAATATAACTTTCCATTTATTACCTTTAATATTTGTTTTCTTATATTCACAACTTACAAGTTCTACAGAATCAAAAAATTCTTCAAAGTTTATATTTATAGGATATTTAAATCTTACTATACCAGTACATGTTGATGGTATATGTTCTTCGAATAAACTCCATTTACTAATATTATCTTTAAAGATTGAAATATCCATTTTTTCTATACTATTAAATAGAGCTTATTTAATATGATGAGCCCAACTCTTGCATTTATATTGGGCATAATTATTGTTCTTATTGTTGTGTTCGGTGTAATACTTCTTTCGAGAAACGTACCTGCTGTAAATAGCTCTCTAGAAAGTATTATTGGTACATAAATAGTATAACTTATTATAGTTATACTATTCTATATAATCGGTTGACTATATAATTCAATCAAATTTAAAAATTATAGCTTCAATTTGTGGAATATTAATTTTAGCACCCTTAAATGATTCACATAATTTAGCTCTTGGTTTAACTTTTTCCTTTTCTTTATTTATATTAATATTATTGTTATCTTCATTATCATTTATATTACCTAAAAATAAATTACCACATCCTCTTCTGCAGTAAAAATATACTTTCCCTTTTTTTGATACTGTTATATAAGCCCCATCATTATCATGAATTCTTTCACTATTTACTAAACATGCACCTGAAGATTTTCTAGTAAGATTAATATAACCAGAAACTATATTTCTGTATGATAAGGATTCATCTTTACATTTCTTAAATAAATCTAGAGCCTTTTCAACCGTTTCATCATCTATTTCTTCATTATCATACTCTTCCCTAAATCCTGAAACTATTTCTAGAGTATGTTTTGTTTTATCATCAATTGACAAATATGCTTTCTCAAATTTTAAATCTGTTAGATGAATAGGATTTTTTTCTCTTTTCATATCCAAAACTTGTACTATACAATCAGAATATTCAATATTATAATCATCATCAAGTAATAAGGGGTTTCCATTTATTTTAGAACATCCTAAAAGTCTTAGAGATGTATTCTTTTTTGGAAAGCTATGATCTATTGGTTTTCCTTCCAAATCAAAATGACTATTATTTTTCATTATTTTCTCTAATAAGGCGTAAAAGATTTTACTTTGTTTAGCCCATTCATCTACAAAATATGCATTTTTGACTATTAGGTGCTTAGAATATTTTTTATCTCGATGATCTGTATTTTGCCATATGAATATAAATACTTCTGTGTTAATATTAATATAATATTCATCAAATGTTTCAATAATAGAATTTTCAAAATCTTCTTTGAATGTATTATGAACAAACTTATACTCATTATCAATGAAGGTTTTTTCTGTAATATCAATATCGAAAGATAATCTTCCTATTTGAGGTATTTTTCCATTATTTCTATCGGTTATAATTTCATTATAACAACACTCTTTTTCTTCTATACAATCTTCAAGTTTATCTATATCTTTAAATATAATATATCTTCTTCCGAAATCTCCATTATCCTTCTTATATTCTTCCGCAACAAGTATAGATTTAGGTCCAGCCCGGGCTCTTGCATTTTTTGCATAATCAAGATTATACATTTTGTTTTCATGAAAATATCATATATATTTATTTTCTATTATCATCCTAACAAAATAACAAAGAAAATATCTTCACATGAATAATAAAGTAAGATACTATTTATAGATTATGTAGCATGTAATGCTATATAATATTATTCTTTAAAAGTAATATGAAGATATGTTTTACTAAAGGCATCTTTCAACAATGAAACATTAAATCCTAATTTTTTTGCTTCTTTAATCCATAAACATTCTCTATTCCTTTCAAAATCATTACAATTAATTTTAATATAAGGAATTTTGGCACAATCATTATCAATATCATATTCATAAATCCATAAACTTGGATCTTTCAATTTTTCTGTTAACATATCAATAATATTTGGATTTGAATATGATGTCACTATATTTTTGACTTCATCATACAAAGAGATTGATGTAATCGCATTTAACGCCCTAGGAGGATAATATGTATATTCGCCAGGTTTTGAAGGAAAGGATTGGGAACTATTTACATTTGAAGAAGTAGTTTTTGAAATTCTTTTTCTGGGTTCATTTGAATTTTCTTCTCTTTTTCTTTTTTCTCCCACAGCCACTTTTCTCCGACCAAATGGTGTTGGAGGGGGAGAGACATTTGTATTATAACATGTGACTACTTTCTTTTCTTTAAAACAGTTATATGCTTTACCTAAAGAAGGTTTATTTTTTTCTTCGTTATTTGTCGATCTTTTATTAGCGTCAGAAGTTGCCATTTTTTAGAAATTGTTAAATATAAATATAATACATTTATATTTCATCATATATCTCCAGCTACCGAGGATATAACTGTAGGTAATATATTTCTATTTCCCTTTATATCACTTCCTTCCGTTTCTATTTCTCTAGGTATAGCTTCAAATCGAGTTGAAACAAATCTTGTAGCATTTTCTAATGTTTGATTATATTCATCATCTTTAGGTGCTATAAGCCTGTCTATTGCTGGTGTCCATTGTGTATGTTGTATTCTACAACATTGATTTTTGATGTTTAAATAATCCAAAGCATCATCTTTTGTATATCCTATAGATAATAAATGTTCATAATGTCTTCTAATCTTCCAAGTATTGGGGGAATGGCATTTAATACAAACAACTGGAAAATCAGACATATTTCATTTTTGTATGGAAACAAATTTAATACAAAATAGATAAAGTTTTCATCATTATTTTATATACATGCTCCATTAAAACATACAGTAGAAAAACATTCTGTATCTGTTATACAAGATTGATCTGAAACTTTCTTACATAAACCTACACCAAGAGATACTTTACATTGAAATCCTAAGGCACAATCAGAGGAACCATTAGGACAAAATGCATTTTGTCCTCCAATGCATGCTCCATTAATACATGAATAATCTACACTGGATAAAGGATTTCCCGCCTGGGTTGCCAAATCTATACAATCTGAATCTATAGTACAACTTCCTCCTCTATCTGATCTACATGTACTATCTGTTGGAGTACAAATTAAATCAACCCTACATGGCATAGATTCAACAGGATTATTTCCACTACATGTTTCGGATATACTATGGGAACATATATTGTTAAATGCACAATCTTCTGAACATTCAGTATCTGCTAAACATGGTTGTCCTGGTGATTTTTTACATTTGTTTTCATCAGCACATACAAATCCTGTAATACAGTCAGAATCTAATATACATAATCCATCAAATATTCCCTTACATATCCCAGATTCACATAAAGCTTCTGCATTACATTCCCCCGTCACACAAGTACTACCAGTTAGTTTTAAACAACGCCCTATGCTACATATTAATTCATCTTGGCAACCAGCCGTTGTAATACATGATGATCCTAGAGGACTAGGTGTTTCTACATCTGCTACAGTATTAATAGGAGTAGATATAGTTAATATAAGTATAATTATAACAGTTATTATAACTATAACAACTATGGTTATAACTAACCACGTATCAATCATTTTTATAAGAAATAATGATGATATTATATAAAATTTCAAAGTATCACAATATATAAGATATTATCATATATTATCCACAAAATCCTCCCAAACACAGTAATCCAAGTTCGCATTCTTCATTCATTGTACAAACATCTCCAGAGGCTATTTTACATTCTTGTAAACTATCGCAAACTAAGCCATTTTCACAATCTTCTTCAACAGAACATACTCCAAACAAAGAAGATTTACATTTACCTAATACACAATTTCTATCAAACGCACATTCTTCATCCTGTATACAATCCGCATCTCCAGGTTTTTTACATTGAAGTATATGACAAACTAATCCTATTGTGCATTGATTAGAATTGCTACATGGTTCAAATAATTCTCTATCCGTAGGCGGTAGAACTCCATTTTCTCCCGTAGGTGCTGGGCCACGAGATAATAGAACTATAACTATAATAACTATAATAATAAATAAAATTACAATAATACTAGAAGTTGTTATGAAGGTTCTCTCTGACACCATTTTATAATAACCATTAAAAAGGAATCATGGCAGTTAATATATATTTAATTGTTGTTATGGTTATTATAGTTATTATAGTTATCATAATTATAATAGCAACGATGACACCACAGAATGATATTATGGAATGTAAAATAGGAGAATCATGTTATCCAGAAAAATTTTGTATAAGACCTGCAGCACCAAAAAATATTAGAACAGATACAGGAACAAGAAACACTATTAAAATAAGATGGAGACCAGTTTTATATGCAGAAAGATATACAATATATAGGAGCATATTTCCAAATCTAACAAAAGATAATTATGAGGAGAAATATGAGAATGAAGGTAAAGATAATACAAGTAGAATCATAGAAGGATTAACATCAACACAACAATATCTATTAGTTACTGCATCTAATTTTTGTGGCAAATCAACTCATTCTAAAGTTATAAAAATAAATATAATATGTCATCCAGATATACCATCAAATCTAGAAGCATTCTTTTGGTCTCCAGGAATAGGCAGAGCAAATTGGAATGAAGTTGTGAATGCCGTAACATATAAACTGTATGTTAATAGTATAGAAGTATTTGAGGGATCGACTAATACTACAACATTTATAACGAATGTTCCAGGTAATTATACTGTTCAAGTTTCATCTGTAGGAGAATGTGAAGAAAGTCCATTATCTCCCATAATCATATATGAAGTATAATTATTTTACAAATATATTCTTTCTTATTTTTCTCTTTGAACCATTTTATACGTAGTATATAAAGCTCAATACTTTCTAATGTGTTTAGAAGATCTTTTTATACTATTAATTGTTCTTCTCCAATATGAAGACTGTTCAAAATATTTATAATTCTAGAATTATAAATTTAATTAGAATCTGGTACCATAGATATTCATACCACGCGCTCTTAGAGCAAACACAATATCTTGCTCTTCTAATGTTGAGCGACCAGAAAATTGCATCATGACAGATACATCTTTTAATACAAGCATTAATAGATCATTAATAATTTCTCTAGTTGTTTCGTAAGTTCCCCCAGCATCTGATACTCTCTTGACCCCTCCTCTTTGTGAGAGCCTTTTTAGATGAGGCTTTTTGAAAGCATTTTTGAGAGAACTGTCTTTGACTACTTTTCTTGTTCTAGCCATATTTTTAATGTAGGGAGTTAATATTTTTTATTTTATTCTTTAGAAAGTAATAATCAAAATCAAATCCAAGATTGGGGTTGGAGTAAATGATCTGATATTTTTCTACTAACTTTAGCGCGATATAATAAATGAAATATATTATCAGATTTTTTTGCCTTGTTTTGCAATCTTTCTAAATCATCTTTCATTTCGTTGAAAAAGCTAAGAAATATTTCATCTTCTTCTAGCATTGTTGAAGATGTTATATCTCTTTTATTATCTCTTATTGTAACATATACATCTATATTACGATCTAACATAATATTTGAAATAGGTTTTTCAATTAAAGGAAATTTTTCAATTGTTCCTTCTATAAACAACATTATAGTATTATTAATCTTTTCTTTTAATTTTGGTATATCAATTATGAGAACAGATCCCCCTATAACATCTTTATGAATCTCAAATTTTATATCTGTACTTATTAACCCCTTCACATAATATTCTCGAATAATTGAGAACGTTTTTGTATCTTCTAAAGAAGATAATGTATTAATATTTTCAAGAAAAATAATAGGATCAGAAGGTGAATATAACTTTTTCCAAATTTTGCTATTATATATTATTTCGTGAAAATCACCTCTGTAAGGATCCTGAAGAGCTTTTAAATGAGCATATAAATTTTTCCCTGTTACATATTTTTTTATTTCATTAATCCATATCTGAGGGAAATCTTTTTTGGTTTCCAAGTTCCAGAAATCATCATTTTGGCATATTTCTCTTGCATCACATAAAAGCTCAACAATAGATTTATTTGTTTCTTTATGAATACTGAAGCTAACATCTTCCATGTTTTTTAGATAAGTAATGTAACTTCTTTTTCTCAAATATACATTATGTTCTATAT
>SDBT01008600.1_pt1 | contig 16653 bp, 20 predicted proteins | sample 2277101 | NCBI WGS metagenome assembly SDBT01 (sample SAMN10404973, study PRJNA504765) | marine sediment metagenome | isolation source: marine sediment core GS10_PC15, 103 cmbsf | place: Arctic Ocean: Southern Knipovich Ridge | collected 2010 | reverse complement strand
TCTATAATCCAATTTGTATCAACAGAAGTATAATGTCCTTCATTTTCAAATGTTGCTCCTGCAAGAGTTATGGACTCTCCACTTCTAACAGTTAAATCTAAAACAGAGACACTCCCTGCAAAAATAGAATCAACACTCATATCAGCATATTTTAATTGTTTTAATATTCTTCTTGGCGTTTGGTCAGACCCATCAATATTAATATTTAAATAATAATTTTTTGAAGAATCATTACAAGTTGCTAAAACTCCTAATCGTTCTGCATACCACCATCTATCTGAATCTGTTGTCAAATCCACTGTACTTGAATAACAAATATCTCCTACAAGAATATCATCATAAACTGTAAAATTGAATGTGTAACCCGTCATTGGACTACCTGAAAGATATTTTCCCTGCCAAACTTGAATGTCAGTAGCAGAAACAGAACCAATTAATAAAACTCCAAATATTAAGATATAAATAAGCATGGGATTAGTAAATTTATTCTGAACCATTTTTCCTACTTTATTCAAGTATTTAATCTATAACTATTTATCGGTTTGTTTCAAGTCCACTCAACGTAACAATGTAAAAGTGAACCAAAGCATTTAAATACTTAATTTACTGAAGTAAATCATGGAAAATCTTCCAATAAAAGTGAAAAAAGATTTGACTACAAAGTTAAGAGAAAATCCTTTTATTCTTTCTACAATAGTTTTAGGTGGTTTAACAATTTTCTTATTATTTACTCTTTCCTTTGGGGAGACTGGAGGAGCTATTTCTGAGGATAAAGCAATAGATGCTTTTGAAAAATTTGCTAGCCCTCAAATCAGCGATATAGAAATTTTAGGAATACAAAGAGATGGTAACTTCTATCAAATTTCTTTTAATTCTAGTCAAACTGGAAACTCTGCTGTATATATTACTACTGATGGAAAATATCTTGTAACTGGATTAATTCCTCTTTCAATAATTGAGGATTTGAAACCAAACAATAATACTGATAATGGAGCAACAAATATCCTAAAATCTGATGTTCCTACAGCAGAATTATTTGTGATGACACACTGCCCTTATGGGACTCAAGCAGAAAAAGGATTTATTCCTATGATGCAAACATTAGGGGATTTAGCAGATACTAAGATAAGGTTTGTCCATTATTTTATGCATGACCCAGAAAAAGAAGAAACATCAAGACAAGTTTGTATAAGAGAAGAACAAAGTGGGAAATGGTTAGATTATTTAGTATGTTTCTTAGAAGATGGAGATGCAGATAGATGTTTAACTGAAATAGGGATCAATAAAGATGAATTGAATGATTGTATCACAAACAGAGCTGAAGGATATTACGCAGAAGATTCTGAATTTAGTGAAGATTATGGTGTAGGAGGAAGTCCAACTTTGGTTATTAATGGACAGATTATTAGTTCAGAAAGAAGTCCTGCTGCTTATTTAGACACAATTTGCCAAGCATTCAATAATGTTCCAAAAGAATGTGAAACTATATTATCAAACATAAACCCAAGCACAATGTGGGGATGGGATGCTTCTGGATCTTCAACAACAGATCAATGTTAATCTATTCCTGTTTTTCTTAGCTTTCCTTATTGCTAATTGTTTCTTTATTTTTTTGTTAATTTCATAAATTTCTTCTTCGTCAAAACAACAACCTCTCCACTTTCTAAAAAAATGAGTTCTATCAGAATTATACCGCCACCCATCTCTATAGTCAAACCAATTATCCCAGTATTTTTGTGGTTCTAAACATTGTTCAATAATTTCAGAATATTTCATTTTTCCGCAGATTCTTGGTGTTCTCCAACCACTATGTCTTCGTTGCTTTTTGGTTAATTTAAAAGGAATCATCCTAATAGGAATCCCACGATTATTTGAGAGCTCTGCCTTATTCAAAGCATCAAGAATTCTTCTCTTCTTTTTTTCTCTTTTACTTATAGTCACTTTATTCAACGTCTAATTTAAGTTAGCCCGTTGAGATTGTATTCTTTTTCATTTTCTATTAATATTACAAATGTTTTATTTTAAATAAATTCTTTTATTTTAATTAGGATTAATAAAACCTATCTTCCACATCCACCGCCGCTATATTGTTGGGGACCAGAATAGGAACCAGGTCCTACACTTCCAGAGTTTGATGAACCAATCATTGAAATAAAAAAGATACCAAAAACAATCAATAAAATTATTAACAAAATTACTATAGTTTTATCCATTTTAATATTCTCTCCTTTTAACTCTTACATTTCTATATAATTTGTTCTTTTCCATTTTCTATCAATTATAAACCCTAGGAGATTCTCCAAGTCAAAGCAGATAAGACTTCGGAAATGTTCACACATTTCTTACTCCCCTCTTACTCTTTTAAATAGTTAACCTAAAGCCTCTCCTGGGTAAAAAGAGGTGATCATTATTAAAATACTCTTTGATTAATAAACCTTTCTATTTTTGCTATTCAAAAGGGTTTACTCTTTTTTCTTATCATCAAGTTTCTCAAAAACTGCCCCTATTTTCAATCTTAAACCATTAATTTCTTCATGCATTCCCTTCATTTCCTCTCTCATATCTCTATTAAATGCCTTCAATATCCTAATACTAACCTCTATATTTTCTCTTTCCATTTTTTTTCTTTAGCCAATTCTTTTAAGACTTTTATTTCATCTTCTGTGAATGAGATACATTTACAATTCTCACAAGTTTTATTTTCTTTTGTCATTTTTCAAGTTTCCCTTCTTCATGCCATTTATCCAATAAAGCACATAATTCTTTAATATCTTTATCTTTACTTAATTTTATATTAAATTCAACACTCATTTCAATTTCTTTCTTTTCTTCATTCATTTTTTACTCCATTTTTTTTTAACTGGATCCCATTCTCTTGCCATAGCTTCTGCAAAACTTCTTGGTCCATCATATCCTTCAGGAAAAATATTTGGTCCTGGATTTGTTTTTTCTCCATTAAAACATAAATTATGATTTATATGTTCTTCTGCCATTTCTTTTAATGCTACTATCTCATCTTTTGTGAATTCGTTTGTCATTTTAACATCAATTTATTAACCTCAAATAGTTTTCGGTTATCCCACTCTGCCTGTTTTCCTTCATTCCATTGTTTTTTAGGTCTTAAATATCCTACCACTCTAGAAAATACTTCACACTCAGATTCACATTCTAAGCATTTAAAATGTTCCCCAGACAAATACCCATGCACAGGACATATTGAAAATATTGGAGTAATTGTAAAATAAGGAAGTCTGAAATTTTCCGCTATCTTTCTAACTATTTTTTTTACTGCCTCTTTTTGCAATCTCTCCCCAACAAAAGTATGAAAAACAGTCCCCCCAGTATATTCAACTTGCAAATCATCTTGCAATTCTAATGCTTCGAACAAATCATTTGTATAATCTACAGGAAGCTGTGTTGAGTTAGTATAATATGGTTTAGCCCCATTATCCCTAACTACACGTTCATTCGCCACAATAATCCTTCCAAGCCTTTTTTTATCTGCTCTTGCAAATCTATAAGACGTCCCTTCCGCAGGAGTTGCTTCTAAATTATAAATATTCTCGGTTTCTTTTTGATATTCACCTAATTTTCTCCTCATAAATTTCAATACCCTTATAGAAAAATCCTTTCCTTTTGGAGTTGCAATATTTTCACCTGGCATAAAATTCATAACTGCTTCATTCATACCAAGCAAACCTATGGTAGAGAAATGATTCTTCCAATATTCCCCAAATCCTTTTTTAATATTTCTTAAATAAAATTTTGAATAAGGATATAATCCAATTTCTGTAAATCTCTCAAGGGCTTTCCTTTTCATTTCTAAGCTCTCTTTTGCAAGCTCCATCAATCCTGAAAGTTTGCTTAAAAAATCTTCTTCTGTCATAGAAGTAAAACCCAACCTTGGCATATTTATTGTAACAACACCTATTGAACCTGTCAAAGGATTGCTTCCAAAAAGCCCACCCCCTCTTTTTCTTAATTCTGTCTTATCTAATCTAAGCCTACAGCACATACTTCTTGCATCTTCTGGCTTCATATCTGAATTAATAAAATTAGAAAAATATGGAATTCCATATTTTGCAGTCATTTCCCAAATCTTATCATATTCTGGATTATCCCAATCAAAATCCTTAGTTATATTATAAGTTGGAATAGGAAAAGTAAATACTCTTCCTTCTGCATCCCCTTCAATCATACATTCTGCAAAAGCTTGATTAATCATTCTCATTTCTTCTTTAAATTCTTTATATGTTTCTTTTTGTGATTTTCCACCAATAATCACTGGTTCATTTTTCATATCTTCAGGAACTTTTAAATCCATAGTTATATTTGTAAATGGTGTCTGAAATCCAACCCTCGTCGGCACAGCCATATTAAACAAAAAAGATTGTATATTCCTTTTAACCGATTCATAACTTAGATTATCATATCTAATAAAAGGAGCTAATAATGTATCAAAATTAGAGAATGCTTGAGCTCCTGCACTTTCTCCTTGCAAGGTATAAAAAAAGTTAACAATTTGCCCAAGAGCAACACCAAAATGTTTTGGAGGATTGCATGCTAACTTTCCTGAAACTCCCTTGAACCCAGTAATTAATAAATCTTTTAAATCCCATCCAACACAATAGGCTCCTAATGTTCCTAAATCATGAACATGTAAATCTGCACTCTCATGTGCATTCCTTATCGCTTCTGGATAAATTCTTCTAATCCAATAATTACTTATTATCTTCGTTGAAATATAATTATTCAGCCCCTGCAACGAAAAAGCCATATTAGAATTCTCTTTAACCATCCAATCATTCAAACTAATATAATCATCCACAACTTCAATCGTGTCAAAAAGACCCTTCACATGTCTAAGTTCTTCATGGCTTTTCCTATAAAGAATATAAGCTTTTGCTACCTTTGCATGTCCTTCTTCAATCAAAAGTTTTTCCACAATGTCCTGAACATCTTCTACCTCTGGTATATCTGACTCTCCATATTTTTTTTCAATTTCTTTTACAATTAATTCTGAAAGATTTTCTGTTCTTTTTTTATCTGTTCCTCCAACAGCTTTAACAGCATTCCAAATCGCTTCTGCAATTTTTTCTTGTTGAAATGGAACAACACTACCATCCCTCTTTCTAATTTTATTTATCATTTTCTTTTTTTTCCTATCTTTTTTCATATTCAAGTATCTTATCTGCTTCATCATTAAGTTTTCTTTTTCCATTTTCTCTCCTACATTTTTTACATAACCAAAAATACTCTTGAAAGCCATTATCTAATGAGTATTTAATATCTTTTGATTCTTTTTTACATTTATCACATTTTCCTTTTGTCATTTTAAATTCAAAATATATTCCTTTAAACTTGGATGAAATGAGGTTGTAAAATAGTCTTCTAATTCTTCAGGATTTACCCATTTTAATTCCTTAAAACTTCCTCCAGGTTTTATTTCTCCACTAATAACTTCTAGCAAATAATAGACTGATAAGAACTCTCTTTTTTCAGGATATGTTTTTGCAAAAATTGCTCCTAAATTCTCAACATTTAATCCTGTTTTTTCTTTTATTTCTTTTTTTAATGCGTCTTCTAATTCCTTGTTATAATCTGGGGTTCCTCCAGGAAAACACCAACTCAATTCTGGAATATGTGGGTCTTCCTCTCTTCTTCCAATTAAAATTTTTCTTGTTTTAGTGTCGAAGACAATACCCAATACATTAACTAAAAAAACCCCCTTTTCAAAGTTTTTTAATTCCATTTTAATTTTCTTTTAAGTTAATTATCCCTGTATGGACCATAAAAATAAATTCAATGAGTTCCATTTTTACCTTAATAAATAAAGGATTCTCGTCTTTATAAAACTTTTTCTTATTTACTTTCACTCACCACTACAAGGACAATTTCCCCAACAATCTATTTCAACATTTGCAACATAAGCCCAGCAACTATTTGTATATGTTTTTCCATCAACACCACAAACTGGATCATATACAGCTATACAAAGTTGAGGTCCAATACTATAATTACGATCCTTGTCTCCAAATTCAGGAACTGGTGAAACTACACTTGCTATAAGTTCCCCTGTAGGGTCTGCATCAAAAGAAAGAGTTATTGAATCACTTGTTGAAAATATTTCTCCAGTATATTCATTTGTTCCAGACACTATAACACTAAATGTTTGTGTAGTTCCTTCCAAACCACTTAATAGCATCGGTGATGTTGTTGACCAACTTCTAACAGGATCTCCTGGTGATAATTTAGCAACTGGAGTTTTATCTAACTTAGTCCAAAATACTGCTGGTGAAGCTGATGAGGGTACAACATTTGTAAATGCTATTTCTGAAGTTGAGGGGTTCTCAACACTAACACCTAAATCCATGAAAGCTACATTTCCTAAAACACATTTTCCATTCCAACACATAATATTTGGATTTGTATCATACCCAGAACATTGTGCTTTTGTTGTGCAATCTGGTGCTGGGGGATGTCTTACTATAGAAAAAATTCCTAATGGATCCTCAGATAATTCTAAAAACCAATCTGGGATATCCATTTCATTTCCATCTTTATCATAAATTTTCAAATGAAGACCCTTACTAATTTCTTCCGGTTCTTTTACTGCTTCTGGAAATGTGAAAATGATTACTAAAAATATTCCCACAATTATTGCAATCACAATGAAAATTATATTGTTCTTTTCACCGATTCTTCTAGGAATTTCTCCTTCTTCAAATTTTTTAGTTTCTTTTTCCTTCTTTCTCCTTTTATAAAGAAATATAAATAAAATTGGTAAAAAGAATAAAACTAATATGACTCCTAAAAATTCTGGGTCATCATACTCTATTTTGTCTAATCCAAGAATACTAAAGAAAGGAAAAACAAATTTTTCTTCTTCTGGCTCTGGTTCTTCAATTTCTTCCTCGTCTTCTACATCAACTTCAATTCCCCCACCTCCAGGGCCCCCGGGATGTTCTGGTGGAACATCTCTAGATAACCAAGTTAGGTTTATATCCGCGGGGCCACAGGCAATACAAAGCTCTGAGTCCCCCCCACAACATTGTGGAAGTGAGGCATCTAAGGCACTAATTAAATTTAAAGATAGTAAAACGGTTATACTTAGTATAAATATTATTTTTTTGTTCATCTTAACAAATAGTGATTTAATTTTTTATGCTCTTCTACAGTTAATAACTTATGGTTTTCTGGGGCAAATGCTTTTTTAATTTCCTCTAAATTAGTAGAACCATCAGAATTAACAAAATTGAAGGTAAATAATGGTTTAATATGGTGTATCTCATAGTTTTTTATATCTTTTGGGAGTGGTTTTAAGTGTTCTATAATTTTTTTGTAATCAATCCTATATTTCTTAGAAGCCATTATTTTGCCTGTTTTTGTGTATTTATTAAAAGCGTTTATTATATTACTTCTTAATCTATGTGTAATATTATATTGTTTATCTTCCTTTTCTCTTTTTCTTCTATGATTATTCCACTTTTCCTTAACTTCTGGTTTTCTTTTATATTCATTCATTTGGATTCTATTTTTCTTTTTATACCCTCTCATTTGTAAAAGAAGTTTATCTCTATTTTTCCAATATCTTTCTTTATTTTTTTTTAATAATTCATCTTTATTTTTTTCCTGATATTTTTTCATATACTCCTTTTTTCTTTCTCTTTCTTCATCGGTAAGTCTCCATTTTTCCTTATTTTCTTGATAGTACTGTCTTAACTTTGGTTTAAGTTTTTCTTTATTTTTTTGGTAATATTCCCTACATTTAACATTAATTTTCTTCTTATTTTTTCGGTAATATCTTTTCCTTCTTTGTCCTAATTTTTCTTTATCTATCATTTCTAATAAAAAGAAGAGAAATTTATAAATCTATCTAATTATTAATTCGTAGTCTAAAAAACGTTTATTATTCTTACTTCTTTTTATGAATCAAAACATCCACCTTGTTTACAGGTAACTATACATCTATCACTTGAGTTTATGCCTTCAATATGAAAACCAGTCCAATTATGTATACTAACATTAGTAATGAAAGTTCCAACTCCAATAATTGAAATATTGTTTCCATTTAAATTCACTGTTGAGGTAATATTACAACCATCTGAACAATTTACTTCCCAGTTTCCTGAAGAGTATGTGCAGGTGTCAACTACTGGATAACTAATAGCATCTATTTCTGTTTCGGTTCTTGTAGCTTCGAAGTATGTTGCATTTAAAAATAAATCTTGTAATCCAGCTAATGAATCTGTTGGCACAGTAATATTAATTTTCCAACCAATCCCATCTGCATACCAAAATTGTTGATAAGGACTCCAATCACATCCAGCAAAAGCACAAGTAGAATTATTTGAGTAAGTACTACAAGCAGAAGGTACACCACTACAACTACTAACAAGACCCCAAGTACAACTTAAATCCTCACAACATGTTTGGTCATCAATTCCAGAACAAGTTGGGATTCCAGGTTGACAAGAAGCTGTTGGTTTCCCCGCCCAATTACAAGCACCTTCAGTACAACAAGCTGAAACTGAAGTATCTACACACGAACCAGTTCCAGAACAAGCCTGTGCTTCCCCCCAACTACAACCAGTTCCATTTATACAGGGTGGTTCAGTTTCATAAGTGCCACAATCAGAAGGAGTCCCATCGCACATATCATAAGAGAGTATCTCTGCAAAAACTCCACCAATAGTCACATTATGTAATGTTACACCAGATGTTACAAAAACACCATTTTCTGTAAAATTAAATGTAATTGTTATATTATCACTACCATTAACTGATTTTGGGCTTGCTGTTGTTGGATCTATTATATCTATAAAATAGTCTAATGGTGACAAGTGATAAACAAAATCATCCACATCATCAACTATCCATAAATCAGAGCCATTTGTTGCAATACCTGCTGGGTCTTGCGAACCCATTAATGCTGAAGTATGAAACCCATCGCTCAAATTGTTTCCTTCATAATCTAAATGATGAACAAAATCATTTGAATAATGGTCTATAACCCAAAAGTCAGTACCCATAATATAAGTCATACCCTGTATAGTTACTGCACCACTAACACTGAATCCACCTGGAAGCTCATTTCCTTCATCATCTGAATGAACTATTAATCTATTACCTGATTCAACAATCCAAAAATCAGAACCATTTGTTGTTACAATACCTCTTGGACTTATTGCACCAACTGCATCAAGGCTGAATCCATCTCCTTGATTATCCCCTGTGCTATTATAATGAAAGACTTCATTAGGATTCATCTCAACAACCCAAAAATCTGAACCATTTGTTGTCACCCCATAAGGCCCGTCTGCTTCATCACCGACATAAAATCCATCTGATTGGTTGTCTCCTGAAGAGTTAAAATGAAAGACAAAATCAACCCCTCCACCAACAATCCAAAAATCAGAACCATCTCCATCCATTCCAGATGGAAAACTCATTACTGCTGAAACATCAAAACCATCTGTTTGATTAAAATATAGGGGATCTACAATATAATCTGAAAGGATAGAATAATCAATTTCTTCTATAATTAATTCAATAAAATATTTTCCACCATCTTCATAAGCAATAGCATATCCTCCAACCTCAGCAACATCCTTATAATTAACTCTTTTATTATATACATTGTCTATAAAAATATTTGGAACTATTAATTCTTCTGTTTCATTATCTATCCAAGGAATTAAATAAACTGGAGTAGAAGTTAGTTCATATTCTGTTCCATTCCACCTTATTTTATCATAATCTATTTTTATCTTCTGGGAGAAACTTACTGCACCAGTAAATCCTACATCATCAAATTGGCTTAAATTTATTAACTGCTTAATGTATCTAAAATTATAAATTCCTTCTTGGCTAAAAGACACAACCTCTTCAAATTTAATCTCTTTTCCCCCAACTTCAATCTTATCTCCTGGTTCTATTTTAATCTCTCCTGGACCATCTCCTTCAATTTTTATCTCTGATATCTCCATACCAGAATATCCAAAATCTCCTAAAATACTAATTGGATTTTCTTGAGCAAGAACAAAATAAGATAAACCAATTATCATAAGAAAAATAAATGCAAATGCTCCAGCATACATTAACCTTATTTTCTTGTCCATTTTAACATACCTCAAAAGTTGAGGTATCTCCTTTAATTATGATACAAGTAGCATTATCTGTAATTGTATGCCTAGCATCACTCTCAAAAACTATTTTCTCAATTGTCAAATTTGTATCCATTACATAATTTCCAGCTCCAAATGTTCCTGTAGTAACTTGGCTTGCTGCTATTGTGACATTTATCCAATCTGTAGCATTGATTGCTAAAATATTTATATTTGTTCCATTAACTGTATGAGCTAGATCACTAATTTGACTTTCAGTTATTGTTACATTTGCCCAATCTGTTGCATTAATTGCCCCTAAAACCTCTAAACTTCCTACAATTCTTATCCAACCATCAACTATATTGTCAATTATTTCAGCAAAAGTGAATGTAATTTTTTGTCCGAGAGTTAGGTTTGCGGTTGAAACAATATCTTTATTTGTATTTGGGTTGTTCCCCAAAACCTCATCTAATCCCAAGGCAACAGGAGAACTTCCACCAAAAATTATTTGTGTCTCATCCAATAATTGAATATAATTTAACCCATTACTCAAAGTTTGAATAGTATTATCTCCTGCAGTATGTTTTAAAACAATCCTTGCAATCCTAAATCCAGTTCTTTCATAACCAGTTGGAAAATTATAATTTGTTTTATGTGTAGTATCTGATTCTGCACAAGATACAGAAGTACATTCTGATGTTGGTTTGTCTTGAACTGAAACATAATAATAATCATTAGATTCATCTTCAACAAGCCCAAAAATAACTACATTAAAATATTTATTGATAACAATCGCTTCACCAGATTGATATTTCGCTATAGCATCTAAATCATCGTGTATAGAATATGCTCCATCAGGATCATTTATCCAAATAAATTTAGTTGTTCCAGTAGTATCTCTTACTTTAAAAGGAACAGTAGTTAAAGCAAATCTTAAATTTCCAGATGTTGTTGACATTTCTTCTCCAGTAAATGTAATTGCAATTCCTGATTCATAAAGAACATTGTCATACCAAGCCCGTTCATAGTTCTGTTTTACTAATTCATATAATGTTGGAATTTCGTCTTGAACAGCATAATAATTAACAACTGCCCCAGTAACATTTGCAACCTCTACAATTCCAACCCAAGCAAATTCTCCAGTTGGAGCAACAGTAGAAGATTCTAGTGCTTCATCAGTATCAACCCAAAGATAATTTGTAGTTGGATTAACCCATGTTCCTGCTGTTAAGGTTACAGATGAAACATCTGCTATTGAATATTTGGTTTTATTAACAATATAATCTATATTACCTCCAATATCATCAACATTCCTAACTGTTGCAGTTATCACCCCCCCTACTGCAGTTATAGATAAGTTCGTATTGTGAATCAAAATATCATCATTCATTATTATAACATCATGCCCAATTTCTTTTAATGATATTTCTCCAACATGATCATCATAGGTATAATAATCCGTAGCATTCAAATAATCTGCAGTTATGTTCCCACCAACTTTAGCATTCTCACTTAAATTTAAATTTTGAGCATATATATTTTCAAAGACTATACTACTTAAGCTGTGATTTTTTCTTAATGCCCCATCTTTGTATTCACATAATCTTAATGGGACAGAAGGGAGGCTACTTATATCTATACTTACATATCCAAAACCTCTTGGATTAGTGATAACCGTTTCATTATGAGATAAAATTATATTTGCAGAATCGCATGTGGTGCCGTTGCTGAAGTTAAAGACATAAGCAATATGTACGTTTGGCTCATTCGGATTTGGGAATAAATTTAAATTTCCTGCAGAAACAAAGCTAATTAAAAATACACCTAAGATAATTATGAGTAAAATTTTAGTTTTCATTTTGGGCTTTTGGGATACTATTAAAATGGAGCATTAATTTTTAAATCTTTCTTCTTAAATGTCCTCTTACCTTCTTTGAACCTCTTACTTTTATAGGTTTCGTCCGCCCCCAAATTTCTCCTATGTGCTCTCCTTTCTTAACTCGCAAAATTGCTGTACGATCTCCTACCCCTTTAACCCTAACCCGTCCCTGCATTTTTCCCGTTTTTGGGTGTTGGACTGATTTCGTACTAAAATCCTTGTCTACATAGAGAAAACTTTTCGGAATTCTTCTTTTCTTTTTTTTAGCCATTTTATATTTTTTTATTTATTTAATTCGAATATTATTTCTCCAGTTTCTGAATATTGATAATCATATCTTTTTGATAATAAAGATTGGAAATGTTTTGTCCAAATATTTCTATCAAAATTGGTTTTACGATGACAATTTATACACAGACTTACACAATTTTGAGGGATGCTCATTTCCTTATTATAATCAATGTGGTGAACATCTAATGCCCTATTCAACTTTTCTCTATGAATTCTACAAAGCATACATATTTGATTATCTCTTTTTCTTACTGCTCTTTTGAATTTGTTTGAAAAATTTTGGTCATAAGGTTCCCTACCAGTAAATTTTTTCCATTTTTCCAGAGGAATTCCTTGATTTGTTGCACTCATTTTTTTAAGAGTTTCAAGGGAGGGGCTAATTCCAAATTTATGATTATTTTTTCCTATTACTCCATACATAGGATTTCTTTTCCCTTTTACATTACAGGAACAGCACCTTATAGAATCATTATATCTAGAAATTTCTTTTCCACAATCACAACAATATTTACTTTTTTTAAGTTTTCCAATGTTCCAAGAGTTAGTATCTTTTTTAAAACATCCTGAATTAGTATGATACTTATACCCTTCACCCATCTTTTTTTTGGTTCTTTCTGGATCTTTAAACCAACCATTTTTTCTTCGGGTTTCAACTCTTTTCTTTATTGCTTCTTTTGATACAGCATATTTATGCCCTTTCTTAAATTCTGTTTTTGGTGAAATATGTGTTCCTCTAAGAATTCTCCCTTTTTCATCTCTTATAATCTGATCTTTCTCTACCATTTTTACTTATAAGTTGCTTTTGCTTTTTTTAACACACTGCCAAAAGCCATTCCTTTATTTGCATCTGATGTTTTTTTAACATGCTTTTGCCAAGCAGTTAATTTTCTTTTTTTCTTTACCATTTTTATAAAATTGATAGAGTTTCTTCTTTTAATTAATTTTCCTTTTCTCTAAGAATTGTGAGAATCCTCGCTTTCTCCCTCCTAATCCTCTTAATTATATCACTCCCACTACTCCCTCTTTCTTTATCTTTTCCTAATACTGCATGCCCCATTTTTGTCTTAGCCTTCATCATCTCCAACCTTAAATTCTTCAGTTCCTTTTCTAATTGTTCTTTATTCATTCTTCTATATCTTTCTGCTTTTTTCATTTTTTAATATTCCCCATCTTTTTCTAATCGTCTATCATATCTTTCTACTTCTTTCCTATCTCTCCATCCACCTAAGCGTTTAGAGATCTTAAATTTCCATATAAAAAATCCAATAAAAAATATAACTAATATGAAAATAAGAAACCCCATTATATCATTATCTTCCCATATAGCATCTCCTATCTTAAAAAATATGGATTTTTCTTCTTTTGGTTTAGTAGGTAAGATTATATTTAGGTGGGCTTCCGTATATAAAATTTCCCCTGTCTTCTCTAAAGTACCTTCAATACCTACCCAAAAATTTATGCTTGTTTGATTAAACTGATTTATATCTATTATCTGACTTATGAAAAGAGTTTTAGCTTGTAAAATTCTTAAATTTTCTTTAATATCTTGAAGAGAATTTTTAAAAACAAGAGGATAAGCATCTACTATTGTTAAATTAAGAATACGGGACTTTGAATTGTGGTTGGTTCCTATAACATCAAAAAATATTCCATCAAACTTTGTTTCGTTGTTGTATATAATTGTCGGCTTAGATTGATAAAAATAATGTGGACTTAATGAAAGTTCTAAATCTGAACTTGCAGAGATAAAACTAATCAAAAACATTCCAAATATAAGGATTAATATTAATTTAATTTTCATTTTACCTTCTTTACTTCGACATAATCTCCATTTTTTATATCACAATCAAAAGGAATAGTAACCTGCTTTTGTTTATTAGTTTTATTTTCTCTAACTTTTACAATTATTTTCTTGCTTTTCATACCTTATTTAAAGTATTAGAACTATATAAATCTATCTTCTTCCCTTCTTTTTACCCCACTTTTTCACAACATAACCATATGGAGACATTTTCTTTTTCTCGCCTGGAAACTTTATTTTTGCAACTGAAACAAGCAAAATCCCAGTCCCTCCAAAAAATATAAGTATATATGATAAATTGCTAGACCAAAAACATGGCGTTGCTGGATCATTATCGAGGCATTGGAAAAAGAGTGTTTTTTCCGAAAATTTTCCACAATCATCTGGGCAACCAAACACATTTTCAGATGGTTCACAAACTCCATCACCACACACAGCTACTGTTACATTAAATCCTTCCATAGGGGCTGTAGCAAATAATTGGGTAAAAGCGCAAACTGTTGAAGGATCACCATCAAAACAATATTTTGTAAAAGACCATATAAATTCATCAAAATTAAATCCTAGACAATCAATATTACAATTCCAGAAATTCTCTTTTATTCCATAATCATTTCCCTCACTTTGGCATATTCCATCACCACAGAATGTTTTTTCAACTTCCGGCTCTTCTTCTTCCATAGATGTGCCTCCTCCTCCTGCGCTTGCAGAAGGGGTCTCCCTTGTTGTAAAAGTTAGGTTAGCATAATCTAAGTTCCCTGCAGAATCCTCCCCCCATAATTGGAATACAAATGTTCCATAAAATAAAGTTGATATACTCCTTGATGATGAACAAGATAATGATGTATTCTCTGGATAATTATGAAGAAGTCCCCCAGAAGTTCTTAGAGTAAAATAACAACTATCTATATTTGTATCTGATATGTTATAATCTATAGTTATTGAAAGGGTATCTGATACTGTTGTGCCATTAACTGTTATGATTGTAACATTTGGATCTGTTTTATCTACAGTAAATGTAAAGTTGTGTAAAGCCCACCCCTTATCATTAAGAGTATCATTACACCAAACATTCCAAATAGAAGTTCCTTCTGATATATTTACTGTTGTATAGTTTTGAGTATCTGAAGTTGGACCAACCCAAGAATAATTCTTATGCCAAGTTCCTGTTGCATTATGCCATAATTGACAAGTATCTAATCCATCAGTATCGGTTGCAGTGAAGTTAAAATAAGTATATGTTCCATTATTTGAATATTGATCATCTATTGGAGCATCAAGAACAATTGCTGGACCAATTAAAGAAATTCCAAATTCTACTTCACTTGAATTAAGATTATTAAAAGTATCGTTAGAATATAAAGTTAGATTATAGATTCCTCCACCTTGAGAAATGTTAAAAGTTATATTTACACAACTTGTTATTGTAATGTTATCTATAATTAAATCAGAAGTTGAATTTATAACTTTATACCAACAAGAATCTATCCCAACTCCAGAATCAGAAACTGTATAATTAAGTGATAAACTTTCATTTGTCTCATAGTTTTGTGGTTTCGGATGGTCTATTGTTATTGTTGGGGAAACTGAATCAACTAGAAAAAATACTGTAGTTGAATTAAAATTACTTGCCGTATCATTAATAAAAATTGTAACATTATGATTTCCTTCAGTCCAATTTACAGTAGTAATATTTGTTCCACAAGAAGCAAGAGTTGTATTAGCTCCATCACCATCATTCCACCAACAAACATCAGGATTTTCTTCTACATATATATAAGTTATATTTAAACTTGTATCTGTTGTATTGGTATTATTTGCTGGAGAATCTATTGAAATTAGAGGGAAAGTTAAATCCACATCCCACCACATTGCTTCTTCAAAAATATAGGTATAAGTAAGATTTGTATAACGTAAAGGAGTTCCTTTAGATAGATCACAACCATTCCATCCTGTCGTTGAAGTCCATTTATCGGTGCTACCCTGCCAACAATTCCAACAAACTTGACCACCAAGTCCGGGAGGAGCAGTCATCCAACTAACACTATCGACCCGAAATTGCAATGGATTTTGACCCCAACAAGCAGAAGGAATAGAAAGATTCGCTGTTCCTTCTTCATCTTTAACTTTTAATAAACTTGAAGTTTTTGCCCCAGCTAATTTTGTATAGTTAAAAAACATTGTAACCTGATTTGACCACTGATCTCCAAAAGTATCCCAATCTCCATCATAAGTATTAGCACAAGGATATGTTGGGTGCCAAGGGTTATCACCACAATCTGTTGCATTAGCATCTTCTTGATAAGTCCAAATAGGTGGATCAATATAAACAGGATAAACTCTTGATTCATTGCTTAACCAAGAATAGGGTGTTTTTAGTATAATATATAATTTATTTGCACTTTTCTTAAATTGATATTTTAATAATTGTAAACTTTGCAAACTAAGATTTGAATCATAAGCATAAGGTTTTCGAAAATAATAAAGAATATTTCCTTCATCATCTTTTATATAAACTTCATTTGAAGTTTCCTTTGTAGTAGATTTATCCCAATCAACTCCTTCTATGACTA
>SDBT01008599.1_pt1 | contig 16655 bp, 11 predicted proteins | sample 2277101 | NCBI WGS metagenome assembly SDBT01 (sample SAMN10404973, study PRJNA504765) | marine sediment metagenome | isolation source: marine sediment core GS10_PC15, 103 cmbsf | place: Arctic Ocean: Southern Knipovich Ridge | collected 2010 | reverse complement strand
GTATGGGTTATAGACGACGGCGGCGACGAGCGCTATGCCGGCTTTACCAAGCATGCCCCCAGAACTGTCGATTTCGACATCGAGGACAATGAATGTGGCGCGTTCGGTATCCTGGCTTTGGACGTTAGTAGTAACGCCGATGTTAGCGACCCCAATAATCCGGATTGTTACGTGGACATCCATGACGTAATCTGGATGGCCAAACGATGGCTCGACTGTACCGATCCACAAGGTGGTGCCGGTTGCGAGAAACCGTGATAAAGGTCAGCTTGTATCGGCTAAGGATTTTATGAATATAATTTGAACCATAAAAGATATGGAGCATTTAATTATGAAAAAATTGATAATGTTTCTTATGGTATTAGCGATTTCAGTACCCGCGATGGCTACAATAGATGATTCTGCACCACCCCCGTGGGGCAGCGCTACTCCTCGTTCTACTACCGTATGGCAGATGGAGTCGGATCCGATAACTAACCCTCCATGTGAGGATGGAGCGGCTGGAGCCCATTGGGATTCGGTATACGGAGGCACTTGGGCGGCTGCGTATGGTGTATTTACACCTGATGAAAAACTTTATTGCTGGGCGGGAGTTCCTGCTGGCTCAGGAACATATGTGACCGTACGGGCCCAGGTTCAACTTGCACCCGGGTCAGGAACAACGTTTGGTACTACAAGCCTTGAGTTGGCCGACACGAGTGGCGAATGGCTTGATGATATTAAACCGCTGACCACTACCGACGAAGGTGGCGGCCTGTGGGTAATAGAAGGCACGGATGCATTCCCTTCGGACGGGGTTAGCTGCGGTTTTTATATCGAACCGAGTGGTGACGCCCTTCAGATAGAGGGTATTATCATGGATATCCTTCTCCACGAGTCAGCAACGCCCCCGACAGGCTCTCCTCGTACCAGTACCTGTCTCCCAAAACTGCCTATTATTGTTGACTCCAATGATATGCCGGTTCACGAGCCTCAGGACCCCTGTGGTCCGCCGCCTATGGGTCCAACCAATGGCCAGTTACAAGTAAGACTTGGCTGGCAGCCGGGCGAGCCGACCTATCCCGCCTTCACTGCGACGGTTGTAGTTGACCCCAACGAGGGGGACGTCCCCAATGAAGACTTCGTCTTCATCAGTCCGCCAACTGATCCCAATGGAAACGTCTACTTGACCTTTGACGAGACTAACTGGAACCAATACCAGAACGTGTACGTTCAGGCTACCGCGGACCTCGATAGAGAAGGTGGCCAGAGGGGCCAGAGGTATCCGATCGAGCTTACAGTCACGATCGACATCGCCGACCCCAATTTCGGAAATCCTACACCAGTGGTGGTGACCGATTCTATCGGGGTGGTGGATAATGACATACCTTATATTGTGGCTCTGCCCTTAGCGATCGAGGGCCAGTTGAGCGAGAACGATCCCTGCGTCCCCTATTGCTTCAATGTTACACTTTCGCACTTGCCGACCGATGATGTTCACGTACTTGTTGCACTTGTTGGCCGCGACCCAGAGTACAATATCCTTCTGGAGAGTATGTCTGTCATGGATCCGCCTCTTGGTGTGGCAGATGACCCGAACCGGCTGACCTTTACTACTACGACCCATCAGACGGAAGACCCGTGCACCATGACCAGCGGCTGGAACGTCCCCCAGACCATCTGCGTAGAGGCCCGTGATGACCCCTGCCTCGCAGAGCCCGGGTTAGAGTGGGTTCCCGGTGCGATCCTCTTAAACGGCACCAGTGATGACCCCCGGTACCAGTCTGAAGCCGAAGGCGGCGAACTTGAAGAGACGGAGGTTCAGTTCAACGTTCAGGACAATGAATGCGGTGCGTGGGGTTACGACATTGCAGACGTCGCCGGCGGTGAGGAAGGCGGACCGGATTGCCATGTTAATCTCGAAGACGCTGCATTGGTTTATGTCCAATGGCTGATGTGTACGTATCCTTTTGACGGCGGCACCAACCTCTGGGGTGACTGTGATGCGTCATGGAACGAGTAGTTGTATGATTAATAGGAGTATAGTAAGCCGAACAGATATTTTTTGCTCTGTTTATGGATACAAGGGTTCCGAAAGGATCCGGAACCCTTTTTTTCGGTATTATTCTATTTAAACAATAAGGAAACTCGAAAATGAAGAACAAGGCATCAAAAGGATTCACTTTAATTGAGCTGTTGGTTGTAATCGCCATTATTGCGCTACTGCTTAGCATACTTACGCCGGCGCTCAATACGGTCAAGGAGCGTGCCAAGCGGATTTTATCCGCAAACCGCCAGAAGCAGTACGGCATAGCCATTCATGCCTATAACACGGCTAACAGCGACAGGATGATGAAGATGGTGAAAAGGTGGAGCGGTACTTATTTTCCGTGTTATGTGTCAACTATAATTAGTTACCCGTTGAACCTGACCGCAGCAGACGATGAGCAGCCTGACGAGTGGAACGCGTATCGGATAAATCCATACCTTGAACTTATCGACCCGGATTACGAGAACAACGGCACAGTAACTGCACTGGTAACCTCTCCTACCTGCAGCGGCGACTTCATGCAAACATGGATCAGGGATGATAATTGGGCAGCGGGATTTGATTTTATGGAGATTGCATATACTTATTGGGCGGGGATAGGTAAAGTTTATAAAGATGATGAAAATCAGTGCAGTAAGCAGGCTACGAGATATTTAACCTTAGATGTCCCAAGCCCCAAGAGGCTGCTGATGAGCGAAATCCTCTGGATAACCGGTGACAGTCTATCATCGATGGCGTATCGCTACAACAACGGCAAGAACGGCTGGAGCTGGAATGGTGATGTGATAGGAGCTGTCGGACACACTGATGCGTCACCTAACCCACAGGCAACAGGGAGGATGCAAATGTTTGGCGATGGTCGCGTCGAATGGAAAGCAATACCACTGGATAAGAACCTCCCAACTCATGAGGATATATTCTGGCAGGTTAACGACGGGATGTGGAACGGTCGCGACAGCGGATGGGTCGGTGACGGGATGGACGTATCGTATTTTTAGAATCTCGGTTTGGCGTTTGATAACCTCTAAGACACAATGCGACGCGGTGTGTTATTAGCGGCATCTAAGATTAATTTTTGTGGTATAAAAGGGATATGCTCAACCGGAGCATCGCACGTAATATTCATTTGCAAGGACGGTGTCCATGCGTAAGGGGTAAAAAAATGGAGAGGCTAAGTGTTTTATGCTTGTGTTGTTCATTATTATCTCGGTCTGCGTGAGCGGATGCAGCATCGAAGTCGAAGCAAGAAAGGTCAGCAAGATCTGCGAAGAAGAATACTTCGGATGGGCAGCGACTCCTCCGATGGGCTGGAACAGCTGGAACATCTTCGGTTGTGACATCAATGAAGAAATGATTCGTGGAATCGCGGATGAAATGGTGGAAAGCGGTATGAAAGAGGCTGGGTATGAATACCTGGTGATCGATGACTGCTGGCAAATTGCGCGAGATGATAATGGGCGAATTGTTGCAGATGAAGAGGTTCTTGTATCGAAATCACTGTTCCATGAGATTCTTGAAAGGATGCATCGTTTGAAACCTGTTCCGATTGGATACGACTGATGATAAAAAACGCTGAAAAACTTGAGTTTATGAACGCCGGAGCAGTCAAGGTCTGCACAGAAACAGGTATTTTGAGCAGTCTGGGTTCTAAAAGTCTGATTTTTCGTTAAAAACTACAAAAAAACTACGTCAGAAAAGAGATTCTTGACGTTTCAGGGATATTTTTGTAAAATACTTGTGTTTGACAGGTGAAATTTATGGTTTGTAAGAGTGTAAATGGGAAATCCAAGTTTACGGAATTTTGAGGAAAACCGAGCATGGAATGGATTTTTCTTGACCAAGTGGCAGTGAATTTTCTAAAATTATCGATATCGTTAGGAGAAAAACATGTTTTTAACCGTTTAAATGGGAAATATCGGATAAATAAAAAGACAGAAAAATAACAACTAAAAAGAATAACAATGAAAAAGGTCAGTATTTACATTTTAACATGCTTATGTTTTGCTTTTATAGTGTCGTGCAGTAATGGTAATTCAAGTTTTGAAAAAAAAGAAGATGGCGTAATAATAGCTTTGGATCAATCCAAAACAGGCATTAAAAGTCTTAAACTAAACGTCATGTCTGAAAACACCATTCAGGTTTTGGCTTCAGCCTCTGGTGAATTTTCAACAAGAAAAAGCCTGGTTGTAATTGAACAAACCGGCGATCTTGTTGATTTCACTGTAGAAGAGGATGGAACTACCATATCGGTATCAACTTCGGAGTTGACGGCTAAAGTAAATACAGAAGATGGAACTATCGACTTCCTTGACAAAGACCAAAATTCTCTTCTTAAAGAGAAAAAACGCATACTTGAATATGTTGATGCTCCTATGGATAAGTACTATAATATAGAGCAACAATATAGCTTAAGCGAGAGCGAATCTATACACGGTTTGGGCCAGATCAACAACGGTATAATGAACTACAGGGGCCACAAAGAACTACTTATGCAAACCAATCATCATGCAGTAAATCCGTTCTTTCTTTCAACTAAAGGATACGCCATTTTATGGGATAATTATTCTGAAACACAATTCGATAATGAAACAGACATCAACACCATGGTCATAAGATCTGAGGTTGCTGATGAGATAAACTACTATTTTATTCATGCTGAAAATAATGATGCTATTATCGCCCAATACAGAATGCTAACCGGTCATGCTCCTATGTACGGTAAGTGGGTATATGGTTACTGGCAAAGTAAAGAAAGATACAAAACGCAAAAGGAGATACTTGCCGTAGCAAAAGAATACAGGGAACGCAAAATTCCAATTGACAATATTATCCAAGATTGGGAGTATTGGGAAGAAAATCGTTGGAATGCCATGATATTTGATAAAAAGCGCTTTCCGGATCCAGAGAAAATGTTACAGGAAATTCACGACATGAACTACCACTATATGATCACGATCTGGCCGGGGTCCGATAAAAAGACTGCTATTTATAAAGAACTAAACGAAGCAGGTTATGAGTACAATAACATAAGTGCAGATGGCGGATTCATTTGTGATATGTACAGTGATGAATGTGGTGACATATTCTGGAGCCACATGAAAAAGAATCTCTTCGACATTGGCGTTGATGCCTGGTGGTTAGATGGTACAGAGCCTGCAGTAAATAATGAGTTTTACCCATATTGCATCAAACACGAGCTTATAAATAATGGCGTTAAGAATAGCATGGGAACTTTTAGAAGATATCTTAATACTTATACTTTGGTAGAATCCGGTCATATTTACCGTAACCAAAGAGCAGTTACTGACCAGAAAAGGGTATTTATGATGAGCCGTTCCGGCTTTACAGGACAACAACGCAATGCCGCTGCAACCTGGTCGGGTGATATAAATTCAACATGGGAAGTATTACAATACCAGATACCTGCAGGATTGAATTTCTGTATGAGTGGTACACCATATTGGACATCGGATATTGGAGGCTTTTTCGCACAGGAGCATTGTCTTGAACATTGTCCGGATGAATTTATTGTTGACAGCTACAAAGAACTGTACGTAAGATGGTTCCAGTATGGTGCCTTCTGTCCGTTATTCCGTTCGCATGGTACATTTTATCCTCGTGAAGTATGGCAATTTGGTGAGCCAGGTACTCCGTATTACGATGCTTTATTGAAAGCTGATAATTTACGTTACAGATTAATGCCTTACATTTATTCTACAGCATGGCGTGTAACTAACGAAGGATATACCCTTATGAGAGGGATGCCTTTTGTATTCCCTAAAGATGAAAAAACTCACGAGATCACTGATCAGTTTATGTTTGGAGATGCGATACTTGTTAATCCGATAGTTGAGAGTATTTATGATAAAGATACTTTGCCGATACCAATCCCTGCAGAAAATCTGTTTAATCCTGAAGGTGAGCAGGGATCGTTACTTGTAGAGGATGTTGTTGAAGAGAAGGAAGAAGAAGAGGAAGATGAAGGAGACCGCCTGGAAGCAGGAGCAGTATCTGCTGCAGAACATCCTGGAAATTGGGAAGAATGGGGCGTGTGTTATGCCATGGGTACAAAAAAACTAACAGGCCAAATTCTAACTGAAGAGGCCGGTTCATATAAAATTTACATAAGCAAATTTACAGGCGATGTGGTTCTGACTCCTTTCTGGGAAGAAGTAACTTTAGAAGAATTAGAAACCGGGAAAGAAGCATCAATCAATGATCTTAAAGCCAATACAAAATATAAGATCACTGCTGTGTACGGTGGTGAAGGTGAATATACCGAGTTGTCATGGATAACTCCTGGACTTAGAAAGAACGCTAAGCAAAAAGAGCCTTACAGAACCCTGTACCTGCCAAAAGACAATACATTGTATGACTTCTGGACAGGAGAGACTGTTGAAGGAGGACAAGAGCTAAAAGTTGATGCACCTATCGACAAGATCCCTCTGTATGTAAAAGCCGGTTCTATCATCCCTATGGGCCCATTCATTCAATATTCAGATGAAAAGCCTGCAGATCCTATCGATCTAAGGATCTACACGGGTGCAGATGCTGAATTTGTATTGTATGAAGACGAAAATGATACCTACAATTACGAAAAAGGTGTTTACGCTACCATTAAGTTTATATGGAATGAGGCAGAACAAAAGCTAAGCATTGAAGAAAGAAAAGGTGAATTCCCGGGCATGTTACAGGAGCGCACATTCAGAATTACATGGGTAACAGCTGATCATGGTGTTGGTGTCGATATAAATGAACAACCGGACAAAGTTGTTACATACAACGGTGAAAAAATTGAGATTGTAAAAGAATAATGGGAAAAATATGATTTAGAGATTACAACGTCATTCCCTTCCTGCCTTCGTCCCAATTTTTCGGGACTTCGGCAGGCAGGCGGTCACTCCTCGCAATGACGCTCACTATTTAACGTCATTATTAGAAGCATCCTATTCATAGGATGCGACGTAATAATCTCCTTGATTTGGGAGATTGCTACACCACTCTCAGCCTAACGGCTTTCGCGGTTCGCAATGACGGTAACAAAAAGCTGTCATTATGAAACGAAGTTGCCAAAAGGCAAGTGTTCCATGAGATTCTTGAAAGGATGCATCGTTTGAAACCTGTTCCGATTGGATACGACTGATGATAAAAAACGCTGGAAAACTTGAGTTTATGAACGCCGGAGCAGTCAAGGTCTGCACAGAAACAGGTATTTTGAGCAGTCTGGGTTCTAAAAGTCTGATTCTTAACTACAACGGTTCTGCGATTCTGCAAGCTGAATTTGATAGTCGGGTGAAGGTTAGCTCTGCTGTCACGGGCAAAAAGGCGATTGAACAGCGTATCACGCTCAAATTTGAAAAGGCAGTCGAGTTTAATGCAGTGATTCATGGCAGCAGCGAGGCGATGGCTGCAGAGACTCGCGGTAGCACTCAGAAAAAATTTCCCATGGTGCGAACTTCACACGGTTTGAGTAACAACCTTCGTAACAATGCCATATATGATCGAAACCTTGACTGGATGCTGGAAGCTCCGGAAACGGCGATGATCAAATCCTTTCGCAATACCGATGGAACGACTCGTTTCGAGTTGAACTTTACCGCTAAAGAGACTGAGTTGATCTTCCGGCCTCGCTATTACCAAAAACATAAGAATCTGCCCTATTTCCAGCCCTGGACGTACAGCATTCGCAAAGATTCCATTAACCGGGGGTGAAGATGAAACAATTACACTTGTTCCTTTTGGAAGTACATATTTTAGGATTTCTATGTTTCCTATGACTGAAAGGGCATGGAAAGAACCCAGTTCCTTTAATGACAAACAGGAAAGGCAACCAAATATGAAGATATAAATGCTAAATATAGCATATATTTTTTTGTTCTAATATTATATCATTATTACTGAACGCATAATTTAATTGAACTTCTGGTTGTTATAGCATTAGAGGTGTTCTACAGGAAATGAAAAATAACCAAACTGATAACAAAAACAAAAAAAGCATGAACAGGCGAGCCTTCCTACGCTCAACTGCAGCATTTGGAACAGGTTTATTCTTTGCAGCCCCTGGTTGTGTAACAAGGCAAAGGTTAGCTGAACTAAAGAACGGGGCTCGACCCAACATTTTTTTCGCTATTGCTGATGACTGGAGCGCCCATGCCGGTGTGTATGGCGATCCGGTTGTCAAGACGCCGGTCTTCGCCAAGTTGGCGAAGGACGGCATACTGTTTGAACATGCGTATGTTTCGTCGCCATCGTGTACGCCGTCGCGGGCGGCGATCTTAACAGGGCAGTGGCACTGGCGTCTTGATACAGGAGCAAACTTGTACGGTTCCCTCCCTGCGGAGATTCCGGTCTATCCCGACTTGCTTGAGGAAGCAGGCTATGCTGTCGGTTACAGCCGGAAAGGTTGGGGTCCGGGTGAACTTGAGGGCCGTCCACGCAATCCGGCTGGCGACGAGTTTGAGGACTTCTCAGCGTTTCTTAAGAAACGGCCGAAGGATAAGCCGTTTTGTTTTTGGTTCGGATCGCATGATCCACATCGTGAGTTCGATAAGGATTCAGGGGCGCGAAGCGGTATTCCGCTGGACAAAATTGCCTTGCCGGCATGCTTCCCGGACAGCCCGGCCGTGCGGGGTGATGTTGCGGATTATCTCCTCGAGGTGCAGCGATTCGACCGTGAAACGGGTGAGCACCTCGAACGAATTCGCGCTATCGGAGAATTGGAAAATACGATCGTTGTCATGACGAGCGATAACGGCATGTGTTTCCCGCGTTGCAAGAGCAATATTTATGACGATGGTGTCTGCGTGCCTTTGGTTATTCACTGGCCAGGACATTATGAGGGTGGACATCTAGTTACGGATTTTGTCAGCACTACAGATTTTGCGCCGACGTTTCTTGAAGCGGCCGGTGTCGAAGTGCCGGAAGTCATGACGGGACGTAGCCTGGATCCTCTGCTTCGCGCAGGCAAGTCGGGGCGTATTGACGCCTCGCGGGGGCATATACTGTTTGGGAAGGAGCGTCATGTGCCCTCCCAGGAAGCACCAGATTCGGGCGGCTACCCGTGTCGCGCGCTTCGCAATGACCATTTCTTGCTGATTCGTAATTTTGCCGCACATCGCTGGCCCGCTGGAACGCCGAATTATAAAAATGCCTTTATCGAAAACGCGTGGTACGCTGATTGCGGCAACAGCCCGACAAAAGATTATATTATTGAGAATCGCGATAAGGATGATGCGCACCGGAGAATATACGCTCTGTCGTTTGGTAAACGACCTGAATTTGAGTTATTTGACCTCCGCAAAGATCCGGGACAGCTGAAGAATGTGGCGGAGGACCCGGAGTATGCCGACGTATTCAAGTGTATGTCTAAACTACTCAACGATGAACTGGCGGCTACGGGTGATCCCCGGGTGATCGGTGGCGGTGAAAAGTTTGACAGCTTCGAATACATAGGAGGCGCACCGGAGTTTCCGGGATAGAACTACCAATATGTTACTCATCATGAAGTCCGGAGTATGAAAAGGGAATTGATTATGATGTCAAATGGGAAATGTAAGAACAAAATGGAAGGGTTGTTTCCAACTGGATAGGGTGACGGCTCAGAAAGAAGAAACAGACAAGGAACGCTAAATATGTGTGAGTTAAAAACATACGGTTGGAAGAATGCATTTTTTCTATTAGCTTTGTTCTATCTGGGAACACTTGCTGAGGCTTCCGCATCCGAAGTGACTTTTGAATATGCACCCCCTGAATGGCAGACCGCGATATGTCTTCCAGATGATCCGCATAAATCGCTTGTAGGCCATAAAGGCAAATTGCTGTATCACTACAATAAGCAGGGATTAGAGTTTGGGACGACGGTCTGTGTAGAAGCTGTAAAAAAAGCAGCACAGACAGATCAGCAACTGCTCTCCCCTCGCATTCCTATTGTGCAAACTACTCGTGAAACGAATTCACTGACCATTGTCGAAGAAGCCTTCGCTATTACAACTAAAGGGAACATTGTCCCTGAACCATCTCGCAATGATGTGATCCTGGTAACGGTGACCAATAACGGGGAGAAGACAGAAAAGATCCAGCCTAAGCTGATCATCGATAGCGGTTTTCGGCTCAAGAAAATGGGTACACAGGGGGTGCAGATTAATCGTCACGAAACGGTGAGATGCACTCAGACAATAGCCAATATCGCAATATTAAAACGGGAGCATTACCGGGCAGAAATAACATTGAAACCTCTTGAAATTAGAGCAGGAGAATCGGTTCAATTCGCATTGATTTATCATGGCGGTGAAACAATTTATAATACGCCGTTATCGCTTAAGCAGGTATTAAAAGCGCGTGAGAAAGCGGAGGACTATTGGCAAGAAGCGGAACTTCCTTATGGCAGTGTGACCATACCCGATCCCGGTATTCAGGCATTAATTGATAGCTCAATAAGAAATATCTGGCAAGCCCGTGAAATAAAGGATGGCCTGCCAGCCTATCAAGTAGGACCTACCTGCTACCGCGGATTATGGATTGTAGACGGCGCCTTTCTTCTTGAAGCCGCAGCACTGGTGGGCGCGGGTGATGACGCCCGAGCCGGTGTGCAATACATGCTCAGTAAACAGAGTCCCTCTGGGGCGTTCGAAGTACTAGCCAAAGATTACTACAAAGAAAACGGTATTGTGCTCTGGACCTGTGTACGTCATGCAATGTTGACCCAGGACAAGAAATGGTTGAGTTCGGTATGGCCGCAATTGGAAAAAGCCGTTGCATATATAAAAATTTTGCGTGAAAAATCGAAAGAAGATCCAGAATGGTTGTGTTACGGGCTGATGCCACCCGGTGAGATTGATGGTGGCTTGTCGGAGCTGACGAAGGGGGAATACACCAATGTGTATTGGAACCTTCTGGGCCTGAAGGCGGCGATTCATGCGGCGGACTGGCTGGGGCGGGATACCCAGGCCATGGAATGGAAAAAGGAATACCTGGATTTCTATACCACTTTTAGAAAACGCGCAGAAAAGGATCTGCGCAAAGATCCGCATGGCAATACATATCTGCCAACCATCATGAATAATATAGGTGAGGAACTACCCCAGCGTGCGCAGTGGGCTTTTTGTCATGGGGTGTATCCAGGGCAGTTGTTCGACAAAGAAGATCCTTTGGTATCCGGTAATCTGGCCATGCTCGCCGCCACCGAACGGGAAGGGATGGTCTACGGTACCGGTTGGGATGAAGCGGGTTTCTGGACTTATTTCGCATCGTTCTATGGTCATGCCTGGCTGTGGCAGGGCAATGGAAAGAAAGCCTATGATTCACTTTATGCTATGGCGAATCATGCCTCACCACTGCTGACTTGGCGAGAAGAACAGAATCCAAAAGGTGAGCCCTACAACAAGGTGGGTGACATGCCCCACAACTGGGCCAGCGCAGAGTTTATTCGGTTGGCCATTCACCTGCTGGCCTTGGATCGTGGCAATGAATTGCACTTGTTTGAAGGTATGCCCGCTGCCTGGGCAAAACCGGGCATGAAGACCGCATTGAATGGGGTGGCGACGCCTTTTGGGCCGTTGAGTTTCGAATTGGTCATATCATCCGATGGAAATGAGGCCACCTTAACTACGAAGCCCTTAAGCGATTCCTCCTGTTGTGCCATTGTCGTGCATCAAAAAGGTTGGACAACAATGAAAGACAAGCTCATTCAATTGGATCCTGCCCAGGGGCATAAGCTCACCATTCCTTTGAAATAAAAGTGATTTGACAATGATTAGAGTTTTACTTGTTCCAAACGCACTGATTGTATTGTTTTTTGGGGCGGCATAGGTAATTACGCTTTAAATTTAAAGAGATTATTAATAACAGCTAAAAGGAATATCTATGATGCGACCTGATAAAAGAGATGCGCACCTAAGTTTCCGAGATAGATCTAATAGTGTTTGTGAATCTTTTTGATATATATTGGCTAACATCGCAGTCAAAATCGCGAAAATTAAGCTGCATTATCCGGGTTTAAGGCCGGAGTATCAAAGGGAACTGATTATGATGTAAACGGCGGAGTAAAAGTGTACCACTTGGCGGAACAAAAATGTACCACCTACTCCCTATATAGCCAGGACCACCCCGGCCGTCAAGTTCCAATCTTACTTCGCTAACTTCTTCTTTCTGGCTAAGCGTTTGCGGCTTTGCTCAAGGCGGTAACTCTGGCCGTTAGCCTCAACAATATGAACCTTGTGCGTCAGCCTATCCAGCATCGCCCCGGTCAATCGCTCAGAGCCACATACCTCCGTCCAGTTCTCGAACGGCAGATTGGTCGTAACAATCAAGCTCTGTCGTTCATAGGCTCTGCTGACAACCTCAAACAACAGTTCTGAGCCAGCCTTACTGAACGGCACATAGCCGAGTTCATCGAGGATCAACAGGTTCTGCTTTTCTAACTGTTTCAGCCATCGTTGTAATTGTCGGTCTTCTCTGGCTTCCAGTAACTGCGTTATCAAAGCGGTACAGCCAAAGAATCTGACTTTATAGCCCTGACAGCAAGCGGCAAAGCCCAGTGCTGTGGCCAGATGTGTCTTACCTGTCCCACTGTTGCCAATCAGCAGAATGTTTTCATGATGATCGATAAACTCACAACGTAGCAGCTCCCGTACCAAAGGTTCGTTGACGGACTTCTGTGAGGCGAAGTCAAAGCTGTCGATTGTTTTGAGCAGCGGGAACTTTGCTGACTTGATTCGTCTGTCCATGGCACGTCTCTGTCTGTCGGCCAACTCTTTTTCACATAGTCTCAAAAGGTATGTCGGATAGTCGCATTTTTCCTGTGAACATGATTTGGCCAGCAACGGATACTCTTTAAGCATGGTCGGCAGCTTCAACTGCTTAAGATGATGCTGAAGCAGCACGGTGGATTTACGTGGGCCTGACATGACACCCTCCGGTGACTAATGAATTATAGGCTAAGACATCTGTCGTATTGACAACAATGTGGCGAAGATGATCTCTGCCGGCAAGACTGAAAGTTGTAAAAGCATACTCCTCGGTGGTCAATAAAAACTGCAATATTGCATCATAACAGTAAATCCTGTAATTCAGAGCTTTACGGATAGCTCGGTGTATCTGCCTCACCGAATACTTGTTCAGCAAAAGCAATATCTGTATGTATTCTTTGGTGCCGCTGTCACGGTGGGTTTCAAGGAGTGTGCGGTATGTATTAAAGCAATCCGGCAGGTGCCAGTCTTCCAGGGGCCGGGCATGGTCCAGCGAGCCGGGCTTCCGTTCTAACAACTCTAAATAGTGCATGGGATCAAATATCTGTCTTTCCCTCTCCCAGCAGCGACGGTGCTTGGCTATGAGTATATCCTGCTGATACACCTCGATAAATCTGACAGAAGCTTTAACGGTCACTGAATGATGTGCGGAACGAACAGGCACCGAATAATCATTGGTGTCATACCGAACCAGTGATTCACTGCTGGCAAATGTCGAAGCTGTCTTGCGATAGTCAAATGTATCATCCGGCAAAGCAATGGATGCAATGCGATCTTCTGTTAGTAGCTGGTGTTTTGTCAGTGAGCGTTTGCCGCGTAAGATACGATTCAGATCGGACTGACAGCACTGGCGTAAGAGCCTGTTCAACTCATCATAATCGTTAACCTGCGGCACAGGGACCATGAAATTCAGCCTTGAATACTTCACGCTGCCCTCTACGATACCCTTCTCGTTGGGCCTTCTGACATTGCAGAAGTGAGGCTCAAAGAGGTAATGACTGATCAGCCGCTTAAACTCAGCGGTATGTTTACGCTTGTGGTGAGTTAATATCTTCGTGATCGCCACGCGGGTATTATCATAGCTGATGCGATTGGGCACACATCCGAAGAAATCAAACGCCCTGACATGAGCCTCAAGAAAGGCTTCCGTGCATTCACGAGCAAATGCCATTACAAACATCGCATCGGAATGGACCATGCTCATCACAAAAAACACGACTTTTTTCAGAATACCGTTAAATTTGACAACCGCATGGCCAAAGTCCACTTGAGCCTCCCCGGGCCTTTGACTTAACGGCATGAAGATTTCTTTGGAAGTCTTTTTGATCTGGCGGACAGCATCCTTGACAATGGTATAACCACCCGTGAATCCTTCGGACTGCAAAATCTCCCATATTCTTTTGGCCGTATGACGCTGCTTCTTATGGACCTCTTTATCGGCCTTAATGATCGCTTTAATGCGGTCGATATACGGCCCGATCTTGGATTTTTGGATGGGCTTGGTTCTCTGATAACCCAGTGGCTGGCTGTTGTCTCTGATTTTTCGTAGTGTCTGCCTGTGAATGCCGGTGTCCCGCTCCAACTGGCGAAGCGAAACCTCTTCATTGCGGATTTTACGCCTTAGTTCGATCCATTGGTCCATGTCTTTGTACACTCCTGTTTTCTCCCATAATAACCGACTGTAAATTTCTTCAAAATGACGTTTTACAGCCAATTATCACAGGTTTTCAGTTACAGGGGTACAATTTTCAACCGCCCGCCAAGTGGTACACTTTTGCTCCGCCGTTTACACAGAGGTGGAATACCGAATAGCTCCGGCTGAATTGTAGCTAAATCCAACATTGATAAACGGTCAATAGCAGTTCTCAACCGCTTTTCATTCTGTCGGATAGTAATTCGTCTAAACATTCGGCGTTTTTTAGCATTTTTATTCGCCTCATCATCCTGTTTAGTGGCCAGCTTAACATTGACAAAGTGCCACTGAGATTCATCCTGGGTGGAAAAGACAAAAAGCGAATAAGGGTGCTCTCGCAGAAGGGCATTTACAATGGCTCTTTGCAGGCTGATTGATAAGCGATTTGAGGCCAGCTTGCCATAAATGATTTGAAAATCCTCATGTGCAGCTATGATTTGAGGATCGTTAGCCAACGCCTCCCTTGCTAATTTGCTGCCCCAGCCTTGGCGGGGTATGGTGCCCCTGGCAACATCGTAATTGAGTTCGGAGAATAGCTCTTTTGCGCTATCAAGCCCGGAAAAGGCTCGCAGAATATCCGCTACGCTTTGCTTTTCTCTGTTCTCCACCATTTATGCCTCTTTGCAGTGTACTGAATCGATTATCCATAATACTACCATCCGTAGGGAGCTAAAGCAAGGACATTCAAGGCCAATCTTTGCCAATTAGCTCAAAATATCTTACAATACAGGCCGAAAATCAAGGCTCAAAATGGGCTATTTAGCGGCTTATTTGTCCATACATGGATGGTAACAAATGGATAATCCAAAATACGAAAACTTCCTATCAGACAAAGCTGATAAGGTGGGGGAACTTGTCGCAGTGCTGGAAAATCGAAAATGCTTTGAGGAGCATAGCTGCGACCTTGGTAAGAAACATGCGGCCTACTTAAAGGCATGCAAACGTGGAGCTAAACAAATGCCCTTAGAGCCTTTATCGAAATTTATGTCTGTCTTAGCCCACGACAAGGATGACCCTGATGAGCCACCACGGCCAAAAATTGATGAAGTACTTGCGTATTATTATTTTTCGCTCGCTACCATCCACGACAAAATGCGTGATGAGGGATACATACCAATTCATAATGACACTTATGCCAAACAGTTGGCTAAAAGCGTGTGGCCTATCATAGAAAACCTGTGTGTAGACAGACAACACATCATCAACGCAGCCTTTACATATGTGAAAGTCGATCTTGCCAAAAAGCTGACAGACACAGGACCAACTAAACAAGCTGGAAGGCTTGTCGAAGTTATCGATAGGATAGTCAGACTTGCCAAAGCCATACCTCCCCATAACGTTGAGGTGTTCAATGAGGAAATGGAAACATTGGGTGCAGAGGTGAACGCCCTGGCAATTGAATGCGGTCTTTGTGATGAGGATAACCCACCTTATATTCCTGGAATGCTATGCTGGGGGCAGAGTGTTTCGGATGCCAGAAGACTTGCCAGAGCCTCTATGAGTGGATTTGAAAAAGCTTTTCCGGAAGTCCAAAAGTTACTTACCTTGAAAATGAGAGCTCGGCTCTTAGTCCAAAGGGAGAGTGAGGGTGAACAGCCCAAGAAGCCAGCAGAAGCAGAGCAGACATTAGAAACAAGCAGCAAACCTGAGGAGTTTCTCAGCAAGATAGCTGATGAAGTGGACTCTATGCTTTGCGGCAAGGTGGACGGAAAGTCGGTAGATAGTTCATTAGTTAAAGCCTGCTTCAAAAAACAAATGACGATATTCACCGAAAAGCACAAAACATACCGTGAAGCTGAAAATAGCGCTCGACAGCAAGCTTGTGATGATTACGAGAGGATTCAGAGCGACCCACGCTATCGGAACAGGGATGTAGGCCCACCTGAAAGCGGTTTGATATGGGATGATGATTTTATGCTACCTGCTAATTGTGCGCCCTGTGAAGGAGACATGGAGGTTGAAGGATGGAGGCGTCCTCAAGAGAAGTTACCTCCCGATCCAACAATATGGCCCGAATATCGGGATGCTGTCTTTGCCTTGTTCGGCAACCTTCTGCCGTGCTATTATGCAACGTTAGCAGTTATTTACGATTACAAAGGAATTAAAAGAGATTTTATTGTACAACTTGTAGATGAATTTCGCCTGACAATGTCGATGTACATTGCAAAAGGCTTGCGTAGCTATGATG
>SDBT01008598.1_pt1 | contig 16656 bp, 17 predicted proteins | sample 2277101 | NCBI WGS metagenome assembly SDBT01 (sample SAMN10404973, study PRJNA504765) | marine sediment metagenome | isolation source: marine sediment core GS10_PC15, 103 cmbsf | place: Arctic Ocean: Southern Knipovich Ridge | collected 2010 | reverse complement strand
GGGGAAAGACCCCACAAATACTAATTCACTTTTCATATATCACCTAAGTAAATACGCTCACACTACTCCAACGCATCGGGCAGCACACTATCAAAAACGCCATTTCGGCTATAAACCCTTATGTCCAATACACTTAAAGGCGAATCCGTTGTTTATACCCCTGCACCCCCCCCCTCTTTGTCAACTTGATGACTGCCTGTATAGGGTCAAAATGTGTATCATATTCCTCTCCTCTTGTGCATTTGTACCCCTACTTGTATTACGAATATCTTTTTTTATATATATATATAATTATAGTTGACAGACGGTAGGGGGGTGGGGGGGGCGGAACACTGGAAACCACTTTAAACCCCTCTCCCCAAAGGGCTTATAGCGGAAGTGCTGTTTCTGGGTTGTACCCTCAGATTCGTGCGGTGACTTACTTATTAGGTGAGTAACAGAACTTAAATTGGGCACTCAAAGTGACTTCCATGCCAAGAACCTTCACTTCGGTCACTTCCAACCTACCAATGGCTCTTGTTGCTATCAAGTCGGCCAAATACAGTTCCTTCTTGTCCACCAACTCGATTGTCCAACTTCGGATTCCATTCTGTAACAATTCATGTACATCTTGGTATAAAACCCTCCATTGGCTCTCCCGTATTTTTACTTCACCTATCAACTGCTGATATACCTTTTTACTGCTTGTCTGAATCTTTACATCCATTAGCTCCGGAATATTTTGGAGGGCCATTATCACAGCCTTATACTCGGCCTCATGTTTCCCTGTTCCATCCAAGTGTTTTCCTTTACCACCAAGAATCTGCCCATGAGGGTCCACCAAAATATATCCCATACCGCCTTTGGAGAAAGTGCCTTCATTATTTCCGCACACCTGCACGGTCAAATCCCACATCTTGGTCCCATCACTATTCTTCATTTTCAAGTTCCTTTTTTGTTTAATATTGTCAGGTACAAAACATTCTCCATCTGCATCAAGACTCATTAGGGATTCTCCTTAATAAAGGTAACCATCGCCTTACAACTGCATACGTCATGGGGCCATTTCCACTTCGGCCTGTCTGTATCTTATCCACCAGCCCCAGTATGTGCAAATCATCCAGCCATAGAGCCAATGTCTTTGGATTTAGCCTCAACCGTTTGGCGAGAATCTGGGCAGTAGGCCGGACCTTCTTCCCCTCATACTCCGCCAACATCAGCATAGGTAGCTTCCGTCTTGGACTTCCAGAGTCAAGAGCCACCTTACACGCCAACCCCATAATAAAGTCACTAATCACTACTTCTTCCCTTGCCATGGCAATTCCTTTCACCAGACTCACCAACTGCTTCATTATCCGGGTTGGGATTTCCTCAATGGGGGCTTCTTTCACTTTTGACATGGAGGAATTACTTCTTAGAATATTTGTTCGAGCCTTTGCAGCCATTTCTGATGCTTCCGCCAGTATTTCAATTTGTTCTTGGGTAATCTTCACTGGCCTCTGACGTATTCTCAACACCTGATGAGCAGCCCTTCTCATTTCCTCAACCCGCTTCGTCTTACTGCCAACTGAATTTCCAGCACACAAAACCCTCTTCTTTCTCTCTTCCTTGGATATGAAGGGCAGGTCATACATCAGGAATCGTGCACCCAGACCAGACATCACCTTAGAGTGTTTGTAAATCTCATGGGTCACACCAGTTATAATCCCAAACTTCACATCATACCGAACCTGCTTCCCGGTCCCAAAACAGGCCCTGAACGTCCCATCATAAATATCCCGCAACTGCCCACAGATTGTGTTCACCTCATCAGCCTTCATTGTCATAATGGCCGTGAAGTCCTTGATACACAGAATCTTGTTGTTCAGCGTTGGCAACAGGCTGGGGTCCGGTTCACCCGGCTCAGGTACAATTCCACTTGCCAGAGTCTTCGGCGTGAACGTACTAATTGAGTAAATACTGGGATGCCCATCCATAGCTTGTACAATCTCAGTCTTTCCTGCTCCAGGAGCACCCACAACGTGCATCCACAGGGGGTCACTGTCTATCCGCCCCGACAACACTGCCCCAAACATCACATCTATGTAACTGTCATCCTCCACAACCAACCACTTATGCAACACATCCTTAAAAACATCCAACTTACTTCTTCCCACTTCTTGCTCCTTAATTAAAAACTTAACTACAGGGGACACAAAAATCCTACCCCAATTTATCCTATTACTACGGTGGGGGAGACTTTTAGTTCGGTAGAAAATCCATAATTATGTTGTTTTTTTATTTTACCCCTTGACATCCCTTCCTTTTCCCTATATAATAAGAATATGGAAAGAGCGAAACGCCAAACGATAGGGCCAGCGAACCGATTGGTCGAGGTCACCATCCTGATGCGGTGGTTGGGCCTCTCCCGCACATCAGCCAACCGCCTCCTCAAAGCTCTCCGAATACCTCTGCTGTATGTGGGGAAGGATGCCTTCTTCAATATGTATACGTTGGAGATAGTTATATTCTATCTCACCCGATTGGATGGGGGTGGGTTTGCTTCCCCCGGGTCATTTTTCAAAGACAAATGCCGCCATCAGGACGGGAAGGTAAAGGTAGCCTTGTCAGATGAAGATGTACAGACTATTAGGTCTTCGGGCTTTGCTCTTGAATGGAAGATTGCAACCGGGAAGAAGCCGGGTGCTGTAGACCTGCGGAGATTGCAGAAGCGAGAATCACGGAAAGTATATAAAACAACAGTAACCGGGAGGAAAGATGGGTAGCCCCACTCCTCACAACTCAGAAACCCTCGAAAATCCTCAGAGTTCTGCCCCACTTCCTATACCTGCTCCTTTGGCTACTCAAACTCCCGGTCTTCCTGTGTTGTCTGAAAAACAGATTCAAGCTCTGTTGGACTTTGATAGTATAAATGCTATATTGGAACAGTATGAAGCGATGGACTGGACTCCCAGCAAGGAAATCCAGATGTTAATATCTATCATTGAATCAACGGATAACGAGAAGACTAAGATTGCTGCAATCAAAGAACTTAGAGCAAGGAGAATTGATGCCCTCAAAGCAAGCGGCCTCATGGTTACAGCGTCAAAAAGCATACCTTCGGCAGATGGTGGTAGGACCATCTTCTCAACTCAAGGTATCGCCGCCCATATCCACGGACCTCAAATCGAAAATGAAATACTCCCTATTAAGGAACCAGAACATGACCAAAAAGAAAGCAAACCAGAAAGTGAAACAGGAAGTACTAACAGACCTGATGGACACGAAGGGCTACGACGACCACCAGAAACATGTGGAAGCGATGGAGAAGTTCGAGGAGAAGAGACAGAAAGAAGTGGAGACCCACAAAAAGTATGTAGAAGAATCAAAGAAGTACAATCAGCAGTTGAAGGAGAGTCCCGAAAAGAAGTTCATAGAAAAGATGGAGAAGGTGATAGAGGACAACCTACCCCCATTGGGACTGACATCCCCACCGCTAACTACTTCACTCCCAGAGAAGGAAGTTTTGAAGGACTCTGCGGGGCTGACTCTCTTTGATAAAGAGGAGGAAGTGTCCCCTGTAGAACAAGTGAAGGTGAGTCAGATGAAGAGGGACCCTGTGGTGTTGGATGTGCAGGTGCGGTGTACTCGGAATTATGTGGCTTCTGTGTTGAAGACTATTTGTGAGGGGATGCCCAGCATCTTTCCAACATATATAACGTGGGATACTGACGTTGATGTTGTGGAGAGAGTGTATGAGGACCTGCAGAGTGTTGGGTATGTGCGGGAATTGTTGCCAACGGCTGCTATGATGCTTGGGCAAGCTAATTTTGGGAATCCTATTTGGAGGTCTCAAGTTATGGTTGGATTGGCAGTGTATGATGCTGCCCGGACGCTTGGGGATGTAGAAGTAGCAAGACATATTCGAGAAGGAATGAAGTATTGGACAGAATAATTATTCCAATGGAATATAGGAAGGCTCACCCCTCAAATAAGTGGTTTCCACTTCCAGAAGACTACGCTGAGTTGACGGAGGAGGGGAAGAGGGAAGCTCGGGTGGCCGGAGTGTGTAGGCAGAGGACGCCTATGGAGTTGGTGGCGGCGTGGGATTTGTTTCGGAAACTGTACCTGCAGCCTACAGAGCCTGGGTTCTTCTATCATAAGTTTGCTCCCAGCCCGGCGTTTCACTATCAGGCGGTGCATGATGTGGGGGCATGGGCACGGAACATATTGGTGGCCCCCCGTGGATTTAGTAAGAGTACTGTGATTGCAACAGAGCTTCCGTTGTTTCTGTTGTTGACGAGGCGATATATCAGGTTGTCGATTGGATTGGCTACGGACCGGATGATTGAGGAGAGGTTTGACCTGATTATCAAACAGTTGGTGGAGAACCCATATATACTGGAGGACTTTGGGGAGCAGAAGCCTAAGAGAGGGGATGCGATATGGAATCGACACAATATTAACCTTAAGGAGAGGGGGTCTCGGCTTAATGGATTTAGCGTGACAGGGCGAAAGCGGGGAATGCGTCCTGACTTTATTTTTCTTGATGACCCAGAGTATGACCCAGAATCGGCGTCAGCGTCGTCGGCCTTGGTACTCAAGGAGAAGTTCGAGACATTGTTATTTCGGCAGATTCTTCCTATGTTAGAGAAGGGGTCTTCCATCTTCTGGGTGGGGACCATGATTAGTCGTAGGTCTTTCTTGTACCATGCTTGTTTTGGGAATGACCCTCGATTTGAATTTTGGAATCGTAGGATTTTGAAGTCTCAGGAGAAGGATGATGAAACTGGCAGTACCCAGTTGTTGTGGGACGGTAAGTATGATAAGGACTTCCTGGCAATTAAAAAGGCTGAAATGGGGGCTGCTGCGTTTCAAGCGGAGTATCAGAATGACCCAATCAGTGACCAGGAGAGGGTGTTAAAGATAGATGAGGTGATGAATGAATACTCTATAGAGGAGTTTACGAACAGTGACCCATTCATTTCTACCACTCCTGTAAAGTTTCACAGGTTCTCCAGTGTGGAAAAGAAATGGGAGCCGGTATCTGAGCCATACAATAAGCTGGTGTCAGGGATGTTCAGGATGATTTTGTATGACCCGGCAGAGGGCTTGAGCCAGCACAATGACTACTCGGCGATAGCTGTGGTGGGGATAGACCGAGATAACTGCTTGTGGGTGTTGGACTTATGGATGGGTCGGGCGAAGGAAATTACCCTGCAGAATAAGTTCTATGCTATGGGATTGAAGTGGCAACCGAGGATAGCTGGAATTGAAGCAGTGAGTGACCAAGTGGCGATTGTAGACTCCATGAGTACTTTTCTTGAGGGCCGTAGGGAAGGTGGCTGGATTCCTCGAGTTGTACCAATTACATATGCTTCGGTGAAAGGTGACAAGAGCAAACCTGCCCGGATTTCTACGCTGGAGTGGCGGTTCCAAACAGGTAAGATTAAGTATCCAGGACATCAGCGTAGTAAGTGGCCGTGGACTGCTCTATACAGCCAGACCACTGATTTCACCTATGACCTTGCTCTTCTGCCACATGATGATGCAATAGATGTGGTGGCGATGTCTTCCTTTGTGGTACATGGTCGGGGGGTGAAGGGACCACAAACTGTTAAGGAGCCTACGTTTATACAGCAGATAAAGGCAGGGCAGGTGAAAATCTCTGGGATTCCTATTCTTAGTGGGATGAATCCTAATGATTTAGACCGAGAAACTCTGAATGCTTTAATGAAAAGAGGTCTTGACAAAAGACTTGACAAGAGGGGTACTCCCGGATATAATAGAGATATTGAAGATGACAGTGATAAACCGGTTATACGAAGACGAACCAGACGCCAGTTTTTAGCCAACAGACCAAAAGTTAGAGGAGCCATAAGATGACATTAGCATTTATAGTAGCAATAGTGAAGGCCGTTGCTTTACCTGTTGCATTAGTTATTTTAGTATGTGTACCATGGAAAGCGTTTTCAAGGTGGCAGGATATTCACTTTAAGCAGATGGAGGCGTACCTTGAAATGACAAGGGCACTTTTAGCCACAAAAGCCACATTGGAACAAGGACACCCGGCTGGCCCTGCATTACTACAGGGGATAACAAAAAGACCCCCAGCACCCACAAAAATAGAAATGCCGAAGAAGCCTCCGGGTATGCGAATTATTCAGGGAGTTCCTTCCGGTAATCTTAAGTAGAGGTAGATATGGCTTACGAAATATTCTTACCAGAAGATAAAAACCAACGAGAACGTACTCTCAACCGTATAATCTCGGTGGGGGAAGTAGCACGGCATATACCAGAGGTGGCATGGTGGTTGGCACATCACTATCTACAGGGGGCACGAAACTTCCGGTCAATAGATTACCAGAGTGGGACCGTGGAGGTGGGATATGACAATGTTGATGGGGAAATGCAGTTTAGGTATGATGATATTGTCAGTAAGTTTCAGGCACAAGTAGGTCGGATGCTGCAGATTGACATTAACCCACAGGTGGAGAAGAAGGGCATTGGTCTTGAGGGGTTGCGTAATGCAAGTATATCACAGGTTGCTTTGAATGCAGCATTTCCTCCGGCTAAGGTAGATGAATTGAAATTACAGATGTTGGCTCCTTTAACTAAGTATGGTCTTGTGGGACTGGCGGTGTGGAATGAAGAGGAGGATGTTGGTGTTGATGTAGTCATGCCGTGGGAGCTATTGCCAATTCCTCCGGTGCCAACTGAAAGTAAGGATATTCGGGGGATAGCTCGGGTTCGTGTAGTACCTTTAGATTGGGTGAAGAAGCTAAGTGTTACCCCAAAGGATACAGGCAAGAAGGATAATATCTATAGTAAGATGACCAAACAATCAATGCCTGTGGGACAGCTTCCTACTACTGGTCAATTTTCTACCTTCACTGGGTCAGTAGCATTGACGGCAGACATTGGGGATGCTGCAGGTCCACGATATGGTTCTGCAAATGTGAAGTCTGTTGGTCCCGGACAAAAGAATGATAAAGAGAATGTAGATGTAGTGAAATTTGTGGAAGTGTGGATGAAGGACAGTCGGGGGTATTTGGCCCAATATGATATATTGGCTGGGGACAAACTCATCTACACCTTGAAATCAAAAGAATATGAAAAGAATATCATGCCCATCCACATCTGTAATGATATAGACACTGGGTCTTTTTGGGGCCGGAGTTTTGTCAGTTTACAGATGCCTCTGAATATGGAAATGGAATGGGCAGTAGGCCGAATGTTCCAGAATGTACAGGATGTGGACAACCTCGGCATTCTGTGTGAGCCTACTACTTCCGGTATGCCAACTGAGATATTCAGGGGGCAGGATGGAATTAAACGTGCTCGATTTGAACCTGACTATTCGGTGCCGGACCTCAAACCATTTGTCTTACAACCCACCAATACAGGTACTTGGCCTATTGAAACTCTCAAGATGGGTGTAGCACTGTCTGACAAGATAGCTAACCAACCTACAGAAATGATGGGGGGTGGAGCACCGGGCCGTGTAGACTCACAAGCTGGATTAGGATTCCTTTATGAGGTATCCAATATTCCTCTTGGTCCAACTGCTCAATCTATATCTCAAGCAGTGAGTGGGTGTTACCGAGCCATCCTTGACATTGTTCGGATGAAGTGGCCTAAGCAGAAGATGGTGCAGGTCTCCCTCCTTGATGATTCGTTGGCGGGAATCACGCTGGATGCTAAGACAGGGACTATGGAACTGTCAGACAATGGAATTCCTCACCCGGATGAGGTGAAGATTACTATTCGGGCAATGCTTCCCAAAAGTAAAGAACAAGAGAAGATGGAGTTGGCCGAAGCCCTCAAGATGGGCACCATTGATATGTTTGAATATCGGATAATGGTCCGTAAGAAAGGTCTGGAACTTCCAGTAGGTAACGAACCCGAATGGCAGAACTACCGACGGGCAATGCTGGAAAATATCATACTATTTGGGGATGGTGAAAAGCCCGGTCAAGTAATTGTTAGTCCCCTTGACATCCATGACGTTCACATGCGTGTCCTACAAGCATTCATGGCTCGACCAGAATTCTATGAGGCATCCACAGCAATCCGTGAAAAATTTATTGAACACTACAGTGCTCATTTATTAGCAACAGGGTCCCTACCGGACCAAATGCCATATGTTGAACAAGCAGCACAAGAAGAAGCAGTTCGTACAGGAGTCCAAAAAGCACCAGCCCAACAAGGAGCCGGTGGCCCATAATAACAATTTATAGGAGTCAGACATGTTAAAAGCAATGTACAGGTTAGAACAATTAAATTTCCCCAAACTGTCCCCCGGCATATTTGGACATGGCCTCTGCCTCTACGAAGGTGATGGAGGTGGTGAAAAAGAAGGAGGTGCAGGAGCCTCTGGTGAAAAAGAAGGTGAAGGTAAAGAGGGCAAAGAAGGAGAAGGCAAAGAAGGTTCTACAGGGGACACAGATAAAGATGCTACCTTTGAGGTCAACGTGGGTGGGAAGACTGTCCATATGACGATGGTGGAGTTGACGGCTGCTGCGAGCAAGGCGGCTGGGGCTGATGCTAAATTTGAAGAGGCAGCGTCACAGAGGAAGGCTGGGGCTGATGGGATACGGCTGCAGGAGTTAGGGACTAAGTTGAATGCGGGGACTCACACAGAGGCTGACTTGAAAGAGTTTGCCGTGTTGATGGGTGGTGATGCCGAGGCTATGATAAAGACAGTTAAAGCAGCCGGACCAGACAAGAAAACAGGGGATAAGAAGGACAAGGAAGTAGCTCTTGTGGATATGGAGAACCTGAGTCCTCGGGTAAAAGCGGCGATGGAGGCTGCGGAACAACAGGATATTTCAAGAATTCGTCAGAAAATTGAGTTAGATGTGAAATTAGGGGTTGACAAAGACCCCGTTTTGAGTAAGATGGTAAGTGAGGCCCCTAGTGAGTCTCAAGAAAGTTTGAAGAATACGCTCTTTGACATGGCGATGGAACGTGTGAGAGGTAGAATTTTGGGTAATGAGTCCTTCGGACCCGGGATGATTTCAGATACAGTACAAAATGTACGGTCTCAAATCAAAAATCTCGGCATTCTGAGCAAGGCTACCGGGCAACCTGCAGTGTTGGGCCTCGGACCAGCCATGATGGGAATCGAACCAGAAGTTCTTGCCAAGGAGCCGATTAAGCGTGTGGCATCCACAGATGACGGGTATGAGACCAATGCTGTACATAGGATACAGCAGGAAATGATAAAGAAGTCTGTGGCAGATTCAGCGTCTGGTCGGTAAACTGGAATTACAACAAAATCTTCTTGTCATTGCAAGACAAATATGAACAGTAATCTCTATTAGGAGAATTGCAATGGCTGTATCTTATGCTATTGATACACTCGACAACTTCCTTCGTGAGGAGTTGCCTTCGACTATCCATGAGTCGTTGCCGGACTTAGCTCCGGTTTATAAGTATATTGAACAGACCAGCCTTGGTGTTACAGCTAAAGGTATTGGTCGTGATTGGAAAGTTATACATCTGTATTCGACGGGTCTCGCTGGCTTGATTCAGAATGCTGACCCCCGTGGTGCAAGTATGTATAACAACGCTACATATCTGCAGGCACAGGTTGTATCGGGTGGGGTTGATGTATTCCCGTCGGCAACCAGTACTCCCCATGCTTTGAGTCTTCGTCGGAATTTGACGTTGCAGATGACGACCGGTAACTTTAGTATTCCGGTTACTTGGTTATCTGGTGATGCTCTGAGTTCTTCGCAGATTCAGCAGATTGTAAGGGATGTAAAGGCTGTTGGGCAGAATCGTGCTCTTAATGAAGCCCAGAGTTTCTTCATGTCAAGTAACAACACCCTCGCCCAGATTGACGACCATGTTGCTACAGGTGAGGCAACTGGTACTTTTACCTTCACTGTTAAGGCAGGGACAGGTCGTACTCAGTTTTTCCGTAGTGGTATGATGATTGATGTTCTGGCTGACAGTACTGGACCCCAGTTTGGTACAGCAGTGAATGGTTCTAATGTTATCAACTATTCGGATGCTGGAACCTATATTCCGCTAATTATTGCGGATGTAGATTACTATGGTGGAGTGATTACTGTGGCCCATGCTGGTAATGCGGATGCAGACCTTGGGATACAGGATGGAGATTACATTGGTGGGACTGCTCCTACGGATGATGACTGGATTGTGGTTCGTGGTTGTGGTACTGTTGATGGTCGTGAGCAGAGGACTTGGGGTATAGAGGACTGGATGCAGGATTCTGGTCAGATTATGGGTGGCTCGGCACTTGACCCTGGATTGGACCTTGACACCTACAGTCAGTTTAAGTCTAAAGTGGTTTCAGTAAGTGGACCTCTGACGGACCAGGTTATGAATGGTTATATTGGTGGATTCCTTGATGCTTTCCCGGGTGCAAGTATTGATACACTCCTCACTACGATGGGTGTAACTCTCAAGTATTTGGAACAGCCCAGCCTGTATAACAACAGGATGTTCTATGACCGACAGGGCAAGGCTCTTGATGTAAAGGGTGGTTGGGAAGATGTCAACTACTGCTTGAATGGTCGAACCTTCCGATGGATGGTGAGTCCGATGTGCCTGACTGGTACGCTGTATGGTACAAAGTTTAATGGTGGAAACATCAAAAGGTATGTACCCCCGAAGGTTGGTGGGACAGATGCAAGAGTTGGGTCCGAGATTGAGTTCTTGGCTCCTGTTGCTGGTCACAGTAATATCTTTAAGATTGCTCACGGTTCAAGTGGACAGTCTCAGGCTATTCTGGAGGCTCCGTTCTGGCAGTACTGCATGATTGCTCCTGTAGATGTAAAAGGAGTAAAATTAACCGACCTAACTGAGGCTATCATGTCATAAACATGAGTAGTAAAACCTATGTTAAGAATAGCTCATAATAAATTAGACTTGGTAGGACATAAGTATGGTCGATTGCTTGTTTTGAAAGAAGTAGGTCGAACAGATAAGCAATCTGTACTTTGGTCTTGTCAATGTGACTGTGGTGAAAAGATTGATGTATCAGCAGACAGTCTCCGCAGCGGCAATACCAAAAGCTGTGGTTGCTATCAACGAGATAGGGCCTCAGAAACTTCTCGTCTTCCATTAGGAGAAGCAGCTTTTACTGCTGTCTATGCAGGCTATCGCAGACATGCAAAAGTTAAGCAGCTATTTTTTGGGGTATCTAAAGAAGTATTCCGCAAACTAATTACTAAAGAATGCTTCTATTGTGGTAGTCCCCCTGTTGAATACCAAGATGAGCCAAGCAGAAATGGCAAGTTCATCCGCAACGGCCTCGACCGAGTAGACAACACAAAAGGATACACAGAAGACAACATAGTCCCATGCTGCAAAACCTGTAACATTATGAAAAAAGCTATGGACATAGGTGAATTTTTAGGTCAAATCAACAAGATTGCTCGTAGGCATTTGTTGATATGAAAGTGAATATACCCCCTGCTCCAATGGATTCTGGCTCCTTCTGGGGTAGGGGGCTTTTATCTTAGTTTAGTTTTTAGCTTAGTTTTTAATTTAGGAGAAATATTATGGCTTCAACAAATCCTATGTTAGCAAGTGACCTTGTGTCTAAATATGGATGGCAAATTATGCCATACCTGTCAAATCTTGGAGTAAATTTACTGGCAGAATCTCAAGTCTTGTTTGTGGATAGTGGTCATGCACAGACATTAGACTCTGATGATGGTGAACATGGTCATTCCTTCCAGCGTCCTTTTGCAACTATTGATTATGCTATTGGGCAATGTACAGCAAGTCAAGGTGATGTAATTCTTGTAGCTCCAGGACACACAGAAACAATAGTTGGTGCAACTGGATTTGTACTTGATGTGATTGGTGTAACAATTATAGGTATTGGTGTGGGGACTCTCAGACCTACCCTCTCTCTTGGTACAGCAACAGCAGCAACTCTTAATGTTACAGCAGCTAACTGTAAACTTAGCAACCTCCGAGTGATTTCTGCGTTAGCAAACATAGCAGCAGGTATTACTATTGGTGCTTCTGCTGATGGAACTATCATTGAAAAATGTGACATCCGGGACGGCAATGCCGCAGCTTTAGAAATGGTAATTGGTATTAGTGTGACTGCTGACGCTGATGACATTGTAATTCGTAACAACAACTTTAGTACTGTACCTTCTGGTGGGTGTGCTAGTGCAATTAAACTTGTTGGTGGGTCCGACCGTTGTATCATTGAAGGCAATACTTGTTATGGTACATACTCGGCTGCTGCTCTCGATGCAGACCAAGCTGCCAGTTTAGAATGTGTCATAAAGAATAACACCTTTGCAAACATCGGTACTGTTGGCTGTGCTCTACATGCAAGTACAACTGGTGTTCTCATTAACAACATGATAGCCGGTAATGGTGGAACTCTTGATGGTGGTCTTACCAACACTGACTTGATGTATTGTCTTGGAAACCTAGAAGTTGATGAGGACAATGTAAGTGGTGTAGCTGTCCCGAACACGCCTGCTACCTAATAAATAGTTTAGAATAGAATAGTTTTTATAGGAGAATTAAAATGGTTCAAGTATATGATAAAGCTACCCAGTGGGGCCAATATGGTTTGCTGGAAGGTAACGACCGGATGGGTAATGGTAATACCTTCTTCGTGGACAGTACTAGTGGTTCTAATTCGGCGGGGGGTCAGTGGGGACAAAATTGGGATTTTCCCTATGCCACCGTCAATTACGCTATGAGTAAGTGTACAACTGGTGCAAACGATGTAATATTGGTGGCTGCGGCTCATGCGGAAACTATCACTGCTTCATCTACTGCTTCGGGTGTTGCAACAGGGCAGTTCTGTATTGACAAAGGTGATGTATCTATTATTGGTATGGGTCGAGGTACTAAGCGTCCTACTTTTACCTTCACTACTGCAGCAGGGGCAGGTGTTCATATTGTTGGAACAAGCCCAAATGTAATACTTTCCAACCTGTTGTTTATTAGTGCATTTACTAATGGTCTTACCACAACGATTACTGTTCCAGCTAATGCTTACGGGTTCACACTGGAAAACTGTGAGTTCCGTGAAACTGCTAATACTCAAGAAATGTTGATTATGGTTTCCATTGCTGCAGCCTGTGAAGACGTAACAATCCGTGGCAACCGATTCATTGGTGTTGCAGGTGGAACTGACAGCGAAGCAATCCTTCTGGTGGGTGCGGCTCCAAGGTTTAAGATGTATGACAATGTTTTTGATGGTGATTGGAGTGCCTCCTGTCTTACAGGTTCCGCAGCCACCTGTCTCAACATTGAAATACGCGACAACCTTTTGGACAACCTTGACCCAACCACAGGCAAGTGTATTGTAGTTGCTGCAGGTACAACAGGTGTAATTTTCAACAACATTATGCACGCCGGGCTAAATGCAACTTCTCCTCTGACTCAGACTGCTTGTCTTTGTGCTCAGAATTATTACACTAATGCCGAAGGTGCAAGTGCAGGAATCCTTACTCCAGCAATAGACACTTAAAATTGAATAGGAGTTATTATGATAGGGCAGACCTGTCGATTTCGGCATGATACCCACCGCATAACTGATGCGGAGTTTATTCGTTGGCTTAAAAGACAGGTTGTCTCAGATGTAAAATTCCGGGACAGCCTGTTTCTTTACTACCACAACGAGTCCGGCAACTATATAATCGCTCATTGGGTAGGGGCTGAATTTGGCCGGTTCGCAGAGATATGGAACTTAGAGAGGTCCAAATCCTGCAGTAAAGAAGTAGCCCAACGAATCGTACAAATGATAGCCCGTCCAGTATCCAACAAGGAAATGATTGATGGAATACGACAACATGAACGGGACGGAGTATCCGGGAAACAAAATGAAAATGATAGTCAAAAATCCCTTGATGCATGGGTCCAAAGCACAAAGCTGTCAGTCTCGATGGCTTGCTGACTTCCCTACAGGGGACACAAAAAAATCTTTAGGAGTATGAAATGACTGAGTTAATTAGAGTTATGGCCCCAGAACCAGGTTGGCCTATTAGCCACTTAAATGCTGGGACAGCTAAGTCTACAATACTTAAGGCTGCTGCTGGTAAGAATGCGTCCCATTTTATAACAGGGTATCTTCTGACTGGTGGAGCTACTACTGATGGATTTCATTTGCTCCGGCGGAGTTGTATAGAATTTACAACTACGGATACATGGACTATTGCTGATGGTGGAACAGTCTTGGACATAGCTGCTGCTGCAACCGGAAACTTTACTTTTGAAGTATGGTTGAAGATTCCTACTGCGAGTGCTGCAACTAATATTCTGACAAGAGGGGACCCTGGAGTTGAGGGGTATACATTTGAAGTTACGAGTGGTGGACTTCTTAAGTTTACTGCGAGGGATGCTGCTAATGCAATAACAGCTACTGGGACTAAAGTACTTAATGATGGTAATTGGCACTACTTGGCTGTTTCGGTAACAAGAGCGAGTGCTACAGGATTAGTCCTTGTTGTTGATGGTGTTCAAGAAACATTGTCTGCTGGTAGTGCAAGTACAACAGCTATGACGGCGGCTATTGATTCTGGTATTACCACTGCTGTCCAAACTGGAACATCAAGTAAGACTCATTATCTGGGACCACTTGGTTTTTATAATGGTGCTTCGGGTGCTTTGTCTGTTGCAACTATGTTGTCTAACTATAATGATGGTAATGGTCGAAAGTATGATGGTTCAGAAACTGGACTTGCTTGTGCTTATAACAATGATGAAGGAATAAGTACAGCTAATCATGACATACTTGGTACTGCTGGTGTAGTTGTAACCAGTAGTGGAACACAGAATGTACCATATAAGAGAGTTGGGGCAACTGCAGGTGTCACAGAATCTTGGAATCCTAAAGATAATGCAGCCGAAGAAGAATTACCAGCAGTTGGGAAGTTTGTAGCAGGGATAGGTACTGCATTTAATGGGGTTGGTATGATGTTTCCTCATGCTATTAAGATAGGCCGTGCTCTTCCTGTAAGTATTTTAGAGACAGATGGGGGTGCTGACCTTCTTTTGTTTGGGTATACGGAACATGTATAGAGGAGTAGAGTATGCTTTTGCACACAATCCGAGACCCATGGAAGAAAGTTCGTACTGCAGTATCCGAAGCTGATGACCTGATGACAGCAGCAGGGGCTGGAGGGACTCCGAAGAAGAATTGGAATGCCCGTGATGATACTAAAGGTAGTGTTATTCCTATGGCAGCTAATGGAATAGCATTGGCTATAATGGGGAGTGTAGAAAATGCTACAGTTACTGTCAACATATGGCAGTATGCACAGTATGGTCCGGCTGAGTATATAGGTGCTGGAACTTTTACAATAGGTGCTATGGAGGTGGTGGAAGACCCAACTATCCCCGCTCTTCCTCCTTCTTCACTTCTGTATGCTGATACTTTTGTATGGACGGATAGAGGATGGCCTCGGGATAAGGTGGGCCTGATAGATTTTGAGGGGGATGATGGCCTTTGTGAAGTGTTGTGGGAAGCATGGAACGCATACTTCTTGAAGATAGAAGTGTCAGCTATTAGTGCTGGAACAGCAACTCCAATATATAAATATGGGTAGATTATGTTTGGTGGATGTAGATTTACATTTAGTGATGATAAAGTTATTGGGGAATCCAAAAACTGGATTATTGAAGAAGCGGATGCACAAGATGTTGCCGATGATAATGCACATGCAGTTGGAAATTTAATGGTTCGACATAAACCTACGTTTACTAAGAGAGAATATGAAGCAACTTAAGATACTTCTGTTTTTACTTATGCTTTTAATGTCCCCTGTAGTTGAGGGTGGGTACTTTAGAGAGCATATGAAGCCTTGGACCAACGATACTTGGGATATTGGGTCAAATGTTTTAAGGTGGAGGACTGGATATTTTAGTGGGAATATATTTGCAGACTTTCCAACAGACCCCAATCATCTTGCAACTAAAACATATGTAGACCTTGCTATAGGTGCTTCTTTTGACTTGTTTCTGTCTGATACTGACGATGGGGTAGTTGCTGATACTCATGTTATGTTTGAAAGGGAAACAGGCGAGGCTGAAAGCACAGAGGCTTCTGGCACTCTCATCTCAGGGGTAGATGACCAATTAGCTCTCTCGTGGTTATCCGAAGCAGGTGTGCCTGGTACTTTTGATTTAAGGGCGGGTATTTATGATTGCCATATACATTTGAATAAGAACTCTGGTGGGGCAATCACAGATGTTTACTGGACGCTTAGCTTTGTAGATGCTGACGGTTCTTCCAATAAGACATTGGTTACTACCAGTGAAATTGCAAGTCGTATTACTACCTCACCAACAAGCTATGATATACATGCCGTTGTGCCCGATGAAGTCATTACAGGAGTTACGAAAAGACTGCTATTTGAACTATATGGTAATATCTCAAATGGCCAAAATGTCATTATAACCGCAACCTTAGAAGGGGCTACTGACGCCCACATTACTTTCACACTACCCTCAAGTGTATGGCAGCACCACGGAGACCAGTTGGACAATATAAATTCAGGAGATACGGTTACGTTTTCTGGGGCTACTGTTCACGATGCAGGAGCTACTTTTAATGGTGATGTTCACTTTGACGGAATAACTCCGGGCATGGATGTTTTATGGGATAGAAGCGATGATAGTATGAAGTTTTCAGACCAAGTTCTTCTTGAGTTTAATAATATTGCATGGATGACTTACAATTCT
>SDBT01008597.1_pt1 | contig 16656 bp, 15 predicted proteins | sample 2277101 | NCBI WGS metagenome assembly SDBT01 (sample SAMN10404973, study PRJNA504765) | marine sediment metagenome | isolation source: marine sediment core GS10_PC15, 103 cmbsf | place: Arctic Ocean: Southern Knipovich Ridge | collected 2010 | reverse complement strand
TACAAAAAAGGAGTGCGTCGATCGAATGCAATTGCAAAGAAATACAGACGATCGTTGCGTAAATCCTCTCGTGAGCGAGTGTAAAGAACGTCTTTTCTTTAATCAAATACAAGAATTTATTACTCGTCGTACCCGACACTCGAACTATCGAAGAAAATGTCCCGATCGCAGGGAAGCTCCAGATCGTCCAAATAGACCGAGTCCAGTTCCGCCATGCGAGGACGAAAGTACGGACCGATCGATATGGAAAGAATGCCTATGAAAGAACACAGGACGACAACGGCACAGAGGCACAGGCAGCAGACGTATATACAGAGGGTCGCCGCCGCCCCCAACGCGATTCCGACAGATTCCCCGATCCTGAGGTCCCCGGAATCGTCAGAGCACTCGCCGCTCTCGATGGACACGAGCACGCTTATCGTCGCTCCGTCGTCCGACACCGTATCCGTCTCCTTGTCGCAGGCGTCCAGTTCTTGGCTCAACTCCACGATGACGACGGGATCGGGAGTTCCGCAGACGTATTCCACGAGAGGCACGGAGATGGACGAGCCGACGGGTATGGTGTCGTCCACTTGCAGAGTTATGTTGTCGATGGCGACGCATCCGTTCACCACGAGCAATCCAGACGTGCCATCCGCCACCACGATTATCAAGGTTCCGATGGACACGTTTCCATCGATGATCAGCGTCGTATTACCGACGTCCAAGTCTGTTTCGTCGATGTCTCCGACCCAATCGCCGTTGACACACACGAGGCCGATCGATTCGTAGTCTCCCACACAAGGCGTGAGCAAGAACAACTGTGCCGCTCCCGCGTTATCGCCTTGCATGTCTTCGAAAGGCGCACCGACGAGGGCGAGTCCGGTCGACGAGAGGGACACGGAGCGGCCAAACTGCGGTGTGTCGGTCGTGTTCGCATACAGAATCATGCTTTCTCCCCAGTTGTCCGATCCTCCCAGATCTCGTTCGAAGATGTATGCCGCTCCCGCATTTGTCCCGCGTGTGTCTTCGAGGTCGGCACCGACGATGACGCGTCCGGTCGAAGAGATGGACACAGAGTTGCCGAACCGCGGCACAGAGCTCGCGTTCGCGTTGCTCGCGTACAGGATTCTGCGTTCTCCCCAGTTGTCCGGTCCTCCCAAATCCCGTTCGAAGACGTACGCAGCGCCCGCGTCCGGGTCTTTTGTGTCTTCCTGATAGGCCCCGACGACGACGACGTCTCCGGTCGACGATATGGTCACGGACCATCCCAACCCCGGTTCGGAGCTCGCGTTCGCGTTGCTGGCATACAGGATCGTGCGTTCTCCCCAATTGTCCGGTCCTCCCAAATCTCGTTCGAATATGTACGCCGCCCCCGCGTTCGTATTTTGCGTGTCTTCCTCATAGGCGCCGACAACGACATGCCCCGTCGAAGAGATGGACACGGAGCGCCCGAACCGTGCTCCGGTGCTCGCGTTCGCATTGCTGGCATACAGGATCGTGCGTTCTCCCCAGTTGTCGGGTCCTCCAAAATCTTGTTCGAAGATGTACGCCGCACCCGCGTCCGGTCCGTTTGAGTCCTCGAGAGGGGCGCCGATGACGGCGTGGCCGGTGGAAGAGATGGACACGGCGCGTCCGAACCGTGGTGAAGAGCTCGCGTTCACGTTGCTCGCAAACAGGATCGTGCGTTCTCCCCAGTTGTCCGGTCCTCCCAAGTCTCGTTCGAAGATGTACGCCGCGCCCGCGTCCGTGCCTTGCGTGTCCTCGCGACGGGCGCCGACGAGGGCGATTCCGGTCGAAGAGATGGATACGGCATAGCCGAATCCCGGTTCGATGCTCGCGTTCGCGTTGCTGGCATACAGGATCGTGCGTTCTCCCCAGTTGTCGGGTCCTCCCAGATCTCGCTCAAAGACGTACGCAGCTCCCGCTTCGACGAATCCCAGCGCTTCGTCACCATACGCTCCGACGATGGCGAGTCCGTTCGATGTGATGGACGTGGAGTGACCAAACTCTGCGCTTGCGTTTCCGTTGCTGGCGTGGAATGCGCGCCATTCCACGGCGACGCAGCTTTTAAAAACGAAAAGGAGGATAAATGGCGGCAACGCCAACTGCCAGCCTCCGCTCCTTCCCGGACGTCCGTTCTTCATATTCGCACAAGTGTTTTTGTATCCGGGTTTTTTAAAAAAATGCACCCAAATTATAGCTTTTTTACAATTCCCCGTTTACTCGTCCACCCGTTCCCCCGACGAAAATATACATATATTATACGCGGTGTTTACGGACCACGCCCCCAGCGTGTCCTCCCACGCTCTGTGCGTAGACGCCTTGTGAAACGACGACATGATCGTGCGGATCATGTCCCGCGCCGTTCCGACGTCGGAACACCGAAAGAGGGAAGACTTCCCGCCCATCGAATAGGTCCCGTGCGAATCGTAGATCACAAACTCGCCCGCGTGGTGCGCGTACACCGAGATGGTCGCACCCGAGGAAAAGATCATGGCCACAGAGTGCGTCTGTCCCGGTTGACGCGCCTTGGTCGTCATCGTCCTGAGCGCGTCGGTGAGTTTGACCATGATGAGCCGTCGGACCTCGGCGGCGGGCATTTCCTTTGTGATCAGCGTTCGCACCTTGTCGGCGTATTCGCGATCGCTTATGATGTGCAACGGACCGTAGAATTCGGTGCGCGGTCCCATGTGTTCCAGACACCGATTCATGTTGGGGATGTCCATGATGTCGGAGAGGGACTGGCAATTGTCGCGTCTCCGCACGCCCAAACGCCACGACCTCCACAGCCTCTCTCCGAACACGAGCACGTGGTTCTCCCATTCCACCTTGTCGATCACGCTCGGGATGTCGTCCGCAAACGTCATGAACCACGTGGCTTGGAAGGACACGCTGGCGCACGCCTCCAGTCCTCCCACCGACCACTGGTTTCCGTTCACCGTGTACAGTTGCACGCCTCGGACGTTGTCCACACTGTACCCCATTCGGCCACCGGTCGTCGTCTTCTTCTTCTTCGGCGGCGTCTCCTTGGGTTGTTTGACGGCGAAAAAATCATTCCGCCTCCGTTTGATCCACTCCCCTCCCTTCCACTCTCCTCGTTGCGAGCGCATCGTTGCTGGGGTGTGCTTTTGCGCGCGCGTTTTTACACCAAAAAAGACACGCAAAGAACGCGTCGCACAATTGACGTCCGTTTATTGTTTAAGGAAAAAATGGGCGTTCCTTCTCCCCCCGTTTTTAAAGGAGGAGAGGGAAAAACACACTTTGGGTTGTTGGGTCCCACGGACTTTTTTTTCTGAAGAGGAAACGAGATCGCCGTCGCCGGCGAGGTCGTCCGTCCCACAAAAAAAAGTCGATGAAAAAAGAGCACCGTCCGTCTCGACGACTAGACGACACGCTCTCCACGTCCACAGGATCCGAGGCCTTTCGCGAAAAGAAAACTTTTCTCCGAGGGAGGCCGGCCAAAGTGCCAATAAATCGGTCGTTCCGACGAGCATCATTTGCGCTGGATCGCCGTGTACAACGGGGCGCCCGCAGCAGGGGTGACCAACGGAATCTGGCTTTGGAGTGTGATGTTGGATGCCTCGACGTCCGTCTTCTTGCTTTGGGCGTACTCTGCGGTGTATTCGTAGTATACGGGAGAATCGGGTCCGGGTTTGTTGCCAAAGTACCCCAGTCCCAAAAGGATCAGGGCGCCTGACGTGTACAGGATGTCGACGCCGCAAAGCACCCACGCCTCGACTTCGTTGTTGAATCCGGGGACGTCGGACACGTTGTCGGCGAGGATGAGCCACAGGGCCTGGATCCCCGAGAAGACGTAAATCCACACGATGGCCCAGTACGACAACCCGATCTTGGACTCGGAGAGGTTGCTCCAGATGACCGACAAAAGGGCCCCGAGCAGCCAAAAGAAGCCCCACGCGATCAACGCTATCGCGTATTGCGTGTTGGTCGTGAGGAAATTGACGAACACCAGGCCCAGGTAGGAGAAGATCACGACGGCCTCCAGCGTGAGGGCGTTTTGGAGGGTCATGAAGACCGACTCCGTAAAGGCCCACGTGATGGCGACCGCGAGGAGCAGGCGACCGACCCAGCCGGCCCATTCCGTCGTCGTGTCGCCGCGGTCGAACGTCCCCGTGCCTTCCACCATGAAGACCATCGCGAACCCGAATGCCGCGGCTCCCATGGCCAGCGTGTAGAAGATCGCCCGGTGCCGCTTGCGTTTCCCGATGGCGTAGTCGATCGTGTACGTGCTATTCTGCCCGAGACCGATCAGACCGATCGCCGTGCCGATGAACAGGGCGATCAAAAACCCCGCAAAGTGGACCAATCCGTCCACCAAAAATGCCGTTTCTTTGCTTGTGAAGGATCCCATCTCGTTGTTTTTTTCGACGATGTGATTTTTTCCGAGGTAGAAAGGGGGTGAGTTGTCCAAAGGATGTGGTCTTTGTTCGTCGAGAGATGCACGACCTTCCTTCTTTCCCTTTTGTTTAAAGGTTTTTTTCCCTTTGCGCTGACGCAACGGAGTGGTACTCTTACCATATACATCGTCCAGGCATGCCGCGGCATTAATACAACGAACGGGTTTTTTAAAAAAAAGGATCATTCTTTCTTTTTTTCATTTAGTTCACTCTGGTCTTCTTGTTCTTCTCGGTCTGCTCTGCGTCTTCCGACGCTTTCTTCCTCTTGGACGTGGCATGTCGGAGCAGGATGGGCAACAGGGATCGGACGCTGCTACGCGTCTGTTCGATGTTTCTGAGTCCGGTGCAAACCATGCTTCCCGTTTCGAACACCAACGCCGTGGCGTGGTTGTCCCGCCGTCGGCCTCCCGTCTTCGAACTCGCGATGTCGTCGGATCCTCGCAATTTGACGATGAGGCCCGTGAAATTATCCGGGTTGTAGGTGGTGGTGAGTTCGACCCCGGAGTTTCCGACGTCTTTCTTCGGATTCGTCCGTTTCCGCCTCAGGACTTCTCGATGCACGCCGGTCAGGTCGACTCCGAAGGGAAGAGACATGTTCGAGACGACGTTGACCTGCGTCCACGAACCGTCGAGGACGCGCACCCATCGCATGTACACCGAAGTGTGCGGGCATCTACGCAGAGATTCGACGAACACGTTGATCAGGTATTCTGTCACGAGCATGTTCTTCGTTCCCGTCGCGATCGTGTGTAATAGATCGAACATGTGGGCTCCTCCGGACGGATTGGTGAAGTTTCTTCGGAACGCCCTGAACCGCGAATCGTTGTACTTGGTCCCTTCCTGTTTCAATTGACGGGTGATGGATTTCACGTCCACCCTGGAGCCCGGGTGTCCGGGCATCTCCAATTCCAGGTGAATCACGATATTTTGCACGAACGTGTGCAGCGTCTCCAGGAGACCCCCCTCGTCTTCCGCGTCCGTCATCGCCATCACCTTTGCCTTTCGTTCGCGGTCCCCCATCACGTCGGCCACGGCGTCGGATTCGGCTTCCGCCAGTACCTGATGCACGTCGATCGAACTGAGCGACTTCATCGCTTCCGTTCCTCAAAAGTATTTGTCGCTTTTTGGATCATGAAAGAAAAACGTCACTTTTTCAAAGCAAGCATGCCGGCAAAGACGGCGACGAAAAAGCAGCAACGGGAGGGCTCCAAGAAAAGCGCCGGGAACGGCGTCACAGGAAAAGTGACGAAAAAGACTTTAAAAACGACGACGTCCCGTAAAAAGAAAGCAAAGGGACTGGCGACGCGACTCAAGAATGTCGTGAAGAAAATCCGACGTCGCGCCCCGTCGAACCCGCCGACGAGCAAGCAGCTGTACGTGAAGTTGGGCCATTCCACCCCGGCCCTCGACGTGACCATCGGAGACTACACCGATTGGCTTTCCATCGTCGCAGAGGCTGCCGGATCCACGCAGACGAAAGACGGTCCGTTGGGATTCTTGTTGAAGGGAAACAAGCTCGACGCGCTTCGGAAACAGACGGCCGTGGATCCGGCAGAGTATAAATACGACACTCACCGATCCGGCCTGCTCGACTACAACTACAACAGGATCAAGAAATCGTCGGGCGTGGAGTTGTCGGTCCAGGCCCCCACCAAGAACCTCATCAAGGCAATCTACGAGATGATCGCGACGCGCGCGTTGGTGCTCGCCTGGAACATGTCCCAGGCCGACGGACCCGCCGCGAGGACCAGGGTGACGCACGTGGCCCTCGCCGAATCCCTCCTGGCAGGACTCCCATCGTCGGGAAACTATCCCATGATCGTGTCGCCCGTCAAGAGGGCTTCGAGGAAGAAGACGGCGACGAACGGAGAAGACGCGTAGGATCGTACATCGTGTTTTTTATTTTTATCAGTAAATCCTCCCTTCATCCCTCCAAAGCATGAACTCGGTTTTGCCAATAGTCGCGTGTCCCTTCCAACAAATTCGCGCGCGTCCGCAACACCTCGAACCGCCGGGCGGCCTCCAGCATCTCCTTTCTCGCCCTTTCTGCGTCGTGCTGGGCGCGAGCGTGTCTCAGCCTGTAATCGGTGTACATTGCGAAAACTTCCCTTGTCGATGCCATCCTCGCGCTGTGCCAGTGAACAAAAATATTGAAACGGACAAACAATGTGACCAAATTTTCACTTCTTTCTCTGCCACGCAACGGGAACAGATGAATATCGTGACGATCGAAAAAATCCAAGACGAGCTCTCCAACTGGGAGCTGATCGCGGGTTGGTGGAACGGCGAAGATGCAAAGACGCGCTTCTGGCTCCACGGCGGACACTACGTCGAATGCAAGGACCAGAACGAGGTCACCGGGGAGCAGTTTCGAGAGTACATCAGAGCCATGGACGAGGAGACCGACCTGGTGAAGCGGTTCATATGCCTGGACGGCGAGAAAATAGGACACGTCTTTGTGATGAGGAACCTCGGCGGGGATCCGCGACCCGATCTGTGGGACACGGACGATAATCCCATGTCCGCAAGAGGGCACATCGTTTTGATGTACGTGGTGGACGGCCAACGAGACAGGCGCTACGGCACCGAAGCGTTGACACTGTTGATGCACGCGATGGCGGACGAGAAAGACCGGCTGTCGATCAACGTGCTCTCGTCCAACGGACGCGCGATGTACGTGTATGGCACCAAGCTGGGCTTTACGTCTGCGAACCAGGACGAAAGGGCGTTTGAGGGGGTGCCGGAAATGCGCCAATGGATGGTGACCCGTTTGAATCATGTTTGATTTATAATAGTTGAAATACATCGTTCGAGCCGCTTTTTCTGCCTTCTCCACTACGGTGATGTCCCACCCAGGATCATCCAGCCTATTCCGAATGCCCTGTGCATGTGCTGGCCCGACGAGCATCACAAATTTTTTATACCGACCCGCGTCTCAACGTGCCTCCGACCAGAATGATCGCCAATACCACGCTCCATAGAAACATCCATTTGTATTTCTGCAGCGCAAACGAGATGCCGATGAACAGCAGACCCATCGCCAGGAATATTGGCATCGAGATCGGAAGAGTCAGGCCCGCCAGGGCCGCGGCAAACATAAAGGTCTGTTCGCGCGTGAGCATCAGACATTGCATGGCCGCCGTCGTTGTTGTTCTTTTTGTGTTTTCAAATGAGTAAGAACGGACGCGGCAGGAAGAAGAAAGTCCGGCGCAAGACGCAGGGCGAGCGGGCCGCGGAGCGCATGGAGGCCCGCGACATCATGGGCGAGGACACCTACACCACGGCCAAGATGATCGAGTACGCCATGTCCCCGGACGATATCCTGCAAAAGAAAATGCCCGAGGACGAACGGGCCAAACACCAAGTCCGATGGGATCGGGTGTCCGGAGCGCGGAGGGCTGAAACCCGTCGACTTCAGCAACAGCTGTTGGACCGGCAGGAGGAGTTTTCCATTCCGATCGAGCCCTCCGAGTCGCGCGAAGAAAGCCCCGAAGAATCACAAACGCGCGTCGCCCGAATAGCCGAGCTCGCCCTCTCTCGCAAGCCGGGGAGTCACGACATGAGAGTCCATTCCAACATACGGGAAGACCCCGCCACGTGCTGCCTGTGGTGGTGGGACCGTCGCAGGGAGGCTCCCCTCTTTTCGCGCGCATCGGACAACGGGAGATTCGCTCGCGCCGTCCTGAGGTTGGACGATCTACAACGCGAAATCCTGCACAAACACACGACGTACAACAGGGCCATGGGAGTGCTGTCCCGGCTCTTTGACGCTCGCAGCAATGCCATTCGGTCGACCTGGACGGGAAAGACCTGGGACCAGCTGTCCGCGTTTATCGGGAAGAACTATTCCTATCCCGTGCGCACCTACCGCCTCGACCCGGCGGCGCGGATCCTGTGCGTCTGCTATCCGGTCGACAAGGGAGGACGCTTCCACGTGGCGATGTTGATCGGCGTAGAAGCGCCGTCGGACAAGAGCCTGAAAGAGATCGCAGAATCGATGGACGGCGCAAAGTCTCTCGTCGTGAATCTGTCCATGACGACGTTTCCCGTTCGTTGTCCGTGCGATCGTCCCCAGAGCGATTGAAATAAACACAAATTATTTTATATGTTTTTTTTTAAATCCCCCCGAATAAAGGTTGGGGAGGCCGTGGGGGTATCCAATGATATAACGGAGAGTGTGTCTGCACCGAAAAGACATCACAAAAAGGAAGAAGGAAAAAAACCGTAAAAAAAAAGGAAAGGGGGATTCATGGCCTATCAACCGGGCCCGGCTCTGCAGACCACTCCCATGGAGTACGCATACCATGCGGCCGAACAGGGCGGCGTCCCTGCATTCGGCGATCAAGTGCATCCGCCCGGAAAGACGCAAATCATCGGGGCCGACTATGCGGCGTTGATGGGGGACAAGCGTCCCTTTGGAAACCTCGCCACGAGAGCGATGCACGGCATCCTGGCAGTCCTCGCGGAATTCTTTTCGTCCCTGGTCTTTATCCTGTTTTTGACGGGGGCGGCGATCGTGGCCATCACCGACGGGGGTGCGACGCCCGTCTCCGCTGGCCTGTACGTCGCCGTGGCCACGGCGTTCGTCGTGGGATTCCTGATGTACGTCGGGGGCCCCGCGAGCGGAGGACACTTTAATCCGGCGATCACGCTGGGCGTGGCCTTGAGCTACGTGTTCAATCCGCAGAACAACGGGTTCAAACCCATCGTGCTCGGAGCCAAGCTGTTCATGGCCATCCTGTGCTTTGTGCTCTACTTTGGCATCCAAATCGTCGGGGCGCTGTCGGGCTCGTTCATGTTGAAGAGCATATACGGCGGAAACGTCGGTCTCCTCGGACTCCCCGTCCTGACCGTCAGCGATGGGAACGGGTTGCTCATCGAATGGTTCGGAACCTTTGTCATCGGCATGGCGTTCATGTACTCTCGATTCCTTCACGATTCTCACATGTCCCCGTGGATCATGGGCATCGTCAACGGGGGCGCGGCATTCTTTGCTTTCGGACTCACCGGCGCGTCGTTCAACCCGATCCGTTTCCTCGGACCCGCCATAGCCACCGGGAACTACACCAACGCGGGGGTCTACATCGGCGGACCTTTGCTCGGGATCCTGACCACGTGGGTCGTGTGGGAATTCGACCGATTCATACTGCGCGGACACTATGCCTATGTCGGATGGCAACCGTTCACCTACAAGACGCAGTGGCAGGAGCGAGCGCACCAAGTGTGGATCGCAGAACCGACCAAGACGGTATAGATTTTCTTTATTCAAAGCAAACAAATGCGGCCGACGACGCGAAGCACTTCTTTCGGTGCACGAAGAACAATCACCTTTTTCCTCCCTTTTCTCCTGTATCTGCGCGGACACATTCGGAACCCATGCACGCGGCAAACGGCATTTTTCGTGTTTTTTTTCCTTTTTTAAAGAAGAAAAAACATCGTTTCTCGGAATGAGGTTCGCGGAGATTGTAGGAGACCGCAAAAGGGGTGCGACAGCGCGTCAATTAAACAAAAAATACAATTTATCCCCTTTTTTCGTTACAATTCGCCCTTGGAGGGTATGGGAGAGGGACCGTAAGCGGCGTACATCGATTGCATTACCAGTGCGGCATACACCACCGAGGCGCGATACGCATTTCTGGGCCAGCACTCGTAGTCGGTCCAATCGAGATAGTTCAAGGTCTCGTTGAGCGGAACGCGAAAGTCGTTTGCCTTGGCCCTTTCGTACAGTTCGGTCCCTTCGTGCACGTCGGTCAGGGTGTCCATACAACCCGCATCCACGAAATGCCCAATATGGTATAATATCACGACCCCCGTCATGAAGACGAGAACACATCTTATCTTCCATCGGTGTTTGTAGGACATTGCTCGCATCAATAGTTCGAGAAGCGCCGCCAGTCCCACCACCTCTGCCAACCCGTTCATTGTTGCTGATCTAACCACGGCGGTGTCGACGAAACGAGTGCCGGGGCGAAGATCTGTTCCACGGAATGCACGCCAGGAAAAAGGACCGCATCTGGCTCCAGTCGACATTCTCCCACAGAAACCACGCGCGCCTCCGTCTCGGACGATGACGTCGTCGACGCGGTCCGACGAGAGGCTCTTTGTCGGAATCCAGAAAGCTGTGGTCCCCCACCCGCACGTCGGCCCACGTGCGTCGGACCGGCTCTCCGGATGCGTGTTCGTCGTCGGCGGCGAACCCACCGCTGGTTTCTTCTTCTTCTTCTTCTTTTTCTTCATCCCCGAGATCGTCCCCCACGGCAGTCTGTGTCATCTGGCGCATTGCTCCTGTCGCTCGGTGGTCAACAAGCTACAAAAAGGTATTCTTTGGTCCGGGCAACCACGTTTCGTAGCATGCAGGCTCCGATCGCCATCACGGCTTTGCGCGGAAGGTCCTCGAGAGTCTGTCGCCACGTGTTGATGGACGCGATGGTGTCGCTGTCGAGGGAAACGCCGAAAGACCGCAGAGTCTCTCGAAACGTCTCGACCACCCGAACGTCCGGGAGGAACATCGCAAAGAAGAGGGTGATGATGAACGCGTAGGACAGTCTCAGCCTGGCCTCTTCGGAAAAACACCCGTCGAACCCGGTGTCGTGGACACACTGGATCAGCACCTGACGCACGCGGTGCACGATCTGCGCGTCTCGATCCTTTTCCGTAAAGGGAAGGAACGTCGGGACGGTGCCCTGGACGAAGCGGACGTCGCCGATGACCGGGGAGAGCATGGCGATAAAGTTGAGGCACCACGTCCCGACCTCCGCGTGTTTTTCGAGGTATGCGGGGACCGCCTCCCATGACGACGGCAAGACGTCCTCCTCTTCGATGGAGAGGATCGGTTCCAGGTAGTCGGGATACGAACCCATGAAATAAAAGTACCCGGCGTATTCGTCGGGGGTGAACGTCTCGTCGCACATTCCGGTCTGCTCCTTCATGTGGACCAGGGTCGTTTCCCACTCGGTCGATTCCGATGCTGCTTCCTGCATTCTCTTTAAAGTGACCTTTTTTTATTCTTTGTGGATGATCTCGACAATGTCTCCCTCGCTGTCCTCCTCCTCATCGACACTCGCTTCCGACGTTTCGTTTCGAAACCTCTCTACAAACGTGCGGACGAGTTCGGGCTTGGTGAACACACAATATCCGATCTGTTTTTGGAAACTGAGCAACTGGGTGGTGGAGTCGAAACCTTGTTCCGCGTCGTTGCGCAGGGAGGTCGTCAAATCGTCTCGAAACTCGACGTACACCGCGTGCGCTGTCTCTGGCGTGGGTTCGTGGACGTGTATCGGCATCGTGTATTCCGTGGCGGACTCTTCGTACGCCTGGGCCACCATGCCGGCATACCGGAGCGTGGCATATCCGCACTCCCAATCTTGGGTCTGTGCGACTTTATCGAAAGCGTCGGTGTATGCCAATTGTCCCTCGCTCACGATCCCGACGAATCCCAGCATCCGGAGCGTGCGGTACGCGACGGTGCGATTGAGTCCGGGGATGGTGTCGTAGTGCACGATAAATTCCTTTGCCGTTTGTTTCTTCTTCTTCCCCTTCAGAGAAGGTTTTTTCGAGAGAAAGCGTTGTCCCGCGCCTCGATAGATGACCAGCAGACTCCAGTGCTCGTTTTCTTTCGAGAACAGGGGGAACATCAACACGTCGTATCTCGGATAGAGCATCGTGATGTTCTGTCCGGTGGTGTCGTCGTACACCTGATTTCTGCTGCGTTTGATGCATCCGTGCTGCTCCGTGCCCTGCGGGAGGAATCGGATCAGTCCCAGCTTGGACATGACGGATCGGGCCGCCGCCCATCGCTCGTGACGCGTCATGGTGACGACCGATTGTCGGTGCCTCTTGTCGGGAAACTTTTTGTGATACGTTTGGAGAGCGTTCGTCAGCCGGAGAGCGTCCACCGGCACCATCGGACAGAATCTTCGGGATGAAAAACCCGTCTCTTCCATTCTCTCCAGCCGCACCAACATGGAATCGACCGCCATCTGGCTCAACACAAAGTCGATCGCGTTGTCCGTGAGTCGCCCGATTCCGTCAAAGTCTCTGGTCCGATACTTTTCCACGAGGTCCAGCGACCGCTTCCCCCCTCCTCCGTCCGTCGAGGCGTCGTATCTCAGGATGGCGTCGCGTATCTTCACGTCTTGTGCGCCCAGCGGGTTTCTCCGTATCGCCTTCATCATGTCCACGTCGAAAAGGGCGGCGCTGTTTGGATGATACACCTCGTCCACCACGCGCTGCACGGAATCGGGCACGAAACGGTACCTCCGGTGCTCGGTGCTGGGCAGCGCCGGCGTGGGCGTGCGCTGTCGCATGTTCGAGAGCAAATAAATTCTATTTTTTTAAAAAATAAAGAGTGTCGCACAATGACGCACTTTGGAACTTTTTTCTGTATTTACAACGCCTTTTTCGCATCCTCGCGGTGTCCTGTCCGCACTATGGCCGGAGGATGTCCCACGGGGACCGGGGGATACAATGCACCCGAAACGCCTTCTTCGGATTCCTCCACGACGACCGCCACGGGTGGATCCTCGGCGAAGATGGCGGAAGTCTCCTCGCCCGGAGCCCACGTTCGTTGGTGGGCGGCACTCGCGGGAGGCGCATATTCTCTCGTCCCACCACCTCCTCCTCCGCCGTCGCCACTGTAATGCATTGCATATCCGGAGGTTTCTCCGCCGATCTGCATCGCGATGGCGTCGAGCTCGGCGTTGAGTTCGTCGTCGTCCATGTCGAGCGGAGAATCCTGGGACGCTTGTTTGCCCAGCGCGGACAGACACTCGGCGGCCTCGGTGAGGAGCCCGTCCATGTCCGTGATTTCGTCCATCTTCGCCTCCAGCGCGACCGGGTCGATCCCGCTGGACATCGTCTCCTCTTTCATGTAGGTCGCGACCTCGGTGACGAGCCGGCCCGTGTCGCCGACGAGCCGGGCCTGTTCGATCTTGTGCGAAAACACCTGGAGATTGTTGCGCATGGCGTACAGCCAGGTCACGTGCGCGTTCACGTTCCGGCGGGCCCGTATGTGTTTGGTGGCTTCCCGTCGACCGGATTCGGCCGCCATGTTCTTCATCGCGTTGTGGGCGCGATGCGTCAGTTTGTCGATGTCGTCCTCGTGTCGTTTGATCGTGCCGTCGAGGTTGGTCATGCCTCGCTCGATCATCGTCATCAGGCTGCTGCCCTTGTGATGCAGTTTGATCTGCTTGTTTTGTTCCGCGTGGTCCAGGGCCGCCGGTTCGTAGTCCATCGCAAAGGCTCCCTTGCCCGTGATGCACTGGGTCACGGCGGTGCTCCATCCCATTCCCATCGCCGACGCCGTTCTTTCTTTCACCGCATAAACCGTTGCAAGGAGAGAACGCCTTTTGAACAATTTTTTACTGAAAAAACCCTCTTCCTTTTCCTTGTCTTAATCATAATCGTCGTCATCCTCGTCGTCTTCGTCTTTGGGGACGTTTTTGAGGATGTCTTCGATGTCTTCGAAAAAACCGGGATCGTTGGAGACATCCTCCTCCAATCTTTCGCCCAGTCGGTCCATCAAATCGAACGTCTTCATTCCGGAGATGTCTTCGCCGATGATTTCGAGCTCCGTATCCTCTTTTAAAGACGCCGCGGCATTCATCGCATCCACGACGACGGCCGATTTGATCAGCGACAGACCCATCGAGTAGGCGTCGTATGGAGATCCAAACTCGTAGCACGCCTTCGTGCAGCCATTGGACATGGTGACATTGATCTCCCCTGCACACATCCTGTTTATGGAGAAAGACTCGCATGTCGTTATTCCGGTCGGACGAATCGCATGGTGGGCTTCCCGGATGGACTGTGGAGTGACTCGATCCCCCGGCCCCTCGTCGTGGTGGTGATCGCGATACTGAGAATGAGCCCTTTGGGCGACGTGTTTTGCAAAGTTCGAGACGTACATTCCCAACTCGTCGGTCGCATTGTCGGTGACGCCGTCGATGTTGTGGATGCGGAACGCTTGCACCGCTGTCGTTTTCGCCGCTTTCTCCAGGCGTTCCTCGTCGTCTTTGCGTTGGTCCTTTTTTCGTTTTTTTCCCGTCGGAGCCGTGGTTGTCGACATGTTGCAGTCGAATTAAAAAAAGACAAGATGCTACAAGTCGCATCATCAAAAGACGAATCCTCGTGCCATGTCTGTGCGACAACGGAGGCGGCGCGTGATTCGTGGTCCTCCCCCGTCTCCATCATGGGAAGCTGCCATCTGCGTGCGCGGCACAAATCCCCCCGAACCCCTCGTCGCAACGCCTGTGCAGGATTGCACGATGGATTTCGAAACCATCTACAAATCAACGAGAAAGAGTTGGAGAACCGGAGTGGAGGGGTTGCTGGCCCATGCCTTGGTCACGCAAAATCCGGACCTCTGTCCGCTCGCAAAACTGCCACCCGAAATGACAAAGTATATAATGGAGTTTATACCGTGTACCATCGCAGCGTACACGTATGTCATTTCAATGGACGAAGAACGGATGGGATTGCCGGGGCGCTCGAATGAAATGAAAAGGCTCGGGGTGAAAAAGCTCGGTATCAATCTCAGTGTTTTCGGGCTCAGAACAAATGTATTCGCAGGAGTCCGCGCACCTCCCCACAAAATCAATCTGTATTATTTCGATGGAAAGAGCGAGCAAGGAGAGGAGATTCCTCTCCATGGTGCAACCGTGGGGGATTTCGTGAAAGGCCACGAGGTCTTTCGGATTGTTTTGGTTCCATCCGGAATACACGAGGCCGAAAAGGAGACCGAAAAGTCGCTGCATGTGTTGCTACAACAATCGAGTCTGAGTTGTGCCAAAGGGCCAATTCTATTCATGGTGATATTGGGTTATATGTACTGTGTCCCCATCATGTATTAGACGGGGACCTTTTTTTTGTTTCATCTTTTTTTCTTCATGATTCTGTCGACAGACTCTCGTGAAACTCTCGCGCGACGGGGTCGGCGCGTATATTCGACAGGTTGTAATCGATCAGGTGCAGGCCGCGTCGATCGGTGACCCTCGAAAGGGCCACGTAAGCCTGACCACACTCCCAGACGCGCGAGAGGTCCATCTTGGCCTTGGTGAGCGTCATGCCTTGCACTTTGTGGATGGTCAGCGCCCAAGCGAGCATCAGGGGAATCTGCGATCGCGCGGCCTCGCGCGGGTCCTCTTTTATCTCCCACATCTCTTGGGTGAGCTCACACAGGTGTCCGTTGGTGAAACGGACGACGGGTGCGAGGGGATTGATGGGACGGTCGGGTTGCAATGGGGGCTTCTTCGCCCCCTTGTACCTCTTGGGCACCCAATCGGATCGTACGAATCCGGTGACGACTCCGCGCGACCCGTTCGCCAGTCCCGCAGCGACGTTGAGGTTTTTCAACAGGACCACCTGCGCCCCGACCTTCAGTCGGAGGACCGTAGGAACAATACACTGTCTTGCGAGCTTCTCTTTCAGTTTCTTGTCGCCTGCGTCGAAAGCGCGGAAAACCTTTAGCGGTTCGTTGATCTCTGCGAGTTTCTTCTCATTTTCGGTGCTTACGTCCTTGTTGTGTCCGTACAGCATGGTGGGCAGGATCCCCAATGTTTCTTGTCTCTCGTCGGCGGGTCTCTCCTCGAAGGGGATGCGACACGGATCGAGCAGCCTTGTCGTCTCGCCGGATACGCGACCGAATCGGATATTGTTGAGCATCGTCGCAAATTCCCTGTCGCCGCACTGACGAAAGATCTTTTCGAGCACAAACGTTTCGTCGATCAGCTCGTTCCAGCACTCGGCGCGAAACATGGGTTCCTTCTTCTTCTCGCCTCCTCTGGTCACCGGGGGGAGCTGGAGAAAGTCTCCGCACAGGACCACTTGAAGTCCGCCAAAGGGCTTCGCGTCGCCCCTGATCCGGCGGCCGATCTGTTCGATTTTGTCGAATAGCACGGCGTCGATCATGCTCACTTCGTCGATGATGAGCACGGTGGCCGTTTGCCACCTGGACTTGGCGGCTCTGAGGTAGAATTTGGTCATGATATTTTCGTACAGGATGTCGACGGTTTCTTTTCCCAGCCCTATTCCGGCAAACGAATGGAGGGTGCACCCTCCGATATTGATCGCCGCGGTTCCCGTCGAGGCGGTGACGTGCACGTCGTCACGATCGTGGAATTGTTTGACGATGTGTCGAAGCGTGTAGGATTTCCCCGTCCCGGCGGACCCCGTGAAAAACACGTTCTTGCCGTCCACCAGCACGCTTCGGACGATCTCCCTTTGTTTCCGAGAGAGTCCGCCCGTGATTTCTTCTTCT